>Ga0233380_1000947_pt1 | contig 13822 bp, 13 predicted proteins | sample ElkDunMinimDraft_9_FD_191541 | JGI IMG/M metagenome (GOLD analysis project Ga0233380, IMG submission 191541) | Fecal eukaryotic communites from dung pellets of Tule Elk in California, USA - Elk Dung F36 | ecosystem: Host-associated > Mammals > Digestive system > Large intestine > Fecal | place... | reverse complement strand
CATTCCATAACCATGCAGGCAGGTCTTCAGAAATACGTATAAGTTCTTCATTCATAAACAAAACGCTTGGTATGTTGAAAATTTATTAGATTTCGATACTGTTGTAATTAAAATCCGTTGGCATACAGTACAAGGCATAAAGTACCTGTAACAATTAGTATGATAGCTAGTCGGTAGTCGCTTAATTTTTTTTCTCTTCTCATGATTTTATTTTATATGTAGTAATAGTAATTGTATTTTTTAAATAGGTAATGCTTACCGTTCAGATAAGCATTACCGGAAAAAAATGGTGAGTTAGAGTTTAATATTCTAAGAGAATACTCGTTAATTTTTCCTGCTGTTCATTGTTGTTTGTAATCGCTCTATTTCCTTTAAATGTGTTTCAAGGGTTGGTAAGGCATTTGCAGCTAAATTTTTTAATTCCTGATCGGTACCGTTTGCCACCTGCTGTTTAAAAAGTTCAATTGCATGGCGATGGTCTGCAATCATTTGGTTTACAAATTCCCTATCAAAAGCTTCACCTTCCATTTGATCTAGGGTGGTGTACATTTTCTGAGCTTCTGCAGTAAGATGGTCTGAAACTTTATAACCTCGTTGTTGAGCTGCCTGTTTAAGTTTGCCGTTTACCGAGTGGTGGTCGTTTTCCATCATATCACCGTATTTAACAATTTCTGTGTTTTTACTTTTAGATCTTGCTAAAGCTCCTTTCTTAATTTCCGCATTGCCGCCTTCCAATGCCTTCATCAGAAATAATCGGTCCTGCTCGGTTCCTTTTTGTGCTGTTTGTTGTGTTTGTGTTTTTGCAGCTTCTGTTTTTTGGGCAAATGCAGTAGTGGTTGCAACTACTAATGCTGCACTTAAAATGAATTTTTTCATAATTTTTGGGTTTGGGTTAATTCTGTATTAGTTGTTTGCTGGTCTGTTATCGGGTGTTGTTGGATTTGCACCCATACCGTCATCGGGTACGCTACCTGATTGTCTATTACCAGATCGGTTGTCACCAGACTGATTATTCTGTTGAGAATTATCCACACCGCCGTCCGGGTACAGCGTATCATTTCCGTTGTACGTCTCGTCTGTTCGCTGTTCCGTACCTCCTGCCCGCGGGTAGGTTTCGCGATAATCATCATTGGTGTTTCGTTGGTCTTTACATCCCGTAAAGATTACTGCAAGTAAACCAATCAGTAAGATCCCACTGCTTTTTAATAAAAGGTCTTTCATAATTTATAGTTTTGTGAGGCATTACCTCGGTTAAAAATATTGGTAATCCATTATTAATAATAAATTTTGAAAGAGGAATTGTAATCTGTTGAATTATAAAGAGGTATCAATGAAAGTTCAAACATAATGCCACAGTTCTACAACTCCTTTAAAACCTTAAGGGTAGCCACATAACTTTAAATAAGTATATGAGGAGTATTGAACGTATTGGGGTAAAAATAGACATTTTGTGAAAAATAAGTATAATGATATTTTTTTTTAAGTAAAAAAATTAATAATATATTAAAAATTAACTATTGTTAATTATTTATTACCGAATTAACAAAATTGATTTCTGAATTTCTAAATTTAGACCGATAAAAAATGATTACGTCAATATTTTTAGAAGATCGGTACTTTAATTTCAAAATTTTCGTAACCGGCTTGTAAACCGAACAAAGTATATATGGCACCTTAAAATGTTAAATTCTTTAAGTCCTTACAGCTACAGTTTTTATCTTATATAATTATTAATTCAAACATTTAGGGTAAGCTGCGTTTAGAGCGATCATCGGGCTGTGGTGCGGCATTTGTTCTACAATAAACGAGAGAGGAATGTAGTCGTTGTAAAGTAATCACTAAAATAATACCGTATGAAAAGAAATAATGACAAAGATGCTTCAAAGGAAATTACTGATAAACAGAAAGATCAAAATACAGGCGGTAGCCCTAAAACTTCCGAGAAAATAGATCCTATGGGAACCGAGGTAATGCAGGAAGACGACTATCAGAAAAATAAGCACGGGGAATTGCCCGAAGATGATCAGAAAGAAATTTCCGAAAAGTAAATTTCGATTGTCATGCAGATACTTCAACTACATGTTTAATCTTAATCTGTTACAGATGAATTAAAATTACATTTATGAAACCAGAAAATATATATATAGTATCTAACCGCTTACCTGTTACCGTTATGCGTACAGAAAACGGTTTTACGGTAACCCAAAGTAACGGCGGATTGGCTACTGCTTTAGGATCGGTTTTCCATCAGCAGAACAGTTACTGGATCGGTTGGCCCGGAATTATTGTAGATAATGAAAAAGAAGAACAGCTTGTAAAAGAATTGTTGGAACCGTTAAGGTGTATTCCTGTTTTTCTTTCGCAAGAGGAATTTGATGGTTATTACAACGGTTTTTCTAATGCCATTCTTTGGCCGCTGTTTCATTACCATCCAGGGCATTGTATTTTTGACGATGAATATTGGCTTGCCTACCGTAACGTAAACAGTAATTTTGGCAGTGTAGTTTCAGCACATGTTCCGCAAGATGCTTTTTTGTGGATCCACGATTACCAGCTCATGCTGCTACCGTTTTATATAAACCATTCAAACTTGTCGTACTTCCATCACATACACTTTCCTTCTCAGGAAGTATTCGGAATTATTCCGTGGAGGTCCGATCTGCTTGATGCACTGCTTAAATGCCGGCATATTGTATTTCAAACCGAAAAAGACCGTGTTAATTTTAAAGATGCCTGCTTAAAGTATGCATCAAAGGCACATCCCGATCTTTTTAATACGCATTCCTCGCTGGGTACCAAGGTATCGGCGCATCCCATCAGTATCGACGCGTTCGATTTTTCGCAAACCGTACAAAAAAATGCGGTGCAGACAATGACACGCGAAATTCACGATGTCTTTGCCAACCAGCGCATAATATTATCGGTAGATCGGCTGGATTATTCAAAAGGAATTTTAGAGCGTCTGGAAGCATTTCGTTTGTTACTGAAAGATTTTCCGCAATACCGTGAAAAACTGGTTTTACTTATGTTGGTGGTACCTTCCAGATCCGATGTTCCTTCGTATGAAGAGCACAAAAGAAAGGTTGATGAATTGGTAGGTAACATTAATTCAGAATACGCAAGTTTAGGCTGGCGTCCGGTTCATTATTACTATCAGCAGGTAAACAGAGATACTTTATGCGCATACTACGCCGCTGCCGATGTGTGCCTTGTTACTTCGCTTCGCGATGGGTTGAATCTGGTATCTAAAGAATATGTGGCGTGTAGAACAAAAAATAACGGGGTACTTATTTTAAGCGAAATGGCGGGTGCGGCAGAAGAACTTACCTATGCTTTAAAAATTCATCCGTATGACATCAAACAGATGGTCGTAGCAATTGCGTACGCATTGGAAATGGAAAAAAACGAAGAAAACGCACGAATGACGGCACTTAAAAAGAAGGTTTTTGGTTATACGGTGTTCGATTGGCTTGATACTATTTTTCAGGAGGTGTTCTGTATGTACGAAGAATTAAAGTATTCGTTCGAACAAAATTTAAGTTCCGAACTGGCAGAACGTTTAATGATCCGCTTTAAAAATGCCGATAGCAGATACATATTGCTTGATTACGACGGCTGCATTAGGGAATTGGAACCGTATCCCGAAATGGCTTCACCGGGAAATGATATCTTGGAGTTGCTTTGTTCATTGCAGTCCGTACCAAATACACAGGTTTTGCTGGTTAGCGGCCGCAGCAGAAAAGATATGGATTTGTGGTTTGCAGATTGCGGTATAACACTAATTGCCGAACATGGCGCTTGGTTCAAAGACAACGAGTCGGGCTGGACACCGCTAACCGAAAATAGGGTGCACGACAATAGGGCATTAATTACGATTGTGGAAAAATATGCTCTTGTTTTAGAGGGATCTTTTCTGGAAGAAAAAACATCGGGTGTTTGCCTGCATTTTAAAATGTGTTTTCAAGATCAGTTGACAGAAACCATAAATAAGCTGGAAAACGAAGTTGAGGATCATATCACTAAGAACAATTTACCATATCGGTACAAGAAAACGAATGAGTTGTTGGAAATTCATTTTTCAGACTGCGATAAAGGTCAGGCAATTCAAAAATTTGTATCATTCAGTAAAAATGCCTTTATACTTGCAGCCGGCGATGACGATACTGATGAAGATATGTTTGCAGCATTGCCCAAAAACGCCTTTACCCTTAAAATAGGTAAGAAAAATACAAAAGCTAAAATCAGGGTGCAGAATGTGGGCCGTTTCATTGAATTTCTAAATCATATAGCGGTAACTACGGTAGTAAAATAATTATGAAATAAATAAAGATAGTTATGAACAGAGATGGAGCAAGAAAAAGCGTGTGGCAGGATCAGATCAGAAGTTTTTCTGTTATCACTCCTCAATTAGCTACTTTTGATGTAGTTATAGTTGGTGGCGGCATCACTGGTGTTTCAACAGCCTTGGCGCTTCAAAAAGCAGGTAAAAAATGTTTGTTGGTCGAAGCTGCTAATATTGCCTTTGGAACATCGGGCGGTACCACGGCACACCTTAACGATTTTTTCGATACGTCGTTTGCTCAGGCAATTAAAAATTTTGGATTGGAAAAGGCAAAATTGTTTGCTGCGGCAGGCAAGGATGCTATGGCGGTCATCAACAATAATATCGATGATTACGGTATCAGGTGTGACTTCGAAGAAAAGAACGCACAGCTTTTTGCTTTGGATGATAAACAGGCACACGAACTTGATGAAATGGTAAAAGCAGCCGCGCAGGTGCATTATCAAATGAAATACATCAGCAGTATAAATTTTCCCATCCCTTTCAAAAAGGCAGTGGAAATTTCACGGCAAGCACAGTTTCATCCGCTAAAATATATCAAGGCACTTGCAGAAGAATATATGAATCTGGGCGGCGTCATTTTCGAAGGATGTATCTGTAGGGAACATAACGAAAAAGATGGTTCTGTAATTGTAGAAACTTCAAATGGTACATTTACAGCACAGCAGTTGGTGTATGCTACGCACATTCCGCCGGGAATAAACAAGCTGCATTTTACCAACGCGCCTTACCGCAGTTATGTACTGGCATGCACCTTAAATGATGAAAATTATCCGGATGTACTGGGATACGATCTGCAAGACCCTTACCACTATTACCGTACCCATACAGTAAATGGTAAAAAACTGCTGATAGCCGGTGGTGAAGACCATAAAACCGGACATGCCGACAATACCGGCGAATGCTTTTCAAACCTTGAAAATTACGTTCGGTCGCATTATAATGTAGACAAGGTAATGTACAGCTGGTCAAGCCAATACTACGAACCGGTCGATGGGTTTCCTTATATAGGTGTATTGCCTGGCAGTAATCGTAATGTGTTTGTTGCAACAGGTTTTAGGGGTAACGGTATGATGTTCGGCAGTCTTTCTTCAAAAATTATCAGCGATTTAATACTTCAGGGCTCAAGTAGTTATGAAGAATTGTTTAGTCCGGCACGAATTAAGCCTGTAGCAGGTTTTACCCAGTTCGTAAAAGAGCAGACAACCGTTGTAACCGATTTTATAAAAGATAAATTTTTTTCAGAGCGAATAGAATCTTTTGCAGCAGTAGATCCCGGAAATGCAAAGGTTGTTAAGTACGAAAACGAAAATTATGCGGTTTATAAGGAAGTAAACGGAAAAACACACATTCTTAAAAGTACCTGTCCGCACGCAAAATGTGAAGTACGTTGGAACAGTGCTGAAATTTCGTGGGACTGCCCGTGCCACGGATCGCGGTTTAACGTTAACGGAAAACTGCTTACCGCACCGGCTGTGAACGGTTTGCAAAAGATAAATGAAGATAAGCTGTAAAATACAGCTGTTACTTCAACGGGTTTGCCAGTCGTTACTGCCCTGCAATTGTCTGTAAACGGTATTCTAAAAAGTGTGAACAACAATACATCGTAGTTTTTTCATTACGCTGTAAATTCATTTTAATACAACAACTTAATAAATTTTGCTATGATAAATACAAAAATGCATGGGTACATTGATTACCTGATGGGGGTTATGCTGATAGGCATTCCTTTTTTATTCGCTATACCAGATGGTGTTCCTACTACGTTACTTATAGTATTGGGAACGGCGACCATCGTGTACAGCCTAATGACCAATTATGAATTGGGTCTTGTCAAGGTGCTTCCTATGAAGGTACACCTGTTTATCGATGTGGTTTCAGGACTGCTGCTTATTGCAGCTCCTTGGCTGTTCGGTTTTGCCGACGTAATTATTTGGCCCTTTGTTGTGCTTGGAACTCTTGAAGTTGGCGCTGCACTTATGACCAAGAATAAACCGTTTTCCAATAGATACGGTCAATTAGAATAACAATAAATATAAATTAATTTCTCTGCTAATAGGCAGATTTTAAATCATTAAGAAAATCCCGGTGTTAGTAACCTGGGATTTATTGTGTTATAAATTAGTTCTTACGTTTTATAATAAACTGATCTTTTAATGATTTGTGAGGATTATCACCTGCCATGTATTTATATAATCTTGTCTAGAGCAAATTGTAATTTTTAAAAGACAGTACACTAGCAAATAAATATAATCAATACTGCATAAGCATTTTAGTGCCTTTCAACACAAATAATTTGGATCCGTATAATAAGATAAAAAAGGGTACTACGGCGTAGGTATATTGGTAGGATTATGTGAGAATAAAAAGTCCTCCGCGACAAATTAAATTTCTCACCTTTTAATTATCTCCGAGTATAAAAACTCCATTAGCGGAGGACAAATATTGTCTTCATAACAGAGTTTTTATCTGAATTAAAAAAGGTGAGACAACAAATATATAAACATTTATTTTATCCGAAAATATTCTACGGGAAAAAAATGTTAATAAACTTAATGAAAACACCTGTTAACTCCAATTCAAACAATCTTGTTTGACAGACAAGGAATAAATTGATACCTACAATTAATACTATATCCCAAAAACAGACAATGCTTACCATAAAAGATAAGCATTATCCTGAAGAACTAAAGGTGAGAACGCGCTTACGAATAAGGGTTCGTCCACCTGTTAGTTAATCTGTATTATATATAGCAATATTTGTGCCTCAGTTAATTTTTCTTGGTTAAAATTAATTTTGCTTTAGTGGTTAATTTTACGGTTGCATGCTTTAACCCATTCATTTTTATTACATGTCGGACAAACTAAGCCAGTCTTTACAGGGTATTTTACTGTTTGTCTACAAAAAGTACACGTATAAAAGGTGTCTGTTTCAAAAACATTTATTGTTTTCTTTAAAGAATCAGGTAAAATAGGCAATCCGTATTTTATTTGTCGTTGATTGAAACAGTAAACGCTTACTTCGCCGGTTGTTTCTAAAATAGCATACTCAACCTGACCAAGATGGAAAACGCCGCGAAGCCTTAATTCCATAAAAAATTCATCCTTACTTAATGATTCTTTTTTAAATTCTTCAATAGAAAATTTTCCTTTCTTTATAATGTAAACTTCTTTTCCTTCAACAACCGTTTCAATACGTTTAAACTTAAAAACTAAAACGGTTAGTAATTTATAGCAGATTGCAACTATAGCAAAAGCAGCCAGCGCGCTGAATACACCAATTTATTTATAGATCATTGGGTAGCCGGCTGCAGATCCCAAACTAAAATAACAACCAGTTCAAAAACCGATAACTGCTTAATTCCGCGTTTTCCAAGCAATCTTAAAAAAACTAAGATCATTAAAAACATTACGAAGGTACGCAGTATAATTGATAGGAGAAACGAAATGCCGGTATCGCCAAAAAGAAAATCATTAAGTTCCATATAATTCTGTAAAAACAGATTAATATAATTATTTATCTACGAAGGTTAATTTTTCAAGATAAAAATCCAGTTTCCTTCTGTATTCTTTTCTAGTGAGTGTTGATGAAAGAAAATCTGTATCTGTTGTTCCGGATTTGAACGTAGGTATTCTCTTACTTTTACCAGACTTTGAATTTTAGACCATAGATCACTAAAATGCGATTCGTCTAAAATGTACGATTCCAATTCTTTATAACCGTTTTTAGGCGCTACATAATCATTTGTTTCAACTCTTGCAAATGTATCGGCAGAGCTAAAATCTTCCGGAATTAATATTTGTCCTTTTCCAGGTAGCGGTACAGTAGAAGTCTTTAAAACTAAAGCATTTGTTTGTGCGTAGGTTATATTCGTAATAACCTCATTCGCATTGCTTTCTTTTGTAGCATTTAATGTAAATTCATCTGTTTTGTTGAAAGATTTGTATTCTTTTCCTTCAATAAAATCATTAGTATTGTCATTAAACTTTAAAACCAATACTTTATTATCGGCAATTTTATCTTCCTCTTGATCACAATGACAGGCACTTGTTAAAAAGAAAATCGAGAAAAAGCCGACAACCATTAGGTAGAGTTTTGATTTTTTTAAATAGGAAGTAATTGTTTTAGTCATAACGTAGATTATTTTGTGAGATATTGTTATTGAGCGTGAAATTATACTAAAAATTGTGCCAGGCATTACTTTTTTAAAAAAATTGTATCGATTTACTATTTTAAATCGGTACAAAAAATGTAAAATGAATAATTGAGTGTAACTAACGGTTGTCTTGTGTACTTTGATTACTGTTAGATGAAGAATTTCGTCTGTTTATAGTATCATTATCGTTCATGTTATCTGTTGCATTAATGGAGCTTCCCTGATGATTGTCAATGGTTCCGCCCGAAACATCTCTCTCGTTTAACGGGTCAGGATTATCATACATTCGTTCTTGTTCTGGTAACGAATCATAACGGTTTACATCATCGGCTTTTTTATTATCTCTACAAGCAATTGTTGTTGTCAGAGTAAGTGTTAATACACTTATAAATAAGTATTTGTATAAATTCTTTTTCATAGCAATATATTTTTATTGATCCTGTTTTCTAAACTAAAGTTTATACAAAAATCAATTTGATTAACATAAAATGAAATAAAAAATTTTGTAAATAAGTAAGATATTTTGTTAGATACAAAAAGTATTCCTCTTGTAAATTGAAGTTGGTTCATAATGTTTTCTGATTTTAAACTTCAGAAACAAATCGTCATATTGCGTAATTATGGTACAAACAAGGTACTTTTTTTACACAAAGTATTTTGTTGTTTTAGTTATGTAAAATTTTTTATCGAAAATCGATTTTATTGATTAATAATTTTATTTTAACTAAAAATTTATTTAATATTTATTTAATATTTTTTTAAATGGTTAAATTATTTATTTAATTTATATTATTTAACAGAATATTAATTTTTATTTCCTCATTATAGTATTGTATAAAACGTTTTCTTATTGTAACGTTATAAATAAAACATTCTATGAGTGAATGTTAAAATTATTATTTGTTGATTTTATCAGGATTTCATGATTTAGATTTTGAAATATATATTCCAAAAAAAAGTGTAAAATGCATATCTGCAATTAGTTGGATTGGTTATTGAATTAATATAATTGGGAAACACCCAAACAAATGAAGTAAGATTTAGAACGTATTTAAGTAAGATTGAATACTTTAATTATTAAACAATCTAATCTATTATAATTATGGACAACAAAAAGAATAACCCGGAACAAGACGGAATGAACAACCAAAACAATCCGCAAAATCAAAAGCATCAGAATCAAAACGATCAATCTTTTGACAATCAAAACAAAAATCAACAGACTCCTAACAATCATGATCAGAATAATATGGATCGTGAAGGCGAAGCTACAACAAACACCAATAAAGACGGTCGTTCAGAAGAACACCAAACCAATCAGGATGAAAAAAGATACACAGGATCTAAAAATCCGGACGGAATGGACACCAATGTAAGCAATAGGGATAAAGACTTTAATGAAGACATTGTGAACGACGAAGACCGAAACAAAAACTTGGAAGAATAAATCTGCAGTTTACTTTAAATTAAAATAACCTCTCTAACTTTAAGAGAGGTTGTTTTTTATTTAATTTTCATCGGTTTTTGTTAAATGGGCAGTAATGATATCTGCCGTTTTCTTTATGGTTTGATGCACAATCTGGTGCGAATTTCCCAAGAAAACTTCCTTAACCTGTAAATGGTATTCCGGGAAAATAAAATCGATATACATAGTGCCTACAGGTTTATCATCTGTTTCGCTTCCACCGCTTTTGGTAAGTCCGGTAACTGCCACTAAAATATCGGCTTTATTAAACATTTTTTTTGCGTTAACAGCCATACAGTGGGTTACCTCGCTCGATTCCGGTGTATGCTTGTCAATTAATTCTTGCGGAACATTTAGTATATTCATTTTTTCATCGGCATCATAACAAACAATACTGCCAAGCAAAATGTCGCCCGAATAGGGCGTAAGCGCAAAAGCAACAGAAAGCGCTCCGGCTGTAGCACTTTCTGTAAAAGCAATTTTAAGTTTTCTTTCGGCTAATAAAGCACAACAATTTAAAACACTTATTTCTGTCATATTTTTTCTAAGGGATTAAATATTAATACGCAATTTTTCCACCAGTTGCCGGAATGGTGATTCCGCCTATATACGAAGCCTCTTGCGATGCAAGAAAAACATAAATCGGTGCAATTTCAACAGGCTGGCCCGGTCTTTTTAAGGCGGTGTCTTTTCCAAAATCTTTATAATCGATAATGGTACTCGGAATTAAAGGTGTCCAAACCGGACCCGGCGCCACCGCATTTACACGAATATCTTTCTTTTGTTCAATCAACATCTGATTTAAATTAGCAGTGTAATTCTGTATCGCCGCTTTAGTTGCCGCATAAGGCAAAAGCGTTGGGTTGGGCTGGTACGCGTTTACCGATGTAGTGTTTATAATGCTGCTGCCTTTTGGCATAAACGGAATACTTAACTGGCACAAATGAAACATTGCCAATACATTGGTATCAAAGGTTAACTGCCATTCTTCGGTACTTATTTCATCGATTGTTTCCCGACCCATTTGGTACGCTGCATTGTTTATAAGTACATCAATCTTTTTGAATTTTTTTATGGTGCTTTCAATTAACGCCTGGCATATTGCTTTATCGTTAATATCACCTTTAAATAATAAGGCTTCTCTGCCGGCTTTGCGTACCCATTCTGCGGTATCTTTAGCATCTTCGTCTTCCACATCGCTTAAATAAGATATTACCACATCGGCTCCTTCGCGTGCAAATGCAATGGCAATGGCTTTACCAATTCCCGAATCGCCACCGGTAATCACCACGCATTTATTGGTCATTCGGTTGTAACCTTTATAAGAATCTTCGCCATGATCTGGTTTTAATTCCATTTGATCTTCCGATGCAGGCGGATTTTGCCTTGGCTCATGAAATGGCGGATTTGGATATTGACGGATGTTATTTTCTTTTTCTGTTTTCATAATGATTATTTTTAGTATTTATAAATTTTTCCTCCGGCATCTAATGTTTCGCCTGCTATTGATTTTGATTCTTGAGATGCAATAAAAACATACAACGGCGCAACTTCGTAAGGATGCATTGGTGTTACAGAATTCATGTTTGTTGGAAGGTTTTCGTAATTAGGTAATTCATCCGGTAAGGTATCAGACCAGATAAAACCAGTAGTAATGCCGTTAATGCGCAAACTTTTTTTGGTTAGCGCAAGCATTCGGTTCATTTCGTGCGTATAAGTTTTTACGGCGGCTTTTAATGCCGAATAAAAAATTAGCTGATCGGGTTGGGCATACGCACACAAAGTTGCCGAATTTATAATAATGCCGTTTGGGCTAAGATAATCTGGAGCCAATCGCCCCAATGTAAACAATGACTGTATCTTTAACGTATCGTTTTTTCGCAACAGATAATGCCCGGTTTCTGTATCCTTTTTATTTGATATGGCAAAAGTGTTTACAAGAATATCAATTTTAGGAACTTTTTTTAAGATGCTTTCAAAAAGCCGCTTACATTTAAACTCGTCAAAAGTACACGATTTAAACAGCCAAACTTTTCTGCCGAGCTTTTCAATGAGCTTAACCGTTTTTTTTACTTCTTTTTCGTGTTTTAAATGGTTGTAAACCATAATAATATCGGCACCTTCTTTCGCAAAAGCAATTGATACCGCTTTGCCAACTCCATTGTCGCTGGCGGTTACAACAACACTTTTATTAAGTAATTTATCCGATCCTTCATACTCATCGGTTGTGTACTGCGGAGTAATTTTCATAAATGAACTAATTTCATTTTCCGAAAACGCAGTAAGCGGACTTTCAAATTGTAAATTCCTTTTCATAGTGTGAGATATTTTAACTTGTAGCTAATACACAAGCAAATTCTGTACTGCAAATAGCATGTTTATGTTATTCAAGGAAGTTTGTTCTATATATTAAAAAATTAAAAAGTTTAAAAATCAGGTAATCTTCATGACCCCTTAACGAATAGTTTAGGTTACAGTTAGTTCGTCTTTTACAAAGTATTATTGACTGCCGTCAGGTAGTAGTAGCGACTGTTTTTGAGAGTAAAAATAATTATGTGGAAAAATTCCTCCTTTTATGTACAAAATGTTCATAGCGTGTTATGGCTCAATCTTTAAAAATTAGGTCTGGTTAAAAAAAGTAAACCTCTGTTTTATTTGTTTAAAATCACTTTATTATAACTATATATAGTTTAAATACATTTATATGGTTAAAATAATAATTATAGTTTATTTTTTTAATTTAAATTTTCGTGTTTGTTAAAATAACGAATATGTGTCAGTAATAAACATTTTTTTTTACTTGCGTAGGTACTGGCTCACTTCATTAAAACCACCAAATTGTTAAAATAATTTATACTGGGTACAAGCGCAATCAGTACGATGATTCAGCGGAAAAGCTTACATTTTTACCTGGCTTTATAAATAGTGTGGCACATAATATAAGGGAATACCTATTGTGCTAGAACCAATACAAAACGCTAGCAGCTTGTACAAATATTAACTTATACAAACCAATTTATTATGAATTCAAGAAACAATAACAGACGAGGTTCAAACTCACGAAGCTCACAAGGATCTTCTCATGACGATATGAGAGAATTACATGAAGAAATTTATCAGTTAGGATACGAACACGGTTACGAAGACGGCTCTGAAGACGAGGAATACGATGATGATTTCTCTGATTTCGAAGACGATTTCAACGACGACAATTCATCAGATGATTATGATGATGACGACTACGATGACGACGATATGGATGATGAAGATTATGACGACGACGATGATGAAGATTATGACGACGATGATGAAGATTATGACGACGACGATGACGACGATGACGATTTTGAGAGAGATTCTCAAGGTAGGTTTACATCAAGAGGTCGTTCTGGTCGTGGATCAGGTTCAGGATCAGGACGTGGATCGAACTCAGGTTCAGGTCGCAGTGGATCAGGTTCATCTCGTAGCGGATCAAACTCGGGTTCAGGACGTGGATCAAACTCAGGTTCAGGATCAGGACGTGGATCTAATTCAGGTTCAGGTCGTAGCGGATCAAACTCAGGTTCAGGATCAGGACGTGGATCAAACTCAGGTTCGGGTCGTAGCGGATCAAACTCAGGTTCAGGATCAGGACGTGGATCAAATTCAGGATCAGGACGTGGATCCAACTCAGGTTCAGGTTCAGGACGTGGATCAAATTCAGGTTCAGGACGTAGTGGATCAAACTCAGGATCAGGATCAGGACGTGGATCAAACTCTAGCTCTGGTAGAAGCGGATCTAATTCAGGTTCAGGACGTGGATCGAACTCAGGTTCTCGTAGAGGCGGATCTAATTCAGGATCAGGTCGTGGAAACTCA
>Ga0233380_1000946_pt1 | contig 13830 bp, 17 predicted proteins | sample ElkDunMinimDraft_9_FD_191541 | JGI IMG/M metagenome (GOLD analysis project Ga0233380, IMG submission 191541) | Fecal eukaryotic communites from dung pellets of Tule Elk in California, USA - Elk Dung F36 | ecosystem: Host-associated > Mammals > Digestive system > Large intestine > Fecal | place... | reverse complement strand
ACCGCTGGTGGTGGGAACCGCCATCGTGCAGACAGGGGTTGTGCTCCTGCTGAGCTTCTTGGCGCTCAGTCGCAGCAGCGCCTCTGTGACCTGGCTGATCCTGCTCTCCATCCTGTACTTCGCCTGCATCAACTTCATTCAGCCGCAGTGGCGGGCCTGGATGGGCAGCATCGTCCCCCAGCGTCGGCGCGGCATCTTCTTCGCGCTGAGGACCCGGCTGACCATGGCCGCCTCACTGGGTATCTTTGTCAGCGGCGGAGCCCTGCTCAGTGTCAGTGCCCGGCTCGATCAGGAGTGGCTGGGTTTTGCTATCCTGTTTGCCGCGGCGGCGGCCGGCCGGGCTGTCTCCAGCCGACTGCTGGCGAAAATGCACGATCCGGACCCCCATCCCCACCCTGACACTCGCAAGGGGTTCGCCCAGAGCATGCGGCAGTTGCGGGCCTCGCTGCACGACAAGACCTTTCGTGACTACAGTTTCTTCGTGGCGGGAATGCAGGGTGTGGTGGCGATATCCGCTCCCTTCTTCGCGGTATACATGCTCACGGACCTGCAGTTCACCTATCTGCAATACAGCCTGAATTCCATCGCCTCTATTCTCACGCAGTTCCTGACCCTGCGCTTCTGGGGCCGGGTGGGCGACAACTACGGCAATCGACTGGTGATGCTGGTCTCCAGCGCGGCAATCCCGGTTATCCCCATACTCTGGTTATTTTCCGGCGATCAATACTATCTGCTGGTGGTGCAGATGGCGTCCGGCGTGGCTTGGAGTGGCTTCAGCCTGAGCACCGCCAACTATCTCTATGACATCCGCCCCCATCGCAGCGACTTTGCCGTCTATGCGGCCATGCAATCGGCCCTGAGTGCCTGTGCTGTTTTCGCTGGCGCCGTTCTGGGCGGAGTGGTCGCCTCAATGGCGCCGAGCATCGTCGAAGCGCTGCCGTTTCTCGAGAACATGCGCAGCCCACTGTTCATCGTGTTTGTGGTCACCTGCGTCCTGCGCGCTGCAGTCGCCCTATGGTTTATTCCCCGCGCCGTGGAGCCGAAACTGCGTCGGCGCCCGAAAGTGCTGCAGCTGGTTTTGCGGGTGTCGCGTTTCAACGCTATCTCGGGGATGTCGCTGGACTGGTTGAGTGTCACCAAGCGAAGGGACAAGCAGGGGGAAGACGAGTAGCCAGCCTGCTTCCGCACGCTGGCCGAAGCCTTCTGCTGCAGGCGTGGGGCTGTGCTTGCTTAGTCGGCCAGCCAGATGTCTCTGGCCCACTCCCAGATCGAATCCCACGTCTCGTCAGAGATGCTCTCGTCCCACAGCAGGATGGTGCCATCCTGGGAGATGCAATAGTAGGCGCCTTCCTGCTCGCAGATGGGCAGATACTTGCGTGGCAGGCCCATGCTCCAGGCTACGGCGGCCATCTCGGGCAGGAAGGTGTGCGAATGGGGGTCGGCAGCGGTCACCGGCTCATGGCGGCCGCAGACGACGTCGCTGACGGTGAGCAGGAATGCCCGCAGGTCATCCGGCAGCGAGATCAGGATCTGTTCCTCGATCTCCACCAGCAGGTCCTCGTCGGGTAATTCCAGTGGCACCGGGACGGGTTCGTTACGTTCGCGCAACAGTTCTATGACGTCTTCCATTGTGTGTGTCGATGTGCCCGTAGCAAGTTGGATTCGGAGCGCGCCTTAAGTGCCATGCGCGGAAGTCAGCCGAGATTAGCAACATGGTGTCGGCAGCGCAACCAGCGGCAGCACATGGCATTCTGGGAAGGCCGTGTTAGGATGGTGCGCACCACAATTCAGATGAATAACCTAATTAAGGCATGCTGGGAATCGCGATACTCCGGTCAGGGAATAGTCCAATGGGTGCAGCATGAACGTCACGTTCAGGGCGCGGTCGATACTCCAACTTACGATCATCGGTTTCATGGCCGTTGCGGCCATCCTGATTGTCGCGTTGTTACTGACGGCGCGTCAGCTTGATCGCCTGAGCGACCAGAGTCAGATGGCCATCGCCAACACCGCCACCGGCATGCGCACCAGCCGGAGCCTGATCGAGCAAACCCTGGCGATGGAGCGCAGCGCCCGACAGTATGAAGTGCTGGAGGATCGGGCCACCTACGAGGCCTACAACAACCGTCGCGAAGAGTTCCTGAGTTCGGCGCAGCTGTTCGGACAGTTCCGGATGGGGGAGTTGCTGGAGGAACAGGTTGCCGCTCTGGTGGCGGCGGAGCACCGGGCATTCGAATGGCTTAACAAGCTTGTGGATGGCGTCCAGGTCAATGAGGATTTTCCCGCCTTTGCGGATCTTGCCTACGAGGTCGCTGACGCCATCGAGCTGTGGATCCATCAGCAGCAACTGGCGCTGCTGTCGCAGAGCGACGCTACCAAGCGCACGCTGACCATGCAGGCACTGTTGTGTATCGGTGCCGCTTCGCTGGCTGCCGCGTTGTTCATTGTGCTGATTACCCGGCCGCTGCAGCAGATCGACAGCGCCATCAATCAGCTGGGCAGCGGGGGGTATGGCCAGGAGATCAGCATCGCCGGGCCACGGGACCTGCAGGCTCTGGGGTTGCGGCTGGACTGGCTGCGCAACCGGTTGGGGGAACTGGAGCAGCAGCGGGCATCGTTCCTGCGGCATGTCTCCCATGAGCTCAAGACGCCACTGGCTTCCATGCAGGAGGGTGCGGCCCTGCTCAAGGAGGGGGTGGTGGGTTCACTGACCCCCGAACAGCAGGAGATCAGCCGGATCATCAGCAACAACTGTCAGCGCCTGCAGGGGCTGATCGAAGGGCTGTTACGTCATAACTCGCAGAACTTCGAGGTCCTTAACATCATGCCGGAGCCGGTGCGCTTCGATCAGGTGGTCGACAGGGTTATCGAGGCTCACCAGTTATTGATCAGCTCGGGGCGAACCCGGGTTGAGCGGAGTCTGGCGCGGTTGACGGTCATGGGCGATGCCGAGCGACTGCGGGTGATCGTCGACAACCTCTTCACCAACGCGCTGAAATACTCGCCGGAGGAGGGAAGGGTTACCCTGCGGCTATACGCTTCCGACGGACAGGCGGTTTTCGAGATAAGGGATCAGGGGCCAGGTATCCCCACTACGGAATGGGGTCGCGTGTTTGAGGCCTTCTACCAGGGTTCCATCCCTCCCATCCGGGATTATGATGGCACAGGGCTGGGGCTCGCCATCGTGCGGGAATATGTGCTGGCCAGCGGCGGGACGATAGAGTTGTGTGAGAGTGATGAAGGAGCCTGCTTCAGGGTGTCTCTGCCGCTGGCCAGAAGAGGCCGGCTCGGGGGCTGAATAAAGTAAACGGGCTTGTTGAATACACCAGGCCGACCTCTAAAATAGGAGGCCTCGGCGAGTGGGCCAATAGGAAGCAAATAACTGTGAACAAGATCAACATTCTCGTCCTGGTCATTGGCCTTTTGACCATGGCTGGCTGTACAACAGGCCCGGCACCTCTGTTCGGCACCGTCGAGCCTGCACGATTCCACGCCATCGACTACTATCACTGGATATCCCTGGCGTCACCGGACGCCACCACCAATGAGCGGGTGCGGCTGGAGCAGCAAATCCTCATGCCTGGAGCAGAAGAGGCACTGGTACAACTGGCGGTGCTGATCAGCAAGGCCAGCAGCAGCCCGGAAGAAGACGCGCGCGCGTTGGCCCTGTTGGGCGAGTTCGACCAGAGAGCCGCCGTCGGTCCTGTCGACAGTGAGTACCAGATCTTCTCCAAACTGTGGCGGGAGACGCTGCAGATGCGGGGCGAGGTCCGGAGCATGTCTGCCAGCAAGGCGACTGATCTGGCCCGGATCGAAGAGCTGGAGAAGGAAAGTGCCGAATTGCGGCGCCAGATCGAGGCTCTCAAGCGAATTGAGCAGCAACTTGACCGGCGCACCCAGATTCGTGAGGAAGAGCAGGTGGATAATACCCTCCTGCGCTAGGTCGCCCGACGGGCGCGGTAGGAGCGGGGAGTATATGACGGGAAAACGTAGAATTCTGCTGGTTGACGATGATGCCGACCTGTTGCATCTCATCAGCTTGAGGCTCAAGGCCAACGGGTTTGACGTCAATGCCGTCAGCAGTGCGCAGGGCGCCCTGGCGCGCCTGCCGGTCTATCGCCCCCACGTCCTGGTCACCGACCTGCGCATGCCCGGCATGGACGGCATGGAACTGTTCGAGGTTATCCAGCAGCGCAATCTGCGCCTGCCGGTCATTGTCCTCACCGCCCACGGGACGATTCCCGAAGCCGTTTCTGCTACCCAGAAAGGCGTTTTCAGCTATCTGGTCAAACCCTTCGATGCCCAGATTCTGCTTGCCCATATTGAGAAAGCGCTGCAGCAGAGTGGCGAGTCGGAGGTTGCTGACCCCGACGGATCCGATCAGGAATGGCGCTCTGGCATCATCAGCTGCAGCCAGCTGATGGAAAGCCTGCTGCAGCAGACCAAGGCGGCCGCCGTCACCGATGTCAGTGTATTGATCCAGAGCCAGACCGGTACTGGCAAGGAGCTGTTGGCAGCCGCCATACACAAGGCCAGCGGACGTCGCGACAAGCCCTTCATGGCGCTCAACTGTGCGGCGATGCCGGAGGCACTGCTGGAATCGGAGCTGTTCGGGCACGTGGCGGGTTCCTTCACCGGGGCCAACAAGTCCCACGCCGGCCTGTTCCAGGCTGCCAATCGCGGTACCGTCTTCCTGGACGAGATCGGTGATATGCCCATCGCGGCCCAGGCCAAACTTCTGCGGGTTCTGGAGCAACACGAGGTGCGTCCGGTAGGCTCCACCGAAACCATTTCGGTGGACGTGCGCATCATCGCAGCGACTCATCATGACCTCAACGCCAAGGTGGCAGAGGGCAGTTTCCGTGAAGACCTGTATTACCGTCTTAACGTCATTACGTTGGAGCTGCCGCCATTGGCAAACAGGCGGGAGGACATCGGTCTGCTGGTCAATCACTTCAGCAACCTGCTGACTTCCCGCCACGGCAAGGAATCCCTGCGCTTCTCCCCGGAGGCGATGGAGCTGCTGGTCAGCGCCCCCTGGCCAGGCAACGTGCGGCAGCTGCTCAATGTGGTGGAGCAGTGCGTGGTCCTGTCTTCCGCGCCGATGGTGTCGCGGGCACTGGTGGAAAGGGCATTGCGGTTCAAGCCCGAGCGTCTGCTGAGTCTCAATCAGGCGCGTGAGCAGTTCGAGCACGATTACCTGTTACGTCTGCTGAACATGACCGAAGGCAATATCGCTCTGGCGGCCCGTCTGTCGGAGCGTAACCGCAGCGAGTTTTACAACCTGCTGCGCCGCCACAGCCTGGATCCCGCCCAGTTTCGGAAGGTTGCCGACCAGGCTGAATAACGCCTTCGTATCTATTTGATTATTAAGGAAAATTTAAAAGTGTTGGATAATCCCAACACTTTAGGCCTTTAAAATCAATGCCTTAGCTATCAAGTGTTATATGTGTTGTCGGAGCCCAACGAGCAGCTTGGGAAATTCGCCCAGAAATATCGTGGGATTTGTTTTATCTGTTTGAATTTAAAGGATTAAATAAACTTGGCATAACCATTGCTATATCTCCTAGGCGGGCGTTGCTGATACGCCCCCAAAATACGGACATTCAATACAACGAGGAGAGCTTCATGGCCATGTATCAATTCAATAACCCAGCTGTATCCGCATTCGTTTCTGGCGTAGAGTTGGCTGATTCCCTTCCCCGTCTTCCGTTGCAAGTCGCTCCAACCGAGAATCGTGTCCTCGGTCGTCGCATCAGTGGGTTCCTGCTGCAAGGCATAGGTAACCTCGACGTCAAGAAGCGCGGTGGTCGTAACAGCCGTCGCTACAAGCGCAAAGTTAACTGATTTGCGCCGGGATCAGCCAGCGCCGTAATCGTACCATTACGGCGCTGGTCCCGGCATCTTCTTCCCCCTTTCTTCATAGCTGCTTTCTTCATAGCTACTTTCCCGACCCCGGCCCAGGGGTCTCTTTTTTTCTGAATCCTTCACCCATTTCAGACCGGTCCTTCCGCGCTTCATGCATGCGTGAGTCACGGTGCAGCGACCATCGCCAACGCCCAAGAGTGTAAGAATTACACGATGCGCGAGTAAAACTGGCAATCGCGAAGACGAATGAGAGCTGCTAGGCAATCCTGCGCACGTCTGTGGTATGTCTCAGGCGCTGTTATAGGCAGCACCCGTCGTTGCTGGTAAAAGTTGTGATGCTGGTACGGAGATTGCAACTATTCGGGTAAGCGGTGATTCACCGTTAAGAAAATGTAAATCAGGAAAGATTAAATCATCTTGGAGGATGCATTATGCTTAGTTGGGCTCTCACATTTTTCATCATTGCGCTGATCGCGGCGTTCCTTGGTTTCAGCGGCATTGCCGGAGCAGCAGCTGGTATCGCAGAAATCCTGTTCTTCGTATTCCTGATCCTGTTCATCATTGCCATGGTGGCCAGGGCTGTCCGTGGCAAACCTCCGACGCTCTAGGCGCATGAAGTGGACCTGCGCGCACACAGAGGTCAAGCAACCAATCAACCAGCAATTAGGGAGTACGGCGAAATGAACAGCGATATTATGGAAGGGAAGTGGAAGCAAATGAAAGGTGCGGTCCAGGCCAAGTGGGGCTCGATCTCAGATGACGAGTTCACCCGGATCGAAGGTAATCGTGAACGCCTTGTAGGCTTGCTCCAGGAAAAATATGGCCGCAACAAGGAACAGCTGCGTCAGGAAGTAGACAGCTATCTCGACTCGTTGTAAGCATTTTAACGCATAGCCACACCGTGAGATCCCGAGGGCTCCGGTGTGGCTTTCACATGTATCAGATACGCAATATCGGAATTGACGGTAAAAAAATATTGCAGTAGACAGGAGGGTGTCCATGAAATTATTGCCACTCACGTTACCAGCGGTGCTGTTGCTGGCAGGCTACGCCAGCGCCCAGGTGATCGGGGAGAGCCCGGTACGCACCTTCGACGAGGCGGACTTCAACGCCGACGGCGTGCTGAACAAGCGCGAAGCAGACACGGCGTTGCCGGCCCTGGCCTTCCAGGACGAGGACGATGACGGCGTCATCACCCGAGCGGATGTCAGAAAGGTCCTGCCGGATATCCAGTTCCCCGACGATGCCGCGCCCGATGAGCCCATCAGGGCACCGGAGTACAGGCAGATCGTCGAGACTGTTCGTGACATGCTGAGTACCAACCAGGCAGTACGTTGAGCCTGGGGCTGTCTGGCTAGCCAGACATGTGATTCGTTCCGATTCAAGGAGTTACGCATCACACGGATAGGCTGTCGGCCAGCCCCAACAATATTCAACGGGCACGAGAGCGTGTTGTTATGTAACGTAATGTAATTGTTATAAAAAATATTATATGGCACGACGCTTGCTTTGTTAGGAATGAAAACCACAACAATCGCTTTTTAGCGGAGGAATGCACTATGAAAATCATCTCTATGTTGTTTGCACTGAGTCTTCTTGGTCTGACTGCCTGCAACGATGGCCCTGCGGAAGAGTTCGGCTCCAGAGTCGACGACGCGATAGACGAAACTGCAGACGCCATTGATGATGCTTGTGAGGACATACGTGATGCGGTCGCGGCGAACAATCGCAACTGCTGATCTACGGACAACTGACCTATAACGCCAGCGATGCTGGCAAAGGAGAGCATGGATGGCTACGGCTAAGAGCGAAAATCTGGACAGAAGTGAAGAACTCGAAGCGACGCGGGAAGCGGCGCGTGCCGCCCTGGAGAATCTTATTCAGGCCAAGGAGCATTTCAAGAAGGCAGCGGAGGCTGCCGGACTGGATGCAAAGCATGAGGCACAGGAGAAGTTTCATCGCGGACGCGACAAGGCTGAGGCAGTAGGTGACCAGCTCAGCGAGGCCGCTCTGAACTGCGTGGTGGACAAACCTCTCACCACGCTGGGGATAGCGTTCCTCGGCGGCTTCCTGATCGCCCAGTTAATGGGGCGTCGTTGAGATGATCCAGGGGCATGAACAGGCTTCCGCTTCTGGGGAAGCGCCGTCTGCGGCGCGGGACGATCTGGCTCTCTGGCTGGATTGTGCCCAGCAGGTAGCAGGCCTTTCCGGGTCTCTCCTGCAATTGGCGGTGGCGGAGCTGGATCTCGCCATGGCCAGCGGCCGCAGATTGTTCATGCTTGGATTGTTGTTGGTTCCTGTCACGCTGTTTGCCTGGCTGGGCATCAGCGTGATGGTGGCCTGGCTGGGCTACATGCTGGGATTGCAGTTCACGGCAGGGCCGGGGGCAGTATTGCTGGGGCTCGGCTTCTTCATGCTTCAGCAGGTCGCGGTTGTGGTGCTGTTATTGCACCTGTGCCGCGCCTCTCGCGGCAACATGCGCTTCGTTCGTACGCGCAGACACTTCCAACTCTTTCGGCAAGGACTCGCACATGGGGTACAGGAACCGTATTCAAAAGGCGAATCTGCTTGATCTGGAACTGGGTATGCGCAGGGAACTACTCGCACTGAGTATTACCGAGCGTACAGAGAGCCTGGGTCGGCAATCTCCATGGACCTGGCTGGCTGCGTCCGTGATAGGAGGGCTGGCCATGGGTGTGGTCTCGTCCAGGATGGGGCGAAGGGTTATGCCTCGCGTTATCTCCCTGTCCCTGGGACTCTTCCGGTTATGGCCGCGTATCGCCCGCTGGATAGCCGCCTCCCGCCTGGATTGACCTGGTTTAGAACAGGCGTCAGGTCGCAGGTGTTGGGATGGGCGCACACCTCGGTCCCATGAAATCAGGCAGTTAGGCAAACTCCATGGAAACCGACCCCAGCCCCCAACAGTATGGCTCAGTGCAATGGCAAAAAAAATCTGCAACCCCATGATTTAGATTGAAATTGTATTAGTGGCACTGCTCTTGCAGATACCTGGGTGAAGGAAACTATTCGACTACGGTCGAGAGGAGTAGAACATGAAAGGTTCACTTTTTGCAGGTTCTGCAGTATTGGCAATGATTTCAGGCTTGGCTATGGCCGGGTCACCGGAGTTCTCGACGGCGGATCTGAACGAGGACGGAATTCTGAGCAAGGCGGAAGCCGATGCGGCGTTGCCGCAACTTACCATCCCGGACACCGACAGGGACGGCGTGGTAAGCAAGTCCGAGGTGAAGACAGTTCTTCCTGACGTGGACTTTAAGGCGGGTGATGCTTCCGCCATTGGCGAGGACGAGTACCAGCAGATCGTCCAGATCGTCGAGGATCTGATGGCCGAGGAGGCCTGATCCACTCAAAAACGTGTGTGACTTGAGTAGTGCCCTCTGCGGGGGGCCGGTTGCCAACCGGTTCCCCGTTTTTTTATGACACCACTTTATGACATGAGGACAAGAGTGTATTAGCATTGGCGCCTTCCCCTGATTACGGAGCCCTGCTCGATGCCCTGCCTTCCCGCCGTTGAAGTCCTGTCCTCTCCCGGAACCACGCCCGATACCTCTGTGATATGGCTGCATGGCCTGGGGGCAGACGGCAATGATTTTGCCGGCATCGTTCCGGAATTGCGACTACCGACATCGCGCTCCGTCAGGTTTGTCATGCCTCATGCGCCGAGCATCCCGGTCACCATCAATAATGGTTATGTCATGCCAGCGTGGTACGACATCCTCGAGGCAGATGTGGGTCGGCGGGTGGATGAGCCGCAGCTGGTGCGCTCCGCCGGCGCCGTCCATGAGTTGATAGAGAGGGAGGTTGCGCGGGGTGTGGACAGCTCACGCATCGTCCTGGCGGGGTTCTCCCAGGGAGGTGCCGTCATCCTGCACGCGGCGCTGACCTGCAAGCTCCCCCTGGCGGGAGCGATGTTCCTCTCCAGCTATTTTCCTACTGCTCACAGCCTCGAACCCGCGCCGGCCAACAGCGGCCTTCCGGTACTGATATGTCATGGCACTCTTGACCCGGTGGTCAACGAGACGCTGGGCAGGAAAGCACATGAGGACCTGCACGGCATGGGCCACCCGACCCAGTATCGCAACTATGCAATGGAGCATTCGGTGTGCCTGGAAGAAATTCGCGATATCTCGAAGTGGCTTCAGGACCTGCTGTTCTGATTGCTTCTGATCATGTGTTCTGGTCAGCGTGCAGACGAACTGCCGTTACTGCGGATGCCGCGGGACTTCAACAAGGCTTCGAGTTTGCCATTCTGTAACGCCGCGTAGGTGTCGGTATAGCCGCCCACAAGCTCGTCCCCGATAAACAACTGCGGCAGAGTGGCACTGTGTGTCAGCTGCTGAAGACGGGCTCGGGCCTGTTCCCGCACCCGAGACTCCAGGTAGCGACCCTGGTCGAGCTCAATGATGCGATAGGACAATCCCAGTTGCTGCAATAACTGTTTGGTGGCGCGGCAATAGGAGCACCAGGTGAGTGAAAACAGGGTGATGGGGTGTGCGGGATCAGCGATCGCCTGATCGATATCGTGGCTGCCCCTTGCTTCTTCGCTTGTATCGTATTCGGATTGGGTCATGGTCCTCGTCCGGATTGGAATGGTTCTGGGAGATATGGGGGTGCCATATCCTGCACACAAGGCTGTGCAGGCCATTGTGACAGAACCCTTTACGGCATGTGAGCGAATTCACTAAAGCAGAAAGATCAGGAAAGAAAAAGACTCAGAAAGTAAAAAAGGGAAGAGGCGTCGGGCCTCTTCCCTTTTCGTTGGTGGCGGCTGTTGATGGAAACTGCTGCTGGGAGCTTGTTGGACAGGCCGCCGGGCCTGGCAGGCAGATCAGTCTCCCTGTACGGCCGGATTGCGCAATATACCTACCCCTTCCACCTCTACCTCATAGACATCACCGGCGACCATTCGACGGGTTGTGCCCATGGTGCCAGACCACACCACGTCGCCGGGCTCGAGGACGAAGTAGCGGGAGATGTAGCTGACCATGTAGTCGAAGTTGTACAGCATGTCAGAGGTATTTTCGCCCTGACGCACTTCGCCGTTCAGGCGACCTTCTATCTGCAGGTTGTTGTAATCAAGGCCGGTAACCAGTTTCGGTCCGACAGTATTGAAGGTCTTGCTGCCCTTGGCGCGGGTCCACTGCAGGTCGGCCCCCTGCCAGTCGCGCGCGCTGCCGTCGTTGCCGGCCGTGACGCCGAAGATGTAGTCCGGGGCATCTTCGATAGACACGTTGTCGGCGCGTTTGCCGATGACCACGAGGGCTTCCGCTTCGTAATGGAAATTATTGGTCTCGGCAGGAATGACGATCGCTTCTTCAGGTCCGATGATGGAGCTTGCTGGCACGATGAACAGGCCAGGATACTCCGCGGGCTCGCCGGAGATGTGGCTGCGGAAGTTGAGAGCGGTCATGACCACCAGCTCTGGCTCCACGGGCGCCTTCAGGGTGACAGCTGACTGTTCGACACTCTGACCCGTCCGGGAGCCGTCCAGATACGGTGCGTCGCTCAGCTGGTGGATAGTGGTTCCGACCAGTTCTCCCCACGAAATGGCACCGTTCTGTTCGTAGCGCACATAATCTGCAGCCTGGGTGGGGCTGGCAAGGGAAAGGGAAACGAGCAGGCCTGCGGACAGGGCTTTCATTCTGTGCTTCATGCAATCACTCCTCTGGATGGAAATTTTAGCTTTGCCAGTCCAGACATTGGCATGCAATGGCGTGCGGAGCTGGTGAGCCTTATTGTTGCTTTTACTCAGGTCGATCGGGTGTAACGGGGCCATATCGTGAACCCAACACCCACGCTAATCAAGCCGATTCATGGCGCGCTGGGCCCACTTTGTCGGATAGACCAGCAGCCGCCCTGGAAAACCCCGCCTTGCAAATCGCCTTTATCTGTAGGAATCTGCCTCGTAAGAAAATTCCCCAGTACCCCACAATAACAGCAGGTGTCCCATGCAGCGCTTCGATCAGTTCCGACCGCCCATTCGCGCCCTGATTACAGGGCTGGTGCTCAGTCTTTGCTTCCCGCTCAGCAGCACTGCGCAGCCTCTGCCCCGTGCCGAACCGGAAAGCGCTGGCATGTCTACTGCCCGTTTTCGACTTCTGCATACCATGCTGCGCCAACACGTGGATGATGGACGGGTGCCAGGCCTGGTGGCAGGCGTCGTTCGCGATGGCAGGGTCGTGTACCTGGAGAGCATGGGATCCCAGGTGTTAGGCGAGAGCGACATGCGCGACGATTCGATTTTCGAGATCCGCTCGATGAGCAAGGGGGTCACGTCGCTGGCCATCATGCAACTGGTGGAGCAGGGCAGTCTCAATCTTGACGATCCGTTGGCGCTGTATATCCCGTCGTTCGCCGATACACGGGTATTCGTCGATCCTGACAATCCCGATGACAGCGCCACGCGGGCACCGTCGCGACAACTGACCATTGAGGACCTGCTGTTGAACACAGGGGGCATCAGTCACCGTTTTGACCAGCTGTATGCGAGTCGTGAAGTGCGCTCGCGCTCAGACACACTGGCTCAGATGATGGAAAAGGTGGCAGCCGTGCCGCTGATGGCCGACCCTGGCACGGAATGGATCTACAGCGAGTCCACCACGATCCTGGGAAGGGTGGTGGAGATCGTCAGCGGACAGGCGTTCGACGACTATCTGGATGAGCACATCTTTCAGCCACTGGGAATGGTGGACACGGCCTTCTACGTGTCCGCTGACAAGGTTGATCGCCTGGCCCGGGTCTACCAGGTTTCCCGCAATGGCGGCGCGCTGAGCCGTGTGCCGGATATGGATGTGCCCATCACCACTGATCCACCCTTGCTGGAAGGAGCTGCCGGGCTGGTGTCCACGGTGCCGGACTATCTTCGCTTCATGCAGGTCTTCCTCAACGGCGGGGACCTGGATGGTGAAAGAGTATTGTCCGAAGCGCTGATCGCTGAGATGATCCGCAACCAGGTGCCCGACGACGCCATGCCGATCGGCATGGGCAGCCCGATGCTGGACGTGGGCTGGGGCTACGGTTTCACGGTGGTCACCAATCCGTCCGCCAGCAGCTACGCGGTGAATATGGGTGAGTTCGGCTGGAATGGGTCTCTTGGCACGTTCTCCTGGGCCGATCCACAGACTGGCACGATCGCCGTGCTGATGATGCAGATTACCCCCGCAGGGGCGTACAGTCTGTCCGGGAAATTCAAGACGATGGTCGCGCAGACCATCATTGATCAATAGGCGAGCAATAGGCCAGTAATCAAGACAGGAATGCAGTATGAAGTGCCTGATGTCACGAATGATGCTCATGGGGGCGCTGACCCTGGCGTGGATGACGGTGCAGGCCCAGCCGGCCTCCCGCACGCCGGTCGCGGCGCCGATCCCCGACGGGCTGCAGACAGTGGAGTTCTACAGCCCTGCGGTAGAGCGCACCATGAAGTACGACATCGTGCTGCCTCCCGGCTATGAGGGCAGCGATGAGCGCTATCCGGTGCTCTATCTGCTGCATGGCTACATGCAGAACTACACCGTCTGGGGGCGCAACCTGGGTGCGGCCTTCTATGCCCGCAACCTGGGCGAGCTGATCCTGGTGATGCCCGATGCCGGCAACACCTGGTACATCAACTACGCGCAGAGCTCAGAGGGGCACAAGGACAATTGGGAAGATCACATCATCGAGGACGTCATCGGCCACGTCGATGCCAACTTCCGCACCCTGGCCCAGCGCGAGGGGAGGGCGATTGCAGGACTCTCCATGGGTGGCTTCGGGGCCTTCGCCCTGGCGCTGCGGCATCATGAGATGTTCATCTCCATGGGCAGCAGCAGCGGGGCGCTGGCGTGGGCGCGCGACCGTGCCGATCTGCTCAGCCGGGGCGTGCCCGGGCAGGAGCGCCAACGCACACCGGAGCAGCAGGCAGAGCTGGCGCGGGCTGATGAGTTCATTGCCAGCATCATC
>Ga0233380_1000945_pt1 | contig 13830 bp, 16 predicted proteins | sample ElkDunMinimDraft_9_FD_191541 | JGI IMG/M metagenome (GOLD analysis project Ga0233380, IMG submission 191541) | Fecal eukaryotic communites from dung pellets of Tule Elk in California, USA - Elk Dung F36 | ecosystem: Host-associated > Mammals > Digestive system > Large intestine > Fecal | place... | reverse complement strand
TGCAGACCTATGCCGAGCTCGCCCAGCTCTCGGCGATCGTCGGGAACCGCCGCTCCATGGCCCGACAGTCCTACCGTGAGGTCCACACCCTGGTGGTGAACCTGCCGCAGTGGTGGACCCCGCCGACCGACCACCCGATGGGCGCCCACCTCGCCTCGCTGTTCCCCCGCACGCAGGAGACCCGGCTGCGGACCGCGCTCATCGGCGTCAAGCTGCAGGACAAGGTCGGCGGGGCCGGCGGCATCAAGGCCACCCTGGACTCGATCGCTGAGACCATCACCTCCGGCGGTACTCCGATCAGCGACTACGAGCCCGACGCACGCCGGGTCGCGCAGGCCGCAGCCCGGGCGGGCCTGACCGTGCCGACCAACGAGCAGTTCCGCATCGCCAACGCCTGGTGGAACAACGGCACCGCACCTGATGTGTACGTGCTGCCCTCCCCAGACTGCATGCACGTGCTCACCCATGCCGAGCAGGCCCGCGCGGTCGCACGTGCCATGGCCGACCCCGACGCCACACCCGACATGGACCACGTGCCCACCGTGACGATGGCCACCGTGCAGGACATCGACCTGCCCTACGTCCCCAGCAACCGGGCCGACGCCTGGTGGGTCACCCAGCTGCTGGACCAGGACGCCCTGGTCGTCTCGATCCGTGGGCGCGTCGAACCGGCCGTCATCACCCGCGCCGAGCTGCGCCGCAACCGGCAGCGCATCGACGAGGACATCCGCGACCGCCTGCAGCAGGGCAAGATGGAACGCGCGGAGCAGGAGGAGCACGAGCACATGCTCCGCGAGGTCGAAGCCGCCTACGCAGTCGGCGCCCCGCCGACCCTGGTCGACGCCTCCATCATCGTTGGGTTCTCCGGCTACGTCGCCGACATGAACGAGCTCTCGGTCAACCTGACCGCCAAGCTCAACCCGATGCTCGAGCGGCAGCGTCAGGCCATGGCCGAAACCATGGTGGCCTCCAACGTGCGCGCCAACCCGCACCTGCATGACCTGCCCACCCAGACCGTCGCCTACTCCGGTGCCTCTGGTCTGTCGGTCGTCGGTGACGCCCCCACCTCGGGGTCGGTGCTGCTGGGCTTCACCCAGCGCGACAAGCAGGCCTCCTGGCTGGACCCGATGGCGGCCGCTGACGACGACTCGGTGCCGATCATGACCGTCGTCGGTCAGTCCGGCGCCGGAAAGACCGTCCTGCTGCAGTGGCTGGCCCACCAGTTCAGCTTCACCCGGCCCTGCATCATCGTCGACCCCAAGATGCACTCCAACCTCGAGGGCCCCGTCCTGGAGCGCGGCGGAGACGTGGCGTCCCTGGACGACCTGGAGTCCGCCGACGGTGTGTTCGACCCGGTGCGGTTCTCCGCCAGCCCGGAGGACGGCGTCGAGCTGGCCGTCACCATGATCATGGACATCAACCCCTGGGGCACCCGGGAGGCGGGCCGCTACGAGACCGACCTGCGCGCCGCCATCTTCTACGGTGTGCAGCACGGCGCCACCTGCACCGGGCAGGCGCTGGCCCTGGCGGTGAAGGCAGGCGAGATCGACAAGGCGGACGTCGCCCCGATCTTCCGGTTCGCTCAGACCAGCTCACTGTTCCGAGCCTGCTTCGGTGTCTCGCCCAAGTCGCAGGGGCTGCGCATCAACAACGGCCTGACCCTCATCAAGGCCGGCTCGATCGACATCGCCGCCCTGGCCGCCCAGGAGACCAACAGCCAGACCGTGCGCGCCGCCAAGGCGCTGGTCCGCATGATGGTCTTCGGCACGGCGATGGCCGTAGCGGGTCGCGACGGCGTCGTCCTGCTCGACGAGGCGTGGCTGTTCACCCAGTCCGGTCGCGCCGAGGTCGAGCGCCTGGGCCGCCTGGCACGTTCTCAGCGCGTCTTCCCGATGCTGTTCACCCAGCGGGTCAGCGACCTGCTCAAGGCCGAGCTGGCCGGCTATATCTCCCGCGGCATCATCCTGCCCATCCAGGACGAGGACGAGGCCGTCGCAGCCTGCAAGCTGTTCAAGATCGAGCCCACCCCCGCACGGCTGGCGGTCATCATGGCCTCGGACAAGGTGGCGGCGGCTGGCGGCGGTCAGCAGCCGAACTGGGACTCGATGCGCGCACTGCGCAACCCCAGCACCGGTGAGGTCCTGCGCGGTGCCATCGGCATCTACTGCGACCTGACCAAGCGGGCAGTCCCCACCGAGATCGTCATCCCACCCGCCTTCCTCAAGATGGCCTCGACCAACAAGCGAGACATCGTCGAGCGTGAGCTCGTCAAGGAACAGGCCCGTATTGCGAAGGAACACCACGACATGGTCACCCCTACCGACGTCACCCCGAGCAGCGTGATGTCGTGGTAGCCGCCATTCTCGCCGCGCCGACCTCGGCGCTGCACGAGGTCACCAACGCCAGCTCCCTGACGACCGTCGAGCTGGACGAGGTGGCACGCGGCATCGCCGAGGCCGCGTCCGCAGGCGCCCTGGACCCACGCGAGAGCGCTCACCGCATCGCCGGCCTGATCGCTACCTCCTCGATCATCGAGGAGGTCAGCACCTACACCAGCGGCCTGTCCCAGCAGCAGCGTGCCGACCTGGCCGACTCGCTGCGCTGGCAGCTGGTCAAGACCGTGCTGGACTCCGAGCGCGGGTTCTTCGACCTGGACCGGCTCCGCACCGCTTCCTTCGCTGGGTGGCTGCGTCAGACCGCGATCGCCTTCTCCCACCGTGACGCCGTGGTGCGGCCCCGCTCCGCTGCCGACCGGCTCACCGTGCTGTGGGACACCACGCCCGGCCAGCTGGAGGACAGCGCCGAGCAGGAGTGGCAGCAGCGTCACATCGCCCACCACGCCCCGGTCACCTCCTCCGCCGAGGAGCAGGCCTCCACCGACGGGTTCTGGGACCACCTGGACGACCCTGAGCTGATGGTCACCAAGACCAAGGGCATGCGTGCCGCGGCACGCACGTTCGCACTTTCGGTCGCGGTGCGTCGCTCCATGAGCCTGCCCCGGCTGTGTGTGCCCGCCGATGAGCTCGACCGTCAGTGGGTGCTCGCGACCTGCGAGGCCGACCCCAACGCCGCCGCCCGCGCCCTGCGCACTGTCGTGGAGCTGCTGTGCGGTCTGCGCGACGGGCTGCCCGACGTCGACGAGCGACTGCTGGCCCTGTGGGACGACTTCTCCCTGGAGCAGCTGCAGGCTTTGGAGTCCGCGCCGGCACCGATGGTCGATGTCCTGGTCGTCGGTCAGGTCCAGCCGGCACCCAAGCCGTCACGCACTGTGCTGCGGGCGTTGCGCAAGGCCGCCAAGGACCTGGTGCCCTCTCGCGGCTGGCACGATATCGCCACCCACCTGGTCGCCTCCTTCGTGGCCCGTACCACCAGCCCGGTGTCGGACTTCGACGGCATCTCCGATGAGGTCACCCGCGCCGCGCTGGTCGCCGAGGCCAAGCGGCTGGCCGAGGAGTGGCCCACCTACGTGCAGCGTGCGCTGGACTGGCCGGCGCAGCCCCTGGGGTGTGATGAGGAGGAGGTCACCGACCGTCTCGCGCGCACCTTGCACGACCTGACCGAGGGCTGCGGATCAGCGGGCTCCGATGCCTGAGTACGACGTCACCGTGACCGTGACCCACGAGGCTCGCATCCGGGCACGGTCCGAGCGTGCCGCGATCGAAGCGGCGGAAGCTCTCAACGGGACCTGGCCGCTGGACATCACCGACCTCAGCATCGACGCGGAACGCGTCCGGGCAGGTTCCACGACGTCGGCGCAGGATCGAGCGGACACCTTCAACCGGGACCACCCGCACGGGACCCCGGTCCGGTACTGGCCCGGCGCACGGGTCGGTGAAGGACGTCCCTCCACGGTGCGGGGCACCGCCTGGGTGATGCCCTCCGGTGACGCTGTGGTGTGCGTGCAGGACTGCGCCGGCGGCATCGCGCTCACCCATGTGGAGGTCGCGGGAGGTTCCGATCGTGGCTGAGCTGAACGACTTCTCCGCCTACCTCGATGAGAAGATCGGCGGTCGTATCGCTGCTCTGGCGCCGCAGGATGCTCGGGCCGAGCTGCTGATGCTGCACCGCACGATGAAGGCCGCCGAGGAGGTCGGGGAGAGCATCGCGGCGGTGATCGGCATGACCGGTGCGAACCCGCGCAAGGGGGAGGTCGGTAACCGCGAGGACCTGGTGAACGAGCTGCTCGACGTGGCGGTCTCGGCGCTCGGGGCGGTCGAGCACCTCAACGGCAACGACGGCTCCTCGCTGGACCTGCTGCGCGCACGGATCGACCGGGTGGTCGCTCGCGCAGGGCTGAACCCGCAACCGGCTGGTGCGCAGCCGTGACCACCAGCTTCCACACCAGCGCGACCAGCAACCGTGAGCAGATCCTTGCCCAGGGTCTGCAAGCCAGAGGTCCGAGCCAGGGCGCGTATGCCGACCTTGCGGCCGGGCAGCCGGTCGGGGTGTACGTCGGCCCGGTCCCGGACCGTCGCGGCGCGTGGGCGCACGATGACCCGTGGGACGTCTGGGAGGTCGACACCAGCGGCCTGCCCAGCCAGCCGGACGTGCTCAACCCGGGAAGCACGATCCTGCTGTCTGATGTCGCCGCCGCGCGGGTTCGTCTGGTGGGGACCTACTCGTGGTTCGGGGCCGGCGCAGCACCAGGAGGTCCGGAGCATGGCTGACATCCGTCTCGAGGATCTGGCCGAGGACACCCAGGTGGTCGACCGCATGGGCGACGTCGGCGTTGTCCGCGACGGGTGGATCGATTATCCCGAGACGGCACCGCTGAGTCTGACCTACGCGCAGCGGTTCGCGCCGTTCACTGTCGTCCCCGAACCAGGAGGTTCACATGTCTGAGCAGAAGGCGCAGCGACCCGTGAGGAACAAGACCACAAGGCATGCCCGGCGCTTCCGGGACGGCACCGGCGCCGAGCGGGTTGCGCACGGCTACCTGTTCGCAGGGACGTTTGAAATCGACCGTGAGGACTGGTGGGCATGCCACCCCGACTGCGTCGACCTCGGCGAAGCGGTTGTAACGATCGCGAGGCGGCGCTCACCGCTCTCGGGCAGCACCGCCGGGCTGACGAGCCCCACATCAGGAGGTCCACGATGAAGGGCACCCTTCCCATCCTGATGTGCGACCACGAGGACGGCTGCGAGGAGTGGCTGATCGACAACTACCAGATGGGCGTCACCAACTGGCGCACCTTCGCAGGCAGCTGGGACTACGACCCGCACAAGGACCCCGATCGGGCGTTCTGCCCCAAGCACAAGCGCGACGTACTCGAGCCAGGAGGTACGACCGTGACATGGCCGACGCCGCAGGAAGCCGCTGCTGACGTCAGGCAGGCGGTTCTCGACAACCGCCTCTCGGATGAGCTCTTGTACCCATCGGGCTCGATGCCCCCTGCACGGGAGCTGGAGACTGCTCAGCATCACAGCACTGGCACGGCTGCTACGCCGACACCACAGGCCACTGCGACGCCCCGACCGAACACCCAGCACTAGAGGGTCCGGAGCATGGCTGACGACTGCCGTCGCCGCACCGAAGCGATCACCGCGCCAGCGCCCTCCGGGCAGCCCCGCACATCTATAGGGACGTGACCGCTCCCTCTCGCCGTGCCACGAACGTGCGGCTGCGATGGGCCGGCGACGACCAGTGGGCAGTGACCACCCCGACCGGGGCGTTGGCGTGGAGCCAGCACGAACCGCCGCCACCGGGGCAGTGGGCCGCCACCGAGCACGGTCACGGCAAGCACACCGGCGACCTATACGTCGGCCCGGCCGACCGGGTACTGGCCAGCCTGCCGGACCTGGACGGCACCGTGAAGCTGGCCTACCTGGACCCGCCGTACAACACCGGCCGCACCTTCACCGACTACGGCGACCGGGAAGAGACCGCGCTGTGGCTGACCATGATGCGTCAGACCCTGGCCCAGGTGCACCGGTCGCTGCGCACCGACGGCAGCGCATGGATCCACCTCGATGACGGGGAGGTGCACCGGGTACGGCTGCTGGCCGAGGAGGTCTTCGGCCCCGCGAACTTCGTCGCCGACGTCGTCTGGGAACGCAAGCGCAAGCCGTCCTACCTGCACGGTCAGCTCGCCCAGGTCACCGACCACATCCTCGTCTTCGCCAAGGACCGCACCCAGCTGGGCCGGTTCGGCACCGGTGAGCAGGTGGCTTCGCGCCGCGTTCCGCTGCATCACGGGTCCAACACCCCGACCGTGCTGCGGTTCCCGGCCGGGTCGGTGCAGATGCCGCAGCAGCTGGGCGCCATCGCGGCCGGTGACATGTCCACCGCCTCGGTGCGCACCGAGCTGCTGGACGACATCGAGGTCGTGCAAGGTCGCAACGCCGCCGACTTCGCCATGTTCGGGTCCTTCCGCTGGACCCAGGAGCGACTGGACCGCGAGCTCGCCGCCGGCGCCACGCTGCTTGTCTCGAGCCGGCTGCCGCTGCGACCCAACGTCATCTCCGGGTCGGGCTCGAAGACCTGGACCACGCTGTTCACCCGCGCCACCGGGGTTACGACCAACGAGGCCGCCCGCGAGCACCAGCACGCCCTGTTCGGTCACGCCGGGTTCGACACCCCCAAGCCGGAGGAGCTGCTGGCCCGCATCATCGAGACCGCCACCGCACCCGGGGACCTGGTGCTGGACCCGTTCGCCGGGTCGGGCACCACCGGCGCGGCCGCGCACAAGCTCGGACGCCGCTGGTTGACCGTGGAGCTTTCGCAGCAGACCGTGGACACCTACGTGCTGCCGCGCCTGGCCCAGGTGGTGGCCGGCACCGATGAGGGCGGCGCCACCTACAAGCACGTCCCGGCGCTCACGGTCCCGACACCGGAGGGGTTGACTGCGCGGCAGGCGCGGCTGGCGGCGCAGTGGCTCGGTGACCTGGCGGCCGCCGGTGAGCTGGACGGGCTGGACCCGGAGACGGTGGCCAAGGCTGCTGCCCGGATGCGGGAGGCCGCGTCCGCGGCGACCGCGGTCCGGGTGCATGAGGGTGGCGGGGCGTTCCGGGTGTGGAGCCCTGCTGCCGCTGTCGCGGCCGCCTGAGGCTCAGGCCGCCGCCTGCACCTGCTGGGTCTGCTGCTGCTGGCGCAGCCACGCGGTCGCTTCGTCGGGGCGGGTCATCAGCTGCCCGAACATCGCCACCGCCTCCTTGTAGACCTTGCGGGTGGCCTCGGGGTAGGCGAACGGCTTGAGCTTGAGCATGCGGGGGTCGAGCATGGCGACCATGCCGCGGTCCCGCTCGGACCTGATCAGCCGACCCGACCCCTGCTCCAGCAGGAGGGCCGCAGAGCTCGAATAGACGTGGCGGTTCGCGGCCCACCGGTCCATGTCCGCCCGCTCCATCAGGTCCTCCACCCGTGCGTCATCGACCGGGTTGGCCGGCGAGCGGGGGACCCGGTCGATGACCACCAGCGAGCACGTCGAGCCCGGGGCATCCACCCCGGTCATCATCGAGCGGGTGCCGACCATCACCGAGGGCACGTCTTCCTTCCACCGGCCGGTCAGATGCCGCAGCGCCGGACCGTCCCACTGGGAATGGACCGCCCACCGGTTCGCCGCGGCCGTGCGCAACGCCTGCGCGTACTCCCGACCCGCCGCGGCCGTTGCCGACAAGATCAGCGCGTGCCCTTGGTTGGCCTCCACCAGCGCGAGCATCAGCGCCTTGGCCCACTCCCGGTGCATCCCGACATCCAGGCGCGGGCGGCCCGCATCCCGCGAGAGCGCCGCAACGGCGGCCGGGTCGTCGGCGCGCGGGATGAACAGCACCGACTCCCCGTAGGCCTCCCGGAACGGGGAGGCGTACTTGGTGGTCTGCGTCCGCAGCCCCACCTGGGCGGGGAACCCGCGTGGCAGCGTCGCCGAGACCGTGACCACCGACAGCTTGTAACGCGGCTTGCCGTCGGCGCCGCGCAGCGGTGGGTCAGCGGACAGGTCCGAGGTCTCCTCCTCGGCGGCCTCGATCGCCTCCGGGTCGTCCTCCGGTGCGCTCCACAGGTTCGACTGCAGCATCGAGGACACATCGACCGGGGTGGAGCGGGCCGCGTGCATGAGGCGATCACCGCGCTCCTCGGCCTCGACCCAGCGCGCCACCCCGGTGCGGTGCTCGCACACCGAGGACATGTCCGCCTTTAGGCCATCTACCCGGGCCCGCACCCGCCGCACCCGCACCTCGGCGTCACCGGAGGCCTTCTTGGCGACCTTGAGCAGGATGCTCTGGGCGCGTGAGAGCCACGCCTCGAGCATCACACCGGATCCCAGGATGGGATCGTCGTCCTTGCTCAGACGCACCACCCCGGAGGCCTTGTCGGCCTTGACCATCTGCGCGGCCAGCTCGGCCTCGACCGCCTCGGCGATCGACTGGCCGTCGGACAGCAGCGTCTTGACCGTGTGGTCAGCCTCGTCCAGCACGGTGCGCAGCGCCCGGCTGGTGGCCAGGATGCGACGCGAGGCCACCTCGCTGGCGCCCTGGTTGCGGACCTGGTCCGGCAGCGCGTGGGCCTCGTCGACGATGATGGCGTCGAAGCGGCCCAGCTTCTTGGACCCGATCACCACACCGATGGACTTGGCAGCCTGGGTGGCCAGCAGGGCGTGGTTGGTGACCACGACGTCGGCCTCGGCGGCACGCTGCTTGGCAGCGGCCGGCTTGCACAGCCCGGCGAAGGGGCACTCGTCCACGCCGACGCACTCGTTGGGGGTGACCGAGACCAGGTCCCAGGCACCGTTGGCGGTGGTGCCGGAATAGGAGTGCTTGTCGCCGTTGCCGCCGCCCTCGCTCAGATGCTGCTGCAACGCCCACACCATCAGCTGGGCGGCCTCACCGCGCGGGCAGCGGCCGCCGCCGAGCTCGACTGTGTCGGTGGCGGTCACCATCGGCAGCAGCTTGGCGATGACGACGCGCAGGTCGTCATCGCCCGGCTCGTGGTGCCCGGGCTCGAAGGCCTGCCCGAGCAGCTCATGTGCGCTGGACAGGGTGGTGCGCAGGCAGGAGAAGTTCGACCAGCCCTTGAGGACGGCGGTCCTGACGATGACGCCGGTGGCGTCGCGGATGGCGGCGGCGGCGATGGGCGCGTCCTTGTCGATGATCTGGGACTGCAGCGCCAGGGACTCGGTGGAGATGACGACCCGCTTGCCGGTGGTGGCGTTGAGCAGCATCGCCGGCACGCCGTATGCCATGGACTTGCCGAGACCAGTCGGCGCGGTCGCGACGACCTCACCACCGGAGGCGTTCAGCGCCTCCCAGACCTGCTGCGTCAGCTCGTCCTGACCCGCGCGCGGCTGCGCGTGCGGCAGCCCGGTGGCCTTGCGGACGGCGTCGGTCAGGACCTTCTGGACGTCGGGTTCGCTCACGCCGCGGCCTTGTCGGGCAGCTGGAGGTCATCGGCCTCGTCGCTGTCCTCGAGGCCGTCGTAGTCCTCGAAGTCGCGGTCGGCGCTCGGCAGCCGACGCGAGCCGAAGGACTGGTTGTTCAGCTTGGCGTAGGCGCGCCGCTCGCGCTCCGAGAGCCCACCCCAGACACCGAACGTCTCACCGGTTTCGATGGCCCAGTCCAGGCACTGCTGGCGCACCGGGCAGTTCGCGCACACGGCCTTGGCATCACGGGTGGAGCCGCCCTTCTCGGGGAAGAACGCCTCCGGGTCGGTCTGGGCACACTGGGCCTCGTCGCGCCAGTCGTAGGCGGCACCGTCCGTGGGCACGCCGGCCAGCAGCTGCAGCAGGTTCAGGTCAGCGGTCACGGGTGGGCTCCTTGGAGAATCGCAGCGGTGCACGGTCGCTGAACCAGGTGCGGTGAAACGCCCAGGTCATCGCGACGAGCAGGTAAGGGGACAGCAGGCTCTGGTCCACGACCAGCGCCAGACCGAGCACGACCAGCCACCGCTGCACCAGCGCCCACCCGCCGCGCAGCAGCGCGACGCAGACCAGGCCGGGGGCCGCCAGCAGCAGGTACACCAGCCAGAGGGGTGCGCCCGCCAGCTGTGCGGTGGTCATGACCGACACCCACACCAGCGCGGCGGCCAGGGCAGCTACCCAGCGCAGTCCTCGCCGGGGGAGGGTGGGCGCCGCGGGCTCGTCAGGGTCGCGCTGGGCGGCGGTCGTGGAGGCAGTGTTCGTCACGCCCTGCCTATGTGCGGCAGTCCCTCTCGGGTGTCGTCTCGCGTGCGGTGGCTGGTGCCGCACATACAGCTGGCATGGCAGCCCCCATCTACGTCGACCCCAAGGGCGGATTCACCCCCGAGGAGATCGCCACCGACCCCAGCGTCCGCCTGCTCACCGCGACGAGCCTGGCCATGTACCTCATCAAGCGGTCCAAGCGTCACACCTGGGCCGAGCTCGGCCGCGACCTGTCCGGCCTGCCGGGTGACGTCCTGCTCGAGCCGTGGCAGGTCGAGCTGCTGGCCGAGCACGACGATGTGCTGCACGTGCTGCGAGTCAAGCTGACCGGTGAAAGTCCCGACGCTCAGGCCGTCGCGATCGCCGCCTGCCGGGGGTGCCACTCCTGGATGGCGGCCGCCTCCGGCACCACGGTTCCGGGCAAGTGCCCGCTGACCCTCGGCTGCACCGGCCTCATGGTCAAGGCCCCAGCTGGTGGGCCGCGCCCGGCGCCGAAGCTGCTGCCTGAGCCGCTGCCCGCCCAGGCGCTGGGCACTGAGCCGCGGGAGCAGCGGTGACTCGCAGGCGGGCGAAGCGGCTGATGGCCGCGCTGGTCGTCGCGATGCTCGCCGTCATCGCCTACACCCAGGCCGGCTCCTTCCTGACTCACTCCGCACCCGAGGTCCTGGAGGTCACCCAGACCGGCACCGGTGGCATACCCAACTACGTGCGTGAGGAGTTCGGCGATGGCTGGGCCAGCACCGAGGGGTGCGACACCCGCAACCGGGTTCTGGCCCGCGATTTGACCCAGGTGCGGCTGGCCCACGGGTCGGACTGCGTCGTCGTCTCCGGGGTCCTGGTCGACCCTTACACCGGGCAGCGCGTGGAGTTCGAGCGCGGCACCATCACCAGCCACGAGGTGCAGATCGATCACGTGGTCTCGCTGGCGCAGGCCTGGTACGCCGGTGCGTACGCCTGGACGTACGAGCAGCGGGTCGCCTTCGCCAACGATCAGGTGAACCTGCTGGCCGCGGCCGGGTCGGTCAATGCCTCCAAGTCCGACGCCTCGCTGGCCGAGTACGTCCCGAAGCTGTCCGGCCAGTCGTTGTGCGACTTCGTGACCACCTACGCCCACGTCGCTGAGACCTACGCCCTGACGTTGCCGCTCGCCGACCGTGAGGTCGCCGAGCAGGTACAGGATGGCTGCGCGTGACCCGCGACCCCCGCGAGGAGGACAACGCCCGCTACGGGATCGAGGCTGCGGTGCGGTTGCTCGTCGTGGATGCCGCCGCCGGGTTGCCGGTCGACCTGACCGCCCAGCCTGCCGGTGTGGTGCGCCATGTCACGCTGGCGCTGTCGGTGCTGACCGGGTTGCGGGCCACCTCCGCGGCGCCGGTGCGTATCGACCGGTGCCAGTGGAGCATCGACCAGGGGACCGGGGTGCTGACATTTCGGTGCGACCCGGAGGCCACCTGGTGCGAGCAGCACGCCGCCCGACTGGTCGCCGCCGCCGCCGACGGCATGCAGGGGCGTACCCAGGCGCGCTGGTTCGACCTGTGGGACGTGGTGCCCGAGCCGCTGCAGGTGCCGGTGGCCTACAGCGTCGCCGCTGCCGCGAATGCCCCACTGGTCGTGGAGCGCGCGGCGGACTGACAGCTTGAGAACGCACCTGCGGCGGGGGAGTGGGTGCCGCTCAGGCGAACCCGAGCAGCTCGTTCAGGGCCTGGTCGGCCGCCTTGGTCGGGGCCTCGACCAGCTCGACGCCTACCTCGAGCGCGCGCATCACCATGAAGACCCGTATCAGTTCTGCGCGGGGGCGGCGGCCTCGTTCGAGCTCGGTGACGAACGCCCGGGAGACCTCAGCCCGTTCGGCGACCTGGGCCTGGGTGAGGCCGGCCCGCAGGCGACGCTCTCGCAGTGCTGCGCCGAGCTCGCCAGCGTTACGGATCGGTCGCATGGTGTCATGGTACCGTGACAATGCGGTTTGTCACGGTGCTGTGACATCGCGCGTCGCAGCGCACCGCTGCCGGAGCGCGGCACCTCGCGCCCGGGCGACGATGTGACACCACTGCACTCCCATGCGAACATGTGTTCGGAGGCGCGGCAGGTGCGGGATTCCCGACCTGAGCAGCCAGTGACCCAACGGTCCAGACAGGAGCCTCATTGACGGCCGTCCACCTCGAGCCCACCGCAGTCTCCCGGTTCGTCGCCGGCACCATGATCGACGACCACGAACGGGCCCGCCTCTCCGAAGCGCTGCTGCGTGCCCTGGTCGCAGGCCCCTACGCCCAGCGCACCGACCAGGAGACGCTGCGCCGGCTCTTCGAAGGCGCCAACCTCAACCTGCTGGCCCGGCTCCTGGAGGACCAGCCACCAGGCGGCCGACACGCCCGCCTGGCCGCCTTCCTGGCTCATGTGCTGCGCGTGGGTGCCGCCCTGCTGCGCCTGGCCGCCGACACCGACTCCCTGCAGCTGCTCACCCCCGAGCTGACCGCCACCGCGGGCGCCCTGCCCGAGCACGTCACCACCCGCCCCCAGACCCTGCCCGCCTACCTCATCGGCCTCGCCCACTCCATGCAGGCCAGCGCCCTGTCCGGCGAGATCAGCACCGCCCACCGCCAGGCCGCCACCGGCGCCCGGCTCGTGCGCCTCTGCGCCGCTCAGCTGCCCGGCACCCTCGGCCCGCTGCGGGACCTCCTGGAGAGCGACCTCACCGAAGACGACATGCCCGCAGTCCTGCAGGACTACTGCGACCTCGCCACCAACCTCCTGACGCCACGCTGAGGCCGCACGCCGGTAGGGCCGCAACGGCCCGCACATGTACCGGCCATGACGATCACCCCACGCAAGCGCGTCGCCCGAGGAGTCCGCGACGGCGGACAGTTCGCCGTCGAGCAGCGGACCGAGACCTCGGTCAGCCTCCTCGAGCGCCCCCAGGCCGTCCACGCGCCCCACGCGCCCCCGATGGAGGAGCTCGACGCCGAGGGCCTGGTCAAGGTCGCCCTCATGTCGGCCCGCCACCACAGCCGTGTCCGCGGCCTGCGCTACGTCTCCCCTGAGGACATCGCCCAGGACACCATGGCCACCGTGCTGCAGGCGCGCCAGCGCAACGCCAGCACCGTGGTCACCCGCGCCTACGTCGACCGCGTCACCAGCGGTCACGTCGCCATCGCGCTGCGCGGCACGCTGCGGCCCGAGGACCGCAAGGCCATGGGCATCTACAACCGCCGCGTCACCGAGCTGGAGGACGAGCTCGGCCGCAAGACCACCAGCCAGGAGCGCAAGGCCCTGGCCACCGAGATCCGCGACACCTGGGACGACCAGCGGCACAAGCCGTCGAAGAACTTCGTCGTGCTCGCCGAGATGCGCTTCATCTCCCTGGACCGGCCCATCGGCGACGGTGAGCAGACCCTGAGCGACATCGTCGCCCAGCAGCAGGGCACCAGCGACGACGACAGCGCCGTGGACGCCGACTCCGCCCTCGGGCAGGCGCTCATCGCCGCCACCAACGGTCGCAAGGCCGAGGCACGTCGCTCGGCGTGGACCGCGATCGCCGAGAGTGCCGACGTCGCCGACGTCGCACCCGGCAGCCTCAGCCGCCAGAGCGCCAAGACCCACAGGGACGCCCTCGCCGAGGCCGGCGGTGTGCGTGAGGCCGTGCGCGACTGGAACCGCAACGAGGACACCCCCGCCACCCAGGCGCTGTTCGCCCCGTTCGGCACCGACCTGTCTCCCGACG
>Ga0233380_1000944_pt1 | contig 13835 bp, 12 predicted proteins | sample ElkDunMinimDraft_9_FD_191541 | JGI IMG/M metagenome (GOLD analysis project Ga0233380, IMG submission 191541) | Fecal eukaryotic communites from dung pellets of Tule Elk in California, USA - Elk Dung F36 | ecosystem: Host-associated > Mammals > Digestive system > Large intestine > Fecal | place... | reverse complement strand
ACTTTGCCCTCACGCGCCTTGTCCATAGTGATCGTGGCGGTGAGGCTGTGCGGCGCCTTGGCGAGGGTATTGGGGGAGAAGACGAGGACATAGTTGAAGCCCATCGTGTCCCAGTTGACGGTGCGCAGCGAGGCGATGCGGGCAGTGATCTCCCGCCCCAATATGCTGACGGTCATATTGTCGCCGACGCGCCTGCCCAGCGCCTTTGCCTGCTCGGCGTCGAGCGAAAGCAAGGGCGGGCCGGCATAGTCGGCGGGCCACCATGTCCCCTCGGCGAGGTGGCTGCCTTCTGGAAGCGTCGCGCTGTAAGTGATGCCGCGCTCGCCGCGCAGGATCCAGGCGCCTTCGGGTTTTGCGGCCAGGTCGGCGACTCGGGTGTCGCCATAGGCGACGACGGTGCCGCGCAGGCTGGGGACGATGTTGAGCTGCGCCTGCGGAGCCTCGGCGTCGACGATCTGCCGGAAGCGCGGCTCCGCGGTCGAGGGAATGTCGAGGACGAAGAGATTGGGTGCGCGCTCGGGCACGGTGCGGGCGATCTGCGCGTCGAGACTGGTCTGGATACCGGCAAGCGTCACGAACAGGGTGAGCGCAAGGCCGAGCGCAACCATCAGCGCGCCGGTCTGCGCGCCGGGGCGGTGCAGATTGGCGAGCGCGAGGCGCAGCAGCGGGCGGCGCGGGCGCGGCAGGCGGGCAGCGAGGCGCCCGACGCCCATGCCGAGCAGCCAGAGGATCAGCAGCACACCTGCCACCGCCGCCAGTACCGCTGCGGAGAAAAGCGGCGTGCGCGCGGTCATCAGTACGATGGCGACGAGCAGTGCGCCCGCGATGCCGACCAGCAGCGCGGTGCGCCGGTCCCAGCGCCGGCGCGGATCGACATGCGCGCGCAGGATCGCGGCGGCCGGCTCCGTCCGCGCACGGGCAAGTGGCGGCATCGTGAAGATGAAGGCGATGAGCAGGCCATAGGCGGCGCTGGTGGCGAGCGCGCGCCCGTGCAGGCGGAAGGCAGGCTGGACGGGGAGCAGATCGCCCATCAGACTGGTAAGCGCGAGCGGCAGCAGCGCGCCGACCAACAGGCCTGAAACAATCGCGGCGAGCGCGACCGCGCCGATCTGAAGCAGGTAGATCCGCTCGATATCGGCCGACCGTGCGCCCAATATTTTGAGCGTCGCGAGGCTGGCGCGCTTCTGCCCCAGATAGGAGGTGACGCCGTTGGAGACGCCGATCCCTGCGATCACCAATGCCGACAGACCGATCAGGGACAGAAACTGGCCCATATTCTCGATGAAGCGATTCGTGCCGGGCGCGGCGCGGTCGCGGTCCTTGAAGGTCCAGCCTTGCGATTCGTAGCGCTTTTCCAGGCGTTCGCGCAGGGCACGCGCGTCGGTGCCCTCAGGCGCGCGGACACGATATTTGGCGGTGTAGAGGCTGCCGGGCTGGATCAGGCCGGTGCGCGCCATCCCGTCGAGCGAGACGATAGCTACGGGCCCGAGGGTGAAGCCTTCGCCGACGCGGTCTGGCTCGTCGGCGATGATGCCGCGCACGGCAAAACGGGCGCTGCCATAGGTCAGGTTGTCGCCGGGCGAGAGACGCAGCCGCTCGGCCAGCGCGCGGCTGATGAGGATGTCGTCCGCGCCGGGAAGCGTGTAGCGGCCCTGCTCCAGCGTCAGCGTGCCATAGAGCGGATAGGCGCTGTCGACCGCCTTCAGTTCGGTGAGCACGGGCGCGGCGCCTTCGCGTGAGGCCATGGCGCGCAGGCGCAGCGTCTCGCTGACCTCGCCCAGCGCGCTCAAGGCGCTGCGCCCGGCGGGGTCGATCTGCCGCTGGGTCATCGCGGCCTCTATGTCGCCGCCCAAAATCTGCTGCCCACGTGCGCCGATCTCTCCCGTGATGGCGGAGGTCAGGCTGCCGATGCCGGCCAGCGTCATGACGCCGAGGAAGAGGCAGAGGAAGAGGAGGCGCAGGCCGCGGAAGCCGGCATGAAGGTCGCGGCGCGCGATCCGCCAGCTTGACGCCCAAGGCAGGGCGGTCATGCGGCGGCGGCTTGCTGGGCGTGGATCAGGCCGTCGCGCATCTCGACGATGCGGTCGCAGCGGCGCGCAAGGGCCGGGTCGTGGGTGATGAGCAGCAAAGTGGCGCCGCTCGCGCGCTGGCGGGCAAAGAGCAGGTCGGCGATGCTCGCGCCCGTCGCCTGATCGAGATTGCCGGTGGGCTCGTCGGCGAAGAGGATGGCGGGATCGGGCGCCATGGCGCGGGCGATGGCGACGCGCTGCTGCTCGCCGCCCGAAAGCTGCGCGGGATAATGGGACAGGCGATGGCCAAGGCCCACCGCCTCCAGTTCCGCTGCCGCGCGGTCGAAGGCGTCGGCGCGGCCAGCCAGTTCGAGCGGGACGGCGACATTTTCATGCGCCGTCATGGTGGGCAGCAGATGGAAGGATTGCAGGATGATGCCGATCCGCCCCCGCCGCGCGACGGCGAGCGCATCTTCGCCCATCGACCCGAAATCGACGCCCGCGACGCTGACCGATCCGCCACTCGCCCGCTCAAGGCCCGAAAGCACCGCCATCAGCGAGGATTTGCCCGATCCCGACGCGCCCAGCACGCCAAGGCTGGCGCCCTGCGCTATGTCGAGGTCGACGCCCTTCAATATCTGCACATGTCCCAGCGACAGGGTGACATTGCGCGCACGGATGGCGATATGGTCGTCGGGGGTGATGGCCATGAAAGGGAGATTGTCCTTGGGCAAACGGTGGATGCGATATGGGGCCTTGCTGGCCATTGTCCAACTGGCAGTGGGCTGTTCGCCATCCGCGCCCGACAATGGAGCCGCGCGGCAGGACAATGCGTCGGCCCCCGCCCCTGCCAAGGCCGCGCCGCAGGGCGAGGAACGGCTGGTCGTGGCGTTCGGCGACAGTCTGTATGCGGGCTATGGGCTGGAGGGCGGCGAAGGCTTTGCGCCGGCGCTGGAACGGGCGCTGGCGGCGCAGGGCATCAGGGCCAAGGTCGTCAATGCCGGCGTATCCGGGGACACCAGCGCGGCGGGCCTGGCGCGATTCGACTTCACCATGGACGGCCTGGCGTCCAAGCCCGACCTCGTCATCGTCGGCCTCGGCGGCAACGACATGTTGCGCGGCCTGCCGCCCGAGGAGACGCGCGCCAATCTCGACGCGATCCTCAAGCGTTTGAAGGAGCGCGGCGTGCCCGCGATGCTGACGGGGATGCTGGCGTCGCCCAATCTGGGCGCGGACTATGGGGCGACGTTCAATGGCCTCTATGCCGACCTCGCCAGGCAATATGATGCGCCGCTCTACCCCTTCTTCCTCGACGGGGTGCTGGGACGGCGCGACATGATGCTGCCCGATGGCATTCATCCCAATGCCCAAGGGGTGGAAAGCATCACCGCCAAGGTCGCGCCCCTGGTGGCGGCGCGCTTGAAGGAATTGAAATAACCAACAAAAAAGGGCGCCCCGCATGGGACGCCCTTTTTTCAAAAACCGCGCGAGACGGCTTATTTCTTGAGCGTAAGCCCACCGAAACGCTTGTTGAAGCGTGCGACCTGGCCACCGGTGTCCATCTGACGGTTGCCGCCCGTCCAGGCCGGATGCGACTTGGGGTCGATGTCGAGCGCCAGCGTGTCGCCTTCCTTGCCCCAGGTCGAGCGGGTCTGGAAAGTCGTGCCGTCGGTCATCTGGACGGTGATCATGTGGTAATCGGGGTGGGTATTCGCCTTCATGGGGCTTAGCTCCAGTATAGGCCGGTTCCGACCGGCGCAAGGATGCGGGAAATCGCGTAAGGGCGCGCGGTTACAGAATTTTGCCGGACAAGGCAAGGGGCGCGCGGGACAAGCCGCCCGCCTGCGCCCTCAATCCTTTGGCGGGTCGGCGATCATCGCGACGAAGGCGGCTTCGGCGCAAAGCTTGCCGTCGACCTTCGCTTCGCCGGTGAACTTGCACACCGGTCCGCGGATCTGGACGAGCTTCACATGCAGGTCGAGCAGGCAGCCCGGCTCCACCGGATTGCGGAACTTGGCGCCATCGATCGACATGAAATAGACAAGCTTGCCCGACCCACGCAGGTCGAGCGTTTCCACGGTCAGGATGCCCGCCGCCTGTGCCAGCGCCTCGATGATGAGGACGCCGGGCATGATCGGCCGCTGCGGGAAATGGCCCTGGAAGAAGCCTTCGTTGATCGAGACCGCTTTCACCGCATGGATCGAGTCGCGCGGGGTCAGCGACACCACGCGATCGACCAGCAACATCGGAAAACGATGCGGCAGCGCCGCCATGACCCCACGAATATCGATGGGGCCGATGGCGGCGATGGCTTCACCCGAATCGGACGTCTGCGTCATGCGACTCTATCAGCGCGAGGTCGGCTGCTGTGCCGGAGCGGCGGCAGGCGCGGCAGCGGCGGGCTGCTGGCCCTGCTGACCGCCGGGACGCCAGCCGGCGGGCGGCGTGATGCTGACATTGGGAACGAGCGTGTTGAGTTCGTTCACCACCGACTGGGTGATGTCGACGCTCGGCTGGAACGAGACGGTGGCGTCGGGGGTGAGGATCAGGTCCACCTTCGCCTTGGTCATCGCGGCCTTGAGCGCATCGCTGACCTTCGCGCCGATCTGTTCCTCGACATAGCCAAGCGCATTGTTGATCGGCGTGCCCAGACGCTGAAGTTCCGCCTGCGCATTCTGCTGCGTGGTCTGGAACTGCTGATACTGGGTTTCGATCGCGGGCGTGGGCTTGTTGCCTGCAGCGCGCAGAGCGGCCTGGAGCGCTTCGCCCTTGGTCTTGAGATCGGCGTCGATCGCGGTCTTGCGCGCGTTGAAGGCGTCGATCTGCGGCTTGTAGGTGGTCTGCATCTGCGTGCGCGCATTGGTGTAGGCGGCGCTGGTCGCGACCGCGCGCTGCAGGTCGACGACGGCGATGCCCTGCTTGGACTGGGCAGCGGCAGGTGCCGACGCGAGGGCGATGGCGGTCATCGGCGCGAGACCGAAGGCGAGAGACTTAAGAATGGTCTTCATCAGAATTGGGTCCCTACGTTGAACGTGATGAGTTTGGTGTCGTCGCCCGGCTCCTTGAGCAGCGCCTTGGCGATATCGATGCGGAACGGGCCGAAGGGCGAGTTCCAGTTGATGCCGAAGCCGATCGACACGCGGGGCTTCAGCGTGTCGCCGAGATAGACTTCCTCAAATCCGCCGCCGCTGTAGGCCACATCGGTATAGGTGCCAGGACCAGTCGAAGAGGCACTGGAGCAGTTGCCCAGCGACGGCGCGCGCTCGCTCGTCGTCGAGGTCGGCGTCTTGGTCCCGTTGGCAGCCACTGTGCCCGTGGTAACCGAGCAATAGCCCGCAAACTGGCCATTGCCATTGACGAGGGCTGGGTTCCTGATTCCGGCGACAGCGCCCGCATCGACATAGATGGACGGCCGCAGACCCATTTCACGCGCGCCCGATCCCAGCGGTATCTGCACTTCGGCGCGGGCCATATAGTAGATCTTGCCGCCCAGGGCGTCGTCGGCAACGTTGTTGTTGCCGCGGGTGCGTTCATAACCGGTCACAGCGCCACTCGAGTCGGTCACCTCTTGGAGGAAATAGCGCTTCACGCGCGGGCCGATGCCGCGAATGTTGAAGCCGCGCATCTGCGGTTCGCCCAGGAAGAAGCGGTCGACCAGGCGCACCGGCTCGATACGGTTGCCGTCGGGATCGAACCGGTCCTTCTCGAGGCTGTGAATATAGCCGCCCTCGCCCTGAACCGAGAAGATGAAGCCGCCGCCCAATGGGAAGAATTTCGACGCATTGAGGCGGGTGCGGATATATTTGACGTTGCCGCCAAGGCCGGCAAAATCCTGGTTGAGGACGATATTATGGCCGCGCGTCGGCCGGATGCGGTTGTCGCGCGTATCGTAGATCAGCGAATAGCCGAGCGACGAGGTGGTGCGCTTGCCGATGGCGTCGCACAGATAGCGGCCGGCCAGCAGCGGGTCGCAGCGCGCCTCGAGCGGGCCGCTGCCGTCGGGATCGGAATAATAGGTATTCCGGTCGAGCGTCACATTGTCGAAGTTGAGGCTGTAGCGCAGCGCCAGCGACATATATTCGGTGATCGGCACGCCGGCGCGCAACTGGAAGCCGGTCGTCGTCTGCTGATAGGTCCGGTCGCGGTCGTTGCTGTTATTGTTGAGGAAGCGGAAGCTGTTGAGGTCGCGGCGGTAGATATCGCCGCCCAGCGCAATATTCTTGTCCATGAAATAAGGCTCGGTGAAGCCCAGTTCCACCGACTTGCTATAGGCCGAATAGTTGACCGAGGTGCGCAGTTCCTGGCCCTTGCCGCGGAAGTTGCGCTGCGTGACCGAGGCCGAGACGATGAAGCGCTCGAGCGACGAGAAACCAGCCGAGAGCGACAGTTCGCCGGTCGACTTTTCCTGCACATTGGTTTCGAGCACGATGCGGTCGGGCGCGGAGCCGGGCTTCTGCTCGATATCCAGCCGTTCCTGGAAGAAGCCGAGCGAATTGATCCGGTCCTTGGAACGCTTGACGAGGAAGCTGTTGAAAGCGTCGCCTTCGGCAAGGCGGAACTCGCGGCGCACGACCTTGTCCTGCGTCAGCGTGTTGCCGTTGATGTCGACGCGTTCGACATAGACGCGCGGCGCGTTGGCGATGCGGAAATCAATCCCCATCGTCAGGTCTTCCTTCGACCGCTTGAAGTCGGGAGAGACGTCGGCAAAGGCGTAGCCGAACAAGCCGGCCGTCTCGCTCAGCGTGTCGACCGTGTCCTCGACCTGCTTGGCATTATACCAATCGCCCTTCTTCATGGGCAGCATCTTGGTCAGCGAATCGCTCGACAGATCGCGAATGTCGGATTCGACCTTCACGTCGCCGAACTTATAGCGGTCCCCTTCTTCCACCACATAGGTGATGATGAAGTCCTGCTTGTCGGGCGTGAGTTCAGCGACGGCCGAAATGACGCGGAAGTCTGCATAGCCGCCGGTCAGGTAGAATTGGCGCAGCTTCTGCTGGTCATAGGCGAGACGATCGGGATCGTAGCTGGTGCCCGAGGAGAAGAGGCGGAACCAGCGTGACTGCTTCGTCACCATCTCGCTGCGCAGGCGGCTGTCGCTGTAGCGGTCGTTGCCGATGATGTTGATCTGGCGGACCTTCGACTTGGGCCCTTCGGTGATTTCGAAGACGATATCGACGCGATTCTGGTCGAGCTGCACCATCTTGGGCTCGACCGTGGCGCCGAAGCGGCCCTGGCGGCGATAGAGTTCGATGATGCGCGCGACGTCGGCGCGGACCTTGGAACGGGTGTAGATCTGGCGCGGGGCGAGCTTGATCTCGGGCCGGATCTTGTCTTCCTTCAGCCGCTTATTGCCTTCCAGCACGATGCGGTTGATGACCGGATTTTCCTTCACCTCGACGGTGAGCGCACCATTGTCGTTGCGGATCTGGACGTCGGCGAACAGCTCGGTCTCGTAGAGGTCGCGCAACCCCTGATCGAGGATTTCCTGGCTATAGGGCTGGCCGATGCGCAGCTTTGTATAGGACATCACCGTGTCGGGTTCGAGCCGCTGCGTACCGGTGACGGTGATCGAGCGGATCGTGCCCGCCGGTGCCACGACCGAGGCGGCCTGCGGTGAAACACCCGGCGCCGGCTGCGCCCCACGCGGGGGCGCATTCTGCGCCAGAGCGGGCGCGGCGACTGTCGTCGTCGCCAGCAGGGCCAGGACAACCGGCCTCTGCCACTTGCTGCTCGTCATCGCTGTCACCCGCCTCACCCTTACAAGAATATTGCCGAACTGCGTCCAGACACGGCCAAACTGCGTCTCCCTGCCCGATGCGGCCTAGCCGATCAAGCCGGAGAGACTTTTCCAGAGCCCGAAAGAAGATAAATCGTTGAATGTCACCAGCATCATCATCGCCAGCAGCAGCGCCAGACCCGATTTATAGGCCCATTCCTGCACCGCCAAGCTGACCGGACGACGCTGCACCGCTTCCACCGCGTAAAAGAGGAGATGTCCGCCATCCAGCATCGGAATTGGCAAGAGGTTGATGAACCCCAAGTTAATCGAGATGAGGGCGATGAAGAAGACGAAGCTTTCAGGACCCAGCACGGCGGCCTGACCCGACACTTCGGCGATCTTCAGCGGGCCGCCCAGTTCCTTCACCGAGCGTGAGCCGCCCACGATCTGCCCCAGCGTTTCCACCATGGTGCGCAGGATCGTGCCGACGCGCTCCACCGCGACGACCGGCGCGCGCCAGAGCGGCACCGGCTCCACGACCGGCTTGCCCGCGCCGATGCCGATACGGCCGACGGTGAAGCTGTTGCCGAACTCATCGCTTTCGGTGACGGCGCGGATTGTCGCGCGCACTTCCTGCCGCTGCCCGTCACGTTCCACCACCACGTCCACCGGCTCGCCGGGACGGATGCGGGTATACATGACCATGTCGGCATAGGTGTCCATCACCCGCCCGCCGAGCGACACGATGCGGTCGCCGGGCCGAATGCCGGCGGCTTCCGCCGCGCTGCCGGGCTGAACGAGACCGGCGACAGCGGGCGTGCGGCTTTCGCCATAGGCGAAGGCGAAGGCGGCGAGGATGAGGATGGCAAAGAGGAAATTGATGGCGGGGCCGGCCGCGACGATCGCCGCGCGTTGCCACAGGGGCTTGGCCGGGAAGCTTTCCGCCCGATCCGCCGCCGACATGGAAAGCCAGGCGGGATCGGTCTGGCTCGACGCGTTCATGTCGCCCTTGAACCGGACATAGCCGCCCAGCGGAAAGGCCGCGAGGCGCCAGCGCGTGCCGCGCTTGTCGACCCAGGCGGCGATCTCGGGGCCAAAGCCGATGGAAAAGGCCTCCGCCTTTACGCCGAACCAGCGACCGACGAGATAATGGCCAAGCTCATGCACGAAAACGAGCGGTCCGATGACCGCTACGAAGGCGAGCACCGTCAGCAGAAAGCCTGGATTCTGGATCAAACGGTCACTCTTTCCATCATCGCCTGCCGCGCTATGCCGCGCGCCTGCTCGTCCGCCGCCAGCACCTCTTCGATTTCGGTCGGCGCCGGCACGCTATAGCGGTCCAGAACATCTTCCACAATTGCGGCGATATCAAGGAAGCCGATCTCGCCGTTCAGGAAGGCGGCGACCGCGACTTCATTGGCGGCGTTGAGGATGGCGGGCGCGAGGCCGCCGGCTTCCGCCGCCGCGCGGGCGAGGCGAAGCGCGGGGAAACGCACCGGGTCGGGCGCCTCGAAATCGAGCCGGCCGATACGCGCGAGGTCGAGCGGCTGGCAGGGCGTGGCGATACGCTCGGGCCAGGCGAGCGCATGGGCGATCGGAATGCGCATGTCGGGCGAGCCGAGCTGCGCCAGGGTCGAGCGGTCGCGATATTCGACCATCGAGTGGATGACCGACTGGGGATGAACAAGAATCTCGATCTTCTCCAGCCCGATGGGGAAGAGATGCGAAGCCTCAATAAATTCAAGGCCCTTGTTCATCATCGTCGCGCTGTCGACGCTGATCTTCGCGCCCATCGACCAGTTGGGATGGGCCACGGCCTGCGCCGGGGTGAGCCCACGCATGTCCTCATAGGCAAGCGTGCGGAACGGGCCGCCGCTCGCGGTCAGGATGATGCGGGCGACATCCTCCATCCGGCTGCCGGCAAGGCACTGGAAGATCGCATTATGTTCGCTGTCGACCGGCAGCAGCGTCGCGCCGGACGCACGCGCGGCGTCCATCATCAGCGCGCCGGCGGAGACCAGCGATTCCTTGTTGGCGAGCGCCACGGTGCCGCCGCAGCGGAGCGCCGCCATGGTCGGGCGAAGGCCGGCGCAACCGACGATCGCCGCCATCGTCCAGTCCGCCCCAAGCGACGCGGCGTCGATCAGCGCCTGCTCGCCGGCGGCAACCTCTATGCCGGTGCCGGCCAGCGCCTGGGCGAGGTCGCCATAGAGCGCTTCCTGCCCGATCACCGCGCGCTGCGCGCCGGTTTCGCGCGCGACGGCGGCAAGGCCCGGCACGTCGGCATGGGCGGTCAGCGCAAGGACGCGATAGGCGTCCGGTTCGCGGCGGATGAGGTCGAGGGTCGATCCGCCGACCGACCCGGTCGCACCGAAGATGGAGACTGTGCGCGTCATAGGAGCCCCGGAAACAGAACGAAGAGCGCGGCGAGTGGCGCGGCGGCGACGACGCCGTCCAGCCTGTCCATGACGCCGCCATGGCCGGGCAACAGCCTTCCGCTATCCTTGACGCCCGCGCGCCGCTTCATCGCGCTTTCAAAGAGATCGCCAAGCTGCGCCGCCACCGCGAGCAGGCCGCTGGTCGCGGCAAGATGGAGCGGCAGGCCGGCAAAGCTGTGCAGCAGGAAGCCGAGCAGCAGCGCGGCGAGCACGCCGCCGCCAAGGCCCGCCCAGGTCTTTGACGGGCTGACGCGCGGCGCGAGTTTTGGCCCGCCGATCGCGCGGCCGGCGAAATAGGCGCCGATGTCGGTCGCCCAGACGAGCGAGAGCGCCCAGGCGCTGAGCAGCAGGCCAGAGCTTTCGCCCTCCCCTGTCCCCTGTCCGCGCAGGAACAGGAGCGCCATCACCGGGACGCAGACATAGAGGATGCCCGCCGCCAGCGCCATCCGCCGGGTAGTGAGCAGCACGAAGAGGAACGCCGCGACCGTCAGGCCAAGCGCAAACCAGGAGACTCCGGCAGCCAGCGGGCAGAGGATCGCAAGCGGCACCGACACGGCGAACATGGCGAGCTTGCGATGTTCGGGCGTCGCGCCGACGAGCTGGCCCCATTCGCCCTGCATCAGCACGCCGGCGATGACGAGCAGCAGCCAGAAGGCAAAGCCCCCCGCCCAGAGGGCGCCAAGCGCCACGATGATGAGGATGATCCCGACGATGGCGCGCTGACGCAGTTCGGACGACATATCCTACAGGCCGCCAAAGCGCCGGTCGCGCCCGCGAAAGGCAGCGAGCGCCTGCTCAAGGGCGGCGCCGTCGAAATCGGGCCAGAGCATGTCGGTGAAATAAAGCTCGGCATAGGCGGCCTGCCACAGCATGAAATTGCTGAGCCGCTGTTCGCCCGAGGTGCGGATCATGAGGTCGAGCGGCGGCAGGTCTGCGGTGTCGAGCAGCGCATCGATGTCGGTCGCGTTGATATCGGCGGGAGCGATCTCGCCAGCGGCCGCACGGGTCGCGAGCGCGCGCATGGCACGCACCATTTCATCCTGCGCGCCATAGTTGAGCGCGATCACGATGGTCGGCCCATCATTGCCGGCAGTGCGTGCGACCGCGTCGTCGATCAGGGCGACGAGCGACGGTTCGAACGCACGATAATCACCAATCACGCGCAGCCGTACATTATCGGCATGTAACTCGTCCAGATCCGATTCGATGAAGCGGCGCAGCAGACCCATGAGGTCGCCGATCTCGCTCGCCGGCCGTTTCCAGTTTTCGGACGAGAAAGCGTAGAGCGTCAGGCATTCCAGGCCCATGGCGCGGGCGGCGCGGGAAACGCGGCGCACCGCCTCCACCCCCGCGCGGTGCCCGGCGACGCGCGGCAGGAAGCGCTTCTTCGCCCAGCGGCCGTTACCGTCCATGATGATCGCGACATGACGCGCACCGCAGGGCGCGGGTCCGCCATCGGCAGGCCGGCTCCCGCGCGCGGGCACGGGTTGCATCAGATCGGGCTTTGCCTGGCTTGCCATCAGGGCTGTATTTTTTCGAACCGTTTCAACTGGGTGCAGACGCGACCTTATTGGCCGAGTATTTCCTTTTCCTTTGCGGCGACGGTCGCGTCAATGTCCGCGATCATGCCGTCGGTCAGTTTCTGGACTTCGGTTTCCTTGCGCTTGCGCTCGTCCTCGCTGATCTCGCCCTTTTTCTCGTCGGTCTTGAGGCTGTCCATGCCGTCGCGGCGGACGTTGCGCACGGCGACGCGCGCCCCTTCTGCATATTTGCTGGCGAGCTTGGCCAGTTCCTTGCGCCGTTCCTCGGTAAGGTCGGGGATCGGCAGGCGCAGGGTCTGTCCGTCGACGATCGGGTTGAGGCCGAGGCCCGCCGAACGGATCGCCTTGTCCACGGGACCGACATTGGTCTTGTCCCACACCTGGACCGACAGCATGCGCGGTTCGGGCGCGGAGACGGTGGCGACCTGATTCAAGGGCATGTTGGCGCCATAGACGGTGACGTTTACCGGATCGAGCAGCGTCACATTGGCACGGCCCGTGCGCAGGCCCGTCAGGTCGCTCTTCAGCGATTCAAGCGCGCCGGCCATGCGGCGTTCAAGATCGGCCTTGTCATATTGCGGCATGTCTTATCGCTCCTGATTGTGGACCACGGTCGCTACGCCATCGCCGGCCAGCACCTTTGCCAGATTGCCGGTTTCGCGGATGTTGAAGACGACGATGGGGATATTATTTTCGCGGCAGAGCGCAATGGCGCTGGCGTCCATCACTTTGAGATTGTCGCGCAGCACCTGGTCATAGCCGATGCTCTCGTAACGGACCGCGCCCGGCACCTTCTTGGGGTCGGCATCATAGACGCCGTCGACGCTCGTGCCCTTGAACAGCGCGTCGCAGTTCATTTCGGCGGCGCGCAGCGCGGCGGTCGTGTCGGTGGTGAAGAAGGGATTGCCGGTGCCGGCCGCGAAGATAACGATCCGGCCCTTTTCCATGTGCCGCACGGCCTTGCGCCGGATATAGGGTTCGCACACCGACGCCATTGGGATCGCCGACTGGACGCGCGTGTCATAGCCGATCTTTTCGAGCGCATTCTGCACCGCCAGCGCATTCATGACCGTCGCGAGCATGCCCATATAGTCGGCGCTGGTGCGATCGAAGCCCTTGGCGGCGCCGGCAAGCCCGCGAAAGATATTGCCGCCGCCAACAACGACGCAGATTTCAAAGCCCGCATCCTTGGCTGCAGCGATTTCGCGCGCGACGCGATCGACCGTCAGCGGATCGATGCCATATTCACCCGCGCCCATCAGGACTTCGCCCGACAATTTGAAGAGGATGCGTTTGAAGGCTGGCCGGGTCATTGGCGGACGTCGATCCTTGGACAGAAAAATGGTGCGGGAAGCGCGGACCTTAGGGGGGCGCGCGCGCGATGAAAAGCGATTGTTGGCGCGCGAACAAGCGGGCGCCCTCATGAAAAAGGGAGCGCCCTTACGGGCACCCCCTTCTTCCAGGCTTAAAAAGGACGCTTGCGCTTCAGACGCCAGCGGCAGCGGCCACTTCGGCGGCGAAGTCGCTCGTTTCCTTCTCAATGCCTTCGCCCAGCTGGAAGCGGACATAGGATTTGAGCGTGATCGAAGCGCCAGCTTCCTTGGCGGCGGCGGCAACGACGTCCTGAACCGGGGTCTTGCCGTCCATGACGAACGCCTGCGTCAGCAGCGCATTGTCCTTGCGGAACTTCTCGACCGGGCCATTGATGATCTTGGCCGCGATCTCTTCCGACTTGCCGGCAATCTTGTCGGCATTCTTTTCGCGCGCGATGGCCGCTTCGCGTTCGATGACCGCAGGGTCGATCTCGTCGGCCGAGAGCGCCAGCGGGAAGGCAGCGGCGATGTGCATCGCGATCTGCTTGCCGAGCGGCTCGAGGACGTCAGCAGGGGCATCGCCTTCGAGACCGACGAGCACGCCGATCTTGCCGAGACCCGGGGCCGCCGCGTTGTGGACGTAGGATACGACGACGCCCTTGCTCACTTCAACGCGGCCGATGCGGCGCAGCGTCTGGTTCTCGCCGATCGTCGCGATGTTGGCGACGAGCTTTTCCTGCACGGTGCCGCCGGCCGGATAGGCCTGGCTCGCCAGCGCTTCGGCTTCGGCCACGCCGCTTTCGAGCGCGATT
>Ga0233380_1000942_pt1 | contig 13857 bp, 17 predicted proteins | sample ElkDunMinimDraft_9_FD_191541 | JGI IMG/M metagenome (GOLD analysis project Ga0233380, IMG submission 191541) | Fecal eukaryotic communites from dung pellets of Tule Elk in California, USA - Elk Dung F36 | ecosystem: Host-associated > Mammals > Digestive system > Large intestine > Fecal | place... | reverse complement strand
TTTCTGTACTTGATTTTGTCCTACAGCAGAAAGTTCAACATAAACATCAGACTGTGGTTTTTCTGTATTGTCATTACTGTGATTCATAGCTTTTAAATTTTGAATAGGTAAAATGTATATAAATACTTACAAAAAACAGACCTAATTTAAGTAAAGGTCATTCTTTAATGATATCGTCTAAAGAGGTATGCTTGCTTAAAAAGTCAGATTTTTTCACAACCGTCATTTCTCCATTCAATTCCATTACCACCGCACGGACATCTTCAATACGTTCTATGCGGTATTGCCGTATTTCTGAGTAGATTTCTTCTTCTGTAATCAGTTCTTTCTTCATGGCTTCTTTTAAAAATTCACCATTATAAAACAAAAGGGTAGGTGTGGAATTGATGGCTTTTTCCATGGTTTCTGATTTTTTTGCAAGAAATGCCAACAGATATTGAAGCGCAATAATAACCGTTAGTGCAGTGAGCCCTTCAGTTACCGTTACTTTTAATAAAATCATTGACGATAAAGTTGAACCAAGTGTTACCGAGACTACAAAATCAAAAGCGTTCAATTTGGCAAGGGTTCTTTTACCCGAAATCCGAATGAACAGAAATAAGGTGATGTACGATACCGTTGCGCAAATTAGTATATGATACAGGCTTTCCCAGTCTTTAAAAAATAAGTCTTTCATAATATTTGTTTACATTATTATTACGTAAAATAAGCACCCGAAGGTGCTTTTATTATCGCTGAACCATACTGCTTGTATTGTTACTTTGCCTGCCGTTTAAATAATGAATGGCGGCTACAATAAGTAACGGACTCAGTATTGAAATGGCTGCTATTGCTAAAAGGGTATTCTTTTTCATGAGTCATTATTTTAAAGTTAAACATGTGGTGTTACTTTGAAAGGATTAAACGCATTGATACCATCGATTAATTTTTCGCGATCGTTAGAATCATACCATCTTTTGGTATTTCTGTCGAAGAATGACAAAACAGTCATGTAAACATTGTTGATTTTCCAATTTACAACGTACAACCCAGATTCCTCTGGCTGACTTTCCGGGTATTTTATCCATCGTGCTATTTTCATAAGTTTATGGTTTACAATTGTGAAGCATCCATATTAATGCACCCCGTTGCTACATCTGTTAAGATTTTATCGGCTTCACATTCTTCTGCCAATGTTTGCTGCAATAATTTTGCTGCATCATTCTCTCCCAAAACTTTTGCAAAGGCAAAAAGAGTTCCGTAAGTTGCCATTTCATAATGCTCAATCTTTTGTGAAGCTGCTATAATTGCTGCATCACGCACCGGTCCGTAAGCGGTTTCTTCTAGCATATTGTCGCCTTCTTTTAAAAGTCCGGCAAGTGCTTCGCATTTTTTACCTACGGCTTTTTCATTCAAAAGCTGAAAAATCTGCTCTAAACGAACTACCTGATTTTCGGTCATGGCATGATGATCCGAAATACTTGACTGCAATTTCGGCGATGAAGCATTGGCAACCATTTTTGGCAGTGCTTTTACCAAAGCTTGTTCTGCCCAGTAAATATCTTTCAAAGCATCTATAAATAATTCTTTAAGGTTTGTTGATGCGTTTTCTGCTGCTTCAACAACAGCTTCCTTATTGTTATTTATAGGGGCTGCTGTACTGTTTTGTTTTTCGTTATTTTTCATAATTTATTGGTTTATTTGTTCGTTCCTAATATTTCTTCGCGTTTCCAGAATCGATGCATTTTAACGGCATCAATAAAAGCTGTTTCAAATGAATTTTTATGGGTATGACTGTTGGTTATAATTCCGCCGTCTTTCAAATCATCGCCTTTAGCCATAAACTGCGGTGCAGATAGCAAATCAATACCGTCGCCGTCTGTTCCGATAATTTTACAGTGTCTGTAGGCATCATTTAAAAATTCCATGACATCGGGATCTGATGCTAATCCTGCCTGATTTTCCCCATCGGGAATAAAAACGGCATCAAAAAGTACCGATGACGAAGTGAAAAAACTAAATTTCACTGCAATTTCTCCTCCTTCTTTGGTTGATACAAATCCAAGGTTCGGACCAATAATACATGCTTCGGCATCTTCTGCTACCAATGCTTTCTTCATTTTCATAACCGAGGCCTCACTTACCCCATGATTACATATAAAAGCAATTTTGCGTGATGCAATGGTTGGTTTTACCGTAGGATTTTTAATCATACTCAACGCATCGGACGTTACAATATTTTTTGAAATTTCTGTCGGCTCGTTACCACCAACTTTGTCTGCACCCACACCATGGTTCATTGGTTGTTCGGGTTGTGCAGGAACTTTTGCTCCCAAGCCTTCTGCAACCTTTTCTGCCAATTCATGGTTTATTTTTGATAATAAGCCCAACATACGCACGCGGATTGCAGTTGTTTCTACTTTTCCAAGTTCAAAACGTAATGCTTTAACCATGTGCTGTTGCTCGATAGTTGTCTGACTTTCGTAAAACATGCGTGCCTGACTGAAATGATCGTTAAAGCTGTTGCTTCTTGCACGAACTTTATGCGCATCAATACGTTCGTTAAAACTGGTAAATCCGCCTTCTGCAATCATTGCCTGATAAGGGCAACCGCCACCTAACGAATTTGGATGATAGCTTACCCGACCTTTGTTTATTTCTTGTCGCATGTGCCCGTCGCGCTGGTTGTTATGCGTTGGCGAGATACTGCGGTTGATAGGGATTTCATGAAAATTAGGACTTCCTAATCTGGAAAGTTGCGTATCTGTATAAGAAAACAATCTGCCTTGAAGCAGTGGATCGTTTGTGAAATCGATTCCTGGAACGATATGTCCTGGATGAAAAGCTACTTGTTCTGTTTCTGCAAAGAAATTATCCGGATTTTTGTTCAAAACCATACGTCCTACAATAGTAATAGGAACCACTTCTTCGGGAACTATTTTGGTTGGATCTAATAGGTCAAAATCGAATTTATGTTCGTCTGCCTCCGGAATAATCTGTAATCCTAGTTCCCATTCAGGAAAATTGCCTGATTCTATAGCTTCCCACAAATCCTGACGGTGAAAATCGGGATTATTTCCTGATATTTTCTGCGCTTCGTCCCAAACAACGGCATGCGTTCCCAATTTCGGTTTCCAATGGATCTTTACAAAATGCGATTCATTCTCTGCATTTATAAATCTGAAGGTGTGCACGCCAAAACCTTCCTGCATGCGGTAACTGCGCGGAATGGCACGGTCGCTCATCAACCACATAATCATGTGCATAGATTCGGGCATCAGCGAAATAAAATCCCAAAAGGTATCGTGTGCCGATGCAGCCTGTGGAATTTCATTGTGTGGCTCTGGTTTCACTGCGTGAACTAAATCTGGAAATTTTGCAGCATCCTGTATAAAAAATACGGGCATATTGTTGCCTACAAAATCATAAATACCTTCTTCTGTATAAAATTTTACCGAGAAACCGCGAACATCTCTTGCTAAATCGGTAGATCCTCTTGATCCGGCTACGGTAGAAAATCGAGTAAAGATTGGAGTTCGTTGCCCTGCTTTTTGTAGAAATGCAGCTTTTGTAAACTGCGGAATTGGGTTAGTAACTTCAAAGAAACCGTGAGCTCCCGATCCTCTTGCATGTACAATTCGCTCTGGAATTCGCTCGTGATCAAAATGGGTGATTTTTTCTCGTAGGATAAAATCTTCTAAAAGGGAAGGACCTCTTTCACCGCTTTTCAGAGAATTATTGTCATCGTTGACTTTTACTCCCTGATTGGTTGTTAGAAATTTATTGGTTCCGTCTGATTTGTTTATCGACAAATCGTCTTGCTTGTCTTCTTGTCGATTTGGTTTGTTAGTGTTGTTTTCTTTCATTGCAATTTATGTTTGTTTTGTTAATTAGTCAGGTTGTTACTATTTAAATATTCAAACAATATTCCAATACTATTTAAGTTAGAACCTATAAGGAATTATTAAAGAGAAGATGAATTTTTTTCACAAATAAGTGTGGTTTTAATATACATTTTGTGAACTATTTTCATTATAATTTTTTATGATAATATTGTTTTTATTATTTTTTTAATTTTTTTAATTTGATTAATATTTCTATGTTTTAACTTATTTATGTTGATTATTTCTTTTGTGATTGAATTTCCTCCATGGCTTTTTACAATTTTAACTTTTATAGCGAAAGATGATATTTTATTTAAATTTTTTGTTGTAAGCATTTGATAATTAACTGAATATACACAATTGTTAAAATGTAGATAACCAAAATTTAACTATGGCCATATAATAATCACTTCGGAAAATTTAAAAAAGCATCTAATGAGTAATATTCAATTGGTTTCAATTTTGCTTATCAAAATAGAGTACGCTGTAAAAATCCTTATACATTAATAAATCCACTAAAATGCTATTTGTCTCACTAAATACAAAAGTTATGGATACAGATAAATCAATCAGTGCAAATAACGCCGGCTTTAATGATGCCCCACATAAAGAACCCGATTACCTTTCAGGCAAAGTGATCGACGGTTTAAACGGGAAACTGTTTAACACGGGTAAGGGTAGTTATGAATCAACTTATAAGAGTCAGGAACACGATTTAAATTGTGACAATTAGATTAATTAGGATATCAAACACAAAATCTTATGGAAAATGATGATTTTAATGCTATTCCCGCACAAATAAAAAAATGGATACCGTTACAGAATAAAGGGAAGTACAGTGATACATACAGCAGTTTGGAAATTAAAGAACTAAACAATCCGGATATTGCTTATAAGAGTATTAGACACCGCTTGCTTGATGTTAACAATTGGGCACATTATGCAACGTTGACCAATGCCGAATTTATATTGTTGGATAACAACGGAAAGAACTTGGAAGGATTGGCTGCCGAAGGTTGTTTTATGAAAGTACGATTTTCCCGGTTGCAGAAAATTATTTCTGCACGGCATGATTTTGTTTTAGTAAAAAGTATAATTACGGTACCTGATATTTTTGGTGATGCTGTTGTTATGCAATTGATACCTGCACATAATCCTGCAAAACCGGGATCGGAAATTGAACATTTTTTTACTGCAGAGGCATCTAATACATTGGTGCTTTACCGCGATGCTGTAAAGATCCATCTATCTGTTCATGGAAGAAACGAACTGCCGAATTTTAAGGTAACAAAAACAGCTAAAAAAATTAGAAATATGGTGTTTGCTGTTTTAGGTATTTTGGCTGTGAGTAAGGTGCAGTGGAAATCGCTTGCACACGGATTGTTGAACTATAACGAGAAATTATTATGAAAGAAACCTATGTTTTATTGTACGACGGCGAATGCGGATTTTGTAATTTCTGGGTAAACTGGGTAATGCAAAATGATCGCAAAGGTATTTTCAACTTCGCATCGTTGCAGGGTAATTTCGGACAGAATTTCCTTACAAATAAAAGCTTACCGCTAAAAAGATTCAATACCCTTTATTTAATACGACCAGATGGTACGGTTGACGAAAAATCTGATGCGGTTATAAAAATCTGTAGTCTACTAGGCTGTTGGTATAAACTGGGAGTTGTATTTAAGATAGTTCCAAAATTTCTTCGTGATAAAATATACGATGTTGTTGCAAAAAACCGACGCAAACTAGCATCAGGTAACTGCCCGTTACCAACCAAAGAACAACGCAAGAAGTTTATCAATTAAAAATCAAAATTTCATTAAATATATCGAACACATTATTATTAATTAAAATAATTGAGCTATGAAAAATGTACAAAAGAAAGATGCAGCAAAATCGGAAAACGGAACAATGGTAAAACCGAAAAGTTCTGCTGCCGAAGGATTACGAGAACTGTTTGTTGACGAGTTGAAAGACATTATTTATGCCGAACGAGCACTTTTAAAAGCACTTCCTAAAATGGCTAACAACAGTAGTAGTATCAAACTTAAAAAAGCAATTGAAAAACATGTAACTGTTACCGAAAAACAAGTGGAACGTTTAAAGGAAATATTTGATATTTTAGGCGAATCAGACCGAGGTAAGAAATGTGATGCAATGGAAGGGTTGATTAAAGAAGGTGACAGTATTCTGGAAGAAACCGAACCGGGACCTGTACGTGATGCTGCCATAATTTCTGCTTCTCAAAAAATCGAACATTACGAAATTGCATCGTACGGAACATTGGTTGCTTTTGCTAAAACTTTAGGTGAAGATAAAGTAGCAACTTTATTGGAAGAAACCTTGAACGAAGAAAAAGATGCCGATGTAACGCTTACCAAAGCAGCTTATAACGACATTAATTTTGATGCTGTTGAAGAAAATTAATATTTACGGTATTTGATTTTCATAAAACCATCCTTGTTACAGGATGGTTTTATTTTATTCCTATAAACGTTGTAGAAGCACTATCGCTTTCTTAAGTTTTGTAATTCGGTTTCTACCTCCTTGTAAACTTTTTCATATAAGTGTTTATCGCCTTTTGTTGCTACTTTTAAAATCGTCATACATTCATTAAGAAACCGTGGTGCAAAATTTGGGTCGGATGCTGCTATTTCTTTACAATTGTCTAAAATATCTGCATATTTAATTGTTTGCGAATCGGCACTTGTTTGTGCAATACGTAAGGTTTCTTTTTCCTTTCGCTGTTTCCTGTTTAAATGCGGATACGCTTCTTTTATATATACATCTGTAAGCTTCACTACAAGTTCAAGAGTTTGCTTGGCAACCTCGTTATCCATTACTGTTTCTAAAAAAGAAAAAAGTTCCTCTTCGGTAACAGGCGTATCTTCCAGAACATCATGAAGCAGTGCAGCAGCCAGTATTTGAATCTTATTAGTATATGCTGAACAGGTTTCCATAACCCGTATGGGATGCACAATATACCGTTCATCGCTGTACTTGCGTTTCTGTTCACCATGAGCAATATCTGCAAATTGCAGTATTTTATAAAGCGTATCATCCATAATATGATTTTTTTTTGATATATTTAAAGTACAAAAAAGCGGATGTTCTACACCCGCTTCAAAAATTGTTAGAAAATGAAACGCTTTATTTTTTGTCTTTCGTTTCTTTTTCGTTCGATGTAATATCTTCACCTTTTACTTTTTGTTCTTCGTGCACCCGGCTGTCCAAATTATCTTTATTGTCCGGTCTGTTATCTTGCGATTTTTTAACTGGGTCTGTGTTGTTTTTCTGTTGATCTTTCATAACATAAATATTTAGGTTAAACTTATCTTCAAATTGATAAAACACACACTCATTGACCGACCAAAGCAATGAGTGTGCAAAATTCTGTTATTCAAAACTGATAATATAAATCCAATAGTTGTGCCGTGATACTGTATAAAAGGATATTTTTTTACCAATACTGTTATGGACCTTGATATTTATTGTTGGTTATAAAATCATAAAGATAATTACTGATTTTCAATCGTTTAAAAGTTCTACATTTTGTGAAAAATTTCACATATTAGATGTGAAAATTAATTCACTTAAACTTCTTTTCAAAAAAAGAAACATTTTTTCAAAAGTTTGATTTGCAGGAGATAATTTATAATATGTCCATTTATGTGTTGAATAAATTGGACTTAATTAAAGGATAAAACTGTATGGTTTACTATTTGCTTTTTTATAAATAATAAATAAAGAAAACATGGAGAAAAAGACTTTTTTTAAAACAGCATTCGGAATTCTTAAAGAAACCGTGAATACTTTCTTAGATAATAAGGGATTAAAGCTCAGTGCATCCTTGGCATATTATACTTTGTTTTCAATGGCTCCACTGTTGCTGTTGGTAATTTCATTGGCAGGGGCTTTTTTTGGAAGGGAAGCGATTGAAGGCAGTGTATTCGGAGAATTAAACGGATTGGTTGGAAATGAGGCGGCTGCGCAGATACAGCAGATCATTAAAAATATGGAACTTTCGGGTAGTACCACCTTATCTTTGGTAATTGGTGCTGTAAGTTTGATAATTGGTGCTACTACTGTTTTCGGAGATATTCAGGATTCTGTAAATAAAATATGGAGCGTAAAGGCAAAACCAGAGAAAGGATGGCTTAAATTGGTTAAAGACCGTTTACTTTCTGGCTCTATCATCATCGGACTTGGTTTTTTATTGATAGTAGCTTTGGTAGTAAATGGTGCTGTTTCGGCTTTTGATTACCTGTTGAAGGGATGGTTGCCCGATTTTTCAGTTATTCTTTTAACCGCACTTACTGCGTTGGTAAATTTCTTAGTATTGACACTTTTATTTGGTATAATTTATAAGGTTTTGCCCGATGCTAAAATCAAATGGCGCGATGTAAGGGCAGGTGCATTGTTTACGGCGGCACTCTTTATGCTAGGCAGATATGTCATCGGGATCTATATCGATAAAGCCGATGTAGGATCACCTTATGGCGCGGCAGGTTCGCTTATTATTATCTTAATTTGGGTATATTATTCTGCGGTAATCTTATACATAAGTACTTCGTTCACTAAAGTATATGCTGCTGCAAAAGGCGAAAACATCAAGCCGTCTGATCATGCGGTCTATGTAGAAGAAAAAGAGGTGGAAAGCGAGAACGAATCGGTATTGAAAGATGTTGACCAGCAGAAAGAACTATAAAAAGCATCTTGACTTTTACTTAAGTATTTTAATATTCTTTTTTTTTGTTTTACAGAAATAGATCCCTAAATAAAAGTATTGAGAACTTCAGCTAAAGCACAAAACCTTTAGCAAAGAAAACTTTTATTAAAATCAAGAAGAAGATTATTATGTGTGTTCTATGGGTCAAAAAATGCACAAAACCCATGAAAGCACAAAAAAGCCAATGGAAACCGAAATATAGAAATAATTTTAGACGATATTTGTTAAAAGGAAACCAAAAAAACCGAGTTAGACTTTAAATTAATAGCTTTACCGCACAACTTAAGAAAGAAAATTGCTGTATAAGGGCAATTTTATCCTTTTCTAAAATTATTAAATTTTATTGGAAATTAATTCTAATAAAAAAAACCGCCTCAAATTTTAATATTGAGACGGCTTTTTTGTTTTATTTTAGTTTTTCTTTCAAATACACACCTGTAATTGATTTTTTGTTTTTAACGATTTCTTCTGGAGTTCCAGTTGCAACAACGTTTCCACCGTTTTTTCCACCATCCGGACCAATATCAATAACGTAATCAGCACATTTTATCATGTCTAAATTATGTTCAATCACAATAATGGAATGTCCTTTTTCGATCAGCGCCTGAAACGATTGTAATAACTTTTGAATGTCATGAAAATGCAAACCTGTTGTAGGTTCATCAAAAATAAATAAAGCACGTTCTTTTACAGCTCCTTTACCTAAAAATGTTGCCAGTTTTACACGTTGTGCTTCACCACCCGAAAGGGTAGATGATGATTGTCCCAAAGCAACGTATCCTAAACCGACATCTTGCAATGGTTGAATTTTCTGTACAATTTTATCCTGTTTGTGTTTTGTAAAAAACTCCATTGATTCATCAACCGTCAAATTCAAAACATCAAAAATATTCTTGCCTTCAAAATTTACTTCTAAAATTTCCTTTTTAAAGCGTTTTCCTTTGCAGGTTTCGCATTCTAAATGCACATCTGCCATAAACTGCATTTCAATGGTAACCACGCCATCGCCTTTACAAACTTCGCAACGACCACCTTCCACATTAAAAGAAAAATGCTTTGGCTGATAATTTCGCATTTTAGAAAGCTGTTGTTTCGCAAATAAATCACGAATATCGTCGTACGCTTTTATGTAAGATATTGGGTTAGATCGCGAACTTTTTCCAATTGGGTTCTGATCTACATACTCAATATGTTTGATGTGCGAAAATGATCCGGTAATTTCATTAAATTGTCCAGGTTTTTCGCTGGCTCCTGTCAAATGTTTTTCTAAAGCAGGATACAGAATTTTTTTAACCAAGGTTGATTTTCCACTGCCCGAAACACCACTAACCATTGTTAAACAATCTAACGGAAAAACAACATCTATGTTTTGAAGGTTGTTTTCACGTGCACCTTTTACTTCGATATAATTTTTTACAGGTCTGCGTTTTTTAGGAACTTCAATCTGTAAATCGCCGTTTAAGTATTTTGCAGTTAATGTATCGGCTTTTAAAATCTCTTTAAAAGTTCCCTGTGCCATTAACTTTCCGCCTAAAACTCCTGCTTCCGGACCAATATCTATAATCTGATCGGCAGCTTTCATTACATCTTCATCGTGTTCTACAATAATCACGGTATTTCCTAAATCGCGAAGGTCTTTTAAAACTTCGATCAATTTTTCAGAATCGCGAGAATGCAGACCAATACTAGGTTCATCTAAAATATACATAGATCCAACCAAACTACTGCCTAATGATGTTGCCAAATTTATACGTTGCGATTCGCCGCCCGAAAGGGTAGAAGACCTGCGGTTTATAGTTAAATAATCCAAACCAACATCGCTTAAAAACTGCAAACGGTTGTTAATTTCTAACAGCAATCTTTTGGCAACTTTACTTTCAAATTCGTTCAACTGAATGGTTTTAAAGAAATCGCGCAGTTCGTTAATTGGTAAATCAACTAAATCTGAAATGGTTCTATTGGCAACTTTTACATAATTTGCTTCTGGTCGCAAACGCTTACCGTTACAAACATTACATTTGGTTTTACCTCGATAGCGTGACAATAACACACGGTTTTGTATTTTGTAATTATTCGCTTCAAGATCTTTAAAAAAGTAATTAAGCCCGGTGAAATAACTGTTTCCTTCCCACACCAACTGTTTTTGCTCGTATGTTAATTCGTAAAAAGGTTTGTGAATAGGAAAATCGAACTTATGTGAATTATTAACCAACTGATCGCGGTACCACGACATACTTTCGCCACGCCACGGATAAACAGCGTTTTCGTATACTGACAAAGCAGTGTTTGGAATAACCAAATCTTCGTCGATACCAATAGTTGTTCCAAAACCATCGCATTTTGGACAAGCTCCGTATGGATTATTAAAACTAAATAAGTGAATGTTAGGTTCTAAAAAAGTAATTCCGTCTAATTCAAATTTATTATTGAATTCTAACTGATTTCCCGTACCTAATTCATACAAATGCAAAACGCCTTTTCCTTCGAAAAACGCCGTATCAACAGCATCGGACAATCTATTGTAGAAATCTTCTTCATGACGAACAACCAAACGATCAATAATCAGCTGAATATCTTCTGCCTTTATTTTTTTCGATTCAAATTCTTCAACAAATTCATCAATTCTTTTGGTTTCATTTTTATAGAACAATCGGGCAAAACCTTGCTGTAACGCAATTTTTAACTGATCGATGATAGATCGTTCCTTAATTTCGTAAATAGGAGCAAGCAATAACCATTTCGATTCTTCGTCGAAGGTTTTTACGGTATCAATAACATCGGTTACTGTATGTTTTTTAACTTCGTTGCCTGAAATTGGCGAAAAAGTTTTGCCGATACGGGCATACAATAATTTTAAGTAATCGTAAATTTCTGTAGATGTACCAACGGTTGAGCGTGCATTGGTTGTGTTAACTTTTTGTTCAATAGCAACAGCAGGCGCAATACCTTTAATATATTCGACTTTTGGTTTGTTGATTCTACCTAAAAACTGACGTGCGTACGATGATAAACTTTCAACATAACGGCGCTGTCCTTCGGCATACAAAGTGTCAAAAGCCAAACTTGATTTGCCAGAACCCGACAAACCTGTTATAACTACCATTTTATTTCGGGGAATAACCACATCTAAATTTTTTAAATTATGAAGATGCGCTCCCTTAATAATGATATTCTGTTTTGGATCGATTTTAGAAAAATCTATTTTTTTCATTTTTGTAAAATAACTACAAAATTACAAATTTTTAAACGAAGAAGTTTTATAGCCAAGCGACAATTAATTTAAAAAATAGTGAATATTTTTTTTAAGTTTTTTTTAAGAAACGATTTTTTTTATATATTTGTTTAAATAAACTTTAAAACAAAAGCCTATTACGTATCTATACTTATAGTAAAAACCTAAAAACATAAGTTAAGATGGCAAATGAAATTTTGTCAGACGCAGTGTTGGTAAGCCAATATGCATCTGGAAATGAATGGGCTTTGGCGCAATTAATTGAGCGTCACAAATCACGTATATACAGTTTTATCTTCTCTAAAGTAAAAGACAGAGATTTATCAGACGATATTTTTCAGGAAACTTTTATTAAAGTAATTAACACCATAAAAAAACAGAATTACAATGAAGAAGGTAAATTTTTGCCTTGGGTGATGCGTATTTCTCATAATTTAATTATTGATCATTTTAGAAAACAATCTAAAGTGAAATTTCAACGCGATCAGGAAGAATATTCGGTTTTCAGCAAAATGATTGATTCTGAAATGAATATTGAAAACAGTTTGATCGCCGGACAGATTGAAGATGATTTACATACGTTGATTCAAAAATTACCTACAGATCAGCAGGAAATTATTCGTTTACGCCTGTACGACGATTTAACTTTTAAAGAAATTGCGGAATTAAACCAGATAAGCATAAACACCGCTTTAGGCAGAATGCGCTATGCGATTGTTAATTTGCGTAAAATGATCGATAAAAATCAAATTATTTTAAACGACTAACAATAATTTTATTTACTGTTGCGTTATATCATAAAATGAAACCTATTCTATGATAAAAAATTACAAAAACAACAGTAAACCACAAACAAACCTTTTGCCAAAACAAAGTACTGTAAACTTTATTCTTAACTATTCAAAAAGTACAGTTGTTTTAAAGAAAGGATCAATAAATTTCATAACTTTTCAAAACTAAAAAGGAACTTGTAAAAGTTCCTTTTTATTGTTTATTGATTTTCAAAAGTTCATTAATCAATGATTTTTTTCCTATTTTTTGGGTAATAATGTCTTTTTCCAGTTTCCATCCACGAGCAGGCGAATATTCACGTCCGTACCAAATCATTTGTAAATGTAACTTGTTCCATAAATCAATTGGAAAAATACTTTTAGCATCATTTTCGGTTTGTACTACATTTTTACCCGAACTTAAATTCCAACGATACATTAAGCGGTGAATGTGTGTATCAACAGGAAAAGCAGGAACGTTAAAAGCTTGCGACATTACAACCGAAGCCGTTTTATGACCAACAGCTGGTAACAATTCCAAAGCATTTATATCTGCAGGAACTTCACCGTTATATTGATCGATCAAAATTTTGCTTAAACCGTAAATTCCTTTCGATTTCATTGGCGACAAACCACATGGACGAATAATATCTGCGATATCTTCAATAGTTAGTTTAACCATATCATACGGATTATCTGCTATTGCAAATAGTTTCGGCGTAATTTGGTTCACGCGAACATCGGTACACTGCGCAGAAAGTAACACGGCAATTAATAGTGTATACGGATCTTTATGATCTAACGGAATAGGAACTTCCGGATAAAGCTGTTCTAAAGTATCAATTACAAACTGAACTTTTTCTTTTTTGGTCATTATGTTAAATGATTTGTAACTTTACAAAAATAGTAAATTATGACCACACTAAAAATAGGCGATAAGGCTCCTAATTTTTCAGGAATAGATCAAAACGGATCAACCGTTCAATTAAAAGATTTTAAAGGGAAAAAAGTTGTTTTGTTTTTTTACCCAAAAGCATCAACTCCCGGATGTACTGCAGAAGCTTGCGATTTACAAAACAACATGGAACGTTTTGTAGCACAAAATTATCAGGTAATTGGCGTTAGTGCTGATTCACAAAAACGACAGTTGAATTTTGCAGTAAAAAATAATCTGCAATATCCTTTAATTGCAGATGAAGATAAAATATTGATTAATACTTATGGCGTTTGGGGACCAAAAAAATTTATGGGACGTGAATTTGA
>Ga0233380_1000938_pt1 | contig 13935 bp, 15 predicted proteins | sample ElkDunMinimDraft_9_FD_191541 | JGI IMG/M metagenome (GOLD analysis project Ga0233380, IMG submission 191541) | Fecal eukaryotic communites from dung pellets of Tule Elk in California, USA - Elk Dung F36 | ecosystem: Host-associated > Mammals > Digestive system > Large intestine > Fecal | place... | reverse complement strand
CTGGGTGCTGCTTGGTGCGATCAACTTCGACACCGATGGCGGCCCGCCCGACATGCGCACCTTCCTCCTGCCGCGCAGCGACTATCAGGTGATCGAAGGCACCTGGGACACGTTCGGGCTTCAGGGTACCGGCAGCTTCGACATTCTGGTCGAGCGCGTGTTCGTGCCCGAGCATCGCACCCACCGCGCCGCCGACGGCTTTGCCTGCACCAATCCGGGTCAGGCGGAGAATGACGGCCCGCTCTATCGCATGCCCTGGGCGCAGCTCTTCATGCGTTCGGTCTCCAGCGCGGCCTTTGGCGGCCTGCGCGCGGCAACCAGCGCGGCGATCGAGATCATGAACAGCCGCGTGTCGACCAACACCGGCAAGGCGGCCAAGGCCGACCCCATGCTCCACGCCGCCATTGCCCGTGCGATCGCCGAAACCGACGAGATGGAGCGCACGCATCGCGCCACCTTCGAGGAAATGATCGCCTATGGCGAACGCGGCGAGCCGGTGCCGATGGAGCGTCGCGCGCTCTACGCCTATCAGTCGTCGAGCGTCGTGCGCCGCATGGCCGACCTGGCCGACGACATGGTCAAGCTGATGGGTGGCCGCGCCGTCTATATGTCCAGCCCCATCCTCCAGCCCTGGCTCGACCTCCACGCCGCCCGCGCCCACGTCGCCAACGACCCGGGCAACCGCAGCAGCGACGTCATCGGCACCATGCAGGGCGAACCGCCCGCCTTCACCTTCATCTGAGGGCAGGCGTTCATGGTGAGCGAGTTGCGCCGTCAAAATTATACGGTCGCGGATGGGTATGAAATTTCCGTCGCCGAACTGGGCGAAGGGCCGGTTGTCGTGTTTCTGCACGGCAGCGGTCCGGGTGCGTCTGCGGCGTCGAATTTCAGGCATAATGCGCAGGTGTTCGCGGATGCGGGCTTCCGCGTCATTCTGCCCGATCTCATCGGCTATGGCGCCTCGTCCAAGCCCGATGGCATCGACTACCCGCTCGAGCTGTTCACGACGACGCTGCTCGACGCGCTCAAGCGGCACGGCGTCACAGGCGGGCATCTGATCGGTAACAGCCTGGGCGGCGGGATCGCGATCCAGATCGCGCTCGACCATCCGGAGTTCGCGACTGGCAAGCTGGTGCTGATGGCGCCTGGCTGCCTTCACGAGCAGGCCGATTATTTCAAGATGCCCGGCATCGCCAGCATGCGCGGATCCTTTGGCAGCGACGATTTCGACGAGAATGAGCAGCGCCGGCTTATCACCAATCTCGTCTATGATCCGGTCCATGCCAGCGACGAGCTGGTCAAGGAACGCTTCGCCGTCGCCAGGACCCAGTCGAAGGATGCGATCATGCGCATGAAGACACCTGCCTTGGGGTCGCGCCTGGGTGAACTCAAAATCCCGATCCAGCTTTTCTGGGGTTATGATGAGCGGTTCATGCCGCTTGAGGGCATCGATCTGTTCTTCAAGGCCTGCGAAGACGTGCGCTGCGTGACGTTCAACAAGACCGGCCATTGGGTGCAGGTGGAGCGCGCCGAAGAGTTTAACCGCTACACATTGGATTTCCTCCGTGGCTGACACTGCGCCTCATATCGATGTCGAAGACGTCGTCGCCGGCCTCAAGGGTGCGATGCGGCGGCTGGCTTCGGGCGTCGCCATCGTCACGGCGCTGGGTGACGGCGCGCCGGTCGGCATGGCTGCCACCTCGATCACCTCGCTGACAATGGAGCCGCCCGCCGTGCTGGTCTGCGTCAATCGCACTGCCAGCATCCACGCACATCTTTCGGCAGATTGCCCGATCAGCATCAACCTGCTCTCGCGCGATCAGAAAGACGTGTCGGCGGCTTTCGGCGGCGCGGTAGCGCGTGAGCTGCGTTTTGGCGTCGGCGCATGGACCAACGACGGCCATGGCCTGCCGATCCTCACCGGCGCGCAGGCGAACCTGTCGTGCACGGTCGACCAACTGATCCCCTATGGCACGCACAGCATCGTCATCGCGCGTGTCGAGGCGGTACGTCTGAGCGACACGGTCGCGCCCCTCATCTTCCAGGACGGAGCTTATTTGTGAGCGAAACGGTCGACCAGGGCCTCAATGACAGGCTGGCGCAGCAATTATATGATGCGCTGCGCGAAGGACGTACAGTTCCCCCGCTGATTGCGCAGCATGCCGATCTCACCATCGACGATGCCTATGCGATCTCGCTCGGCGCGCTGGAAAAGCGCAAGAATGACGGCGAGCGGGTGATCGGCAAGAAGATCGGCGTCACGTCCAAGGCGGTGCAGGACATGCTGGGCGTGCACCAGCCCGACTTCGGCTTCCTGACCGATCGCATGTATGTCGAGGGCGACATCGACATCGCCGCCAACGGCCTTATCCAGCCGCGCGCCGAGGCCGAGATCGGCTTCATCCTCAAGGACAGCCTCAAGGGCCCCGGCGTCACCGCAGAGCAGGTGATCGCTGCGACGGAGGCGATTGTTCCTTGCTTCGAGATCGTCGACAGCCGCATCCAGGACTGGAAGATCAGCATCGTCGACACGGTTGCCGACAATGCGTCGTGCGGCGTCTATGTTCTGGGCGAAGCGCGCGTCGATCCGCGCGAGCATGACCTGCCCAATCTCCACGTCACCGTCACTAAAAATGGCAAGCCCTTGTCAGAAGGCTATGGCCATGCGGTGCAGGGTTCACCGGCGCAGGCGGTGGCCTGGCTCGCGAACACGCTGGGCGCTTATGGTGTGACGCTGGATGCGGGCGACGTCATTCTGTCGGGTAGCCTCGTGCCGCTCGAAAACGCGGTGGCAGGCGATGTGTTTGAGATGAATTTGCATGGTGTGGGGACGTGCACCGCGCGTTTCGTCTGATTTTCTGATAGAGTTTTCACGGCATTGGCGTCCAATGCCTTTGGGAGTGTAACATGGCTGGCAAGGTCAAGGCGGCGATCATCGGGTCGGGTAATATCGGCACCGACCTCATGATCAAGATGATCAAATACCCGCAGAATATGGAACTGGTCGCTGTCGTCGGCATCGACGAAAAGTCCGAAGGGCTCGCCATGGCGCGTGAGCGCGGCGTCGCGACCACGCATGAGGGCCTCGAAGGGCTTCAGAAGATGGACGTCTATCCCGAGATCGGCATCGTCTTCGACGCGACGTCGGCTTATGCGCACAAGGTGCATGATGCGGCGCTGCGCAAGGATGGCAAGCAGGTCGTCGACCTGACGCCAGCGGCGATCGGCCCCTATACGATCCCGACCGTCAATGGCGATGCCAATCTGGACGCGGGCAACGTCAACATGGTGACCTGCGGCGGCCAGGCGACGATCCCGATGGTCGCGGCGGTCAGCCAGGTGGCAACCGTACATTATGCCGAGATCGTGGCGTCGGTTTCCTCGCGCTCGGCAGGCCCCGGTACGCGCGCCAATATCGACGAATTCACCCGCACCACCGCTGGCGCGATCGAAAAGGTCGGCGGTGCGGCGCAGGGCAAGGCGATCATCATCCTCAATCCGGCTGAACCGCCGATGATCATGCGCGACACGGTCTTTACCCTTTCCGAAGGGGCTGATGAAGAAACCATCCGTGCCTCGGTCGAGGATATGGTCAAGAAGGTGCAGGCCTATGTTCCGGGCTATCGCCTGAAGCAGGAAGTGCAGTTCGAGCGTTTCGGCGACAATAACAAGCTCACCATCCCGGGCCGCGGCCAGTTCACCGGCATCAAGACCATGATCCTGCTCGAGGTCGAAGGCGCGGGCGACTATTTGCCCAGCTATTCGGGCAATCTCGACATCATGACCGCCGCCGCCAAGGCGACGGGCGAGCTGCTCGCGCAGCGCATCGCACAAGGAAAGGCAGTCGCATGAGCGCTCCAGGCAAGGCCAGCTTCAACGTCGAGGCGGGTGACAAGATCTACGTCCAGGACGTAACCCTGCGCGATGGCATGCACGCCATCCGCCACATGTATGGCATCGATCATGTGAAATCGATCGCCAAGGCACTGGACGACGCCGGCGTCGACGCAATCGAGGTCGCGCATGGCGATGGCTTGAACGGCGCAAGCTTCAACTATGGCTTTGGCGCACATACCGACTGGGAATGGCTTGAAGCGGTCGCTTCGGTTCTGACCAAGTCGGTTCTGACCACGCTGATCCTGCCCGGTGTCGGCACGGTCGAGGAACTGAAGCGCGCCTATGATATCGGCGTGCGTTCGGTTCGCGTCGCGACCCATTGCACCGAGGCGGATGTTTCCAAGCAGCATATCGGCATCGCCCGCGATCTCGGCATGGACGTGTCGGGCTTCCTGATGATGAGCCATATGATCGAGCCCGAGGCGCTGGCGCAGCAGGCCGTGCTGATGGAGAGCTATGGCGCGCAGTGCGTCTATGTGACCGACAGCGGCGGCGCGCTCGACATGGATGGCGTGCGGGCACGGTTCGAAGCCTATGACCGCGTCCTCAAGCCTGAAACCGAACGCGGCATGCATGCCCATCACAATCTTTCGCTCGGTGTAGCCAACTCGATCATCGCGGCGCAGTGCGGCGCGGTGCGTATCGACGCCTCGCTGACCGGCATGGGTGCGGGCGCCGGCAATGCCCCGCTCGAAGTGTTCGTCGCCGCTGCCGACCGCAAGGGCTGGAACCATGGCTGCGACGTCAACGGGCTGATGGATGCGGCCGAGGACCTCGTCCGTCCGCTGCAGGATCGTCCGGTTCGCGTCGACCGCGAAACGCTCGCGCTCGGCTATGCCGGCGTCTACTCCTCCTTCCTTCGCCACGCTGAAAAGGCTGCCGAGACCTACGGTCTCGACACGCGCACCATCCTGGTCGAGCTTGGCCGTCGCAAGATGGTCGGTGGGCAGGAAGACATGATCGTCGACGTCGCCCTTGATATGGTCAAAGCGCGCGAGAGCGCCGCGGTCTGATGCCTGTTCCTGTCCCGCCGTGTGCAGGCGGCGGGACAGGGACTTGAGAGGGGAAGGGAGAGCATGGCCGATCGACGCCTTTCGCTCGACCATATCAGCGTCACCGATACGACGCCTTGGCAACTGGTCGAACTGGCGGCGGAAACCGGCTGCGCCGGTGTCTGCCCCTTCCTCCATTCGATGGCCGTGCTGCCTGCCATGCCGGAATATGATCTGGTCCGGGACGCCGGTGCGCGCGCGAAAACGCGCGCTGCGCTTGCCGCAACGGGCGTTACCGTCGATCTTATCTATCCTTTCACATTGGCTGGTCGCACGGTCGTCGCCGATTTCGCGCCTGCCCTGGAAGCCGGGGCGGAGCTCGGCGCACCGCTTGCCAATGTGCTCTGTTATGACCGCGATCCCGTGCGGCGGCGCGAGAAGCTGGCGGAACTGGCTACGCTCGCCGCTTCGTTCGACATCGCGCTGGCTATCGAATTCTATCCGCCATCGCAGTTCCGCACGCTGGGCGAAACGATTGAGGAAATCGGCCAGATCGGGCGTGCCGACATCGGCATTACGCTCGATCTTCTGCATGTCATGCGCGGCGGAGACGCGGCGGCGAGCCTTCAGCAGTTAGCCCATCCACTCATCCGCATTGCCCAGATCGCCGACGGTCCCGCAGCGATAGGTGCGGACCGGCTGGAGTGGGAAGCCGGGATCCAGCGTATGTTGCCAGGCGAGGGTGTGTTTGACATTGCCGGCTTTCTTGCCGCCCTTGCCCCAGAGATTTCGGTGAGCGTGGAAACACCGCAGCAGTCGGGGATCGATTCCGGCCTGACGCCGATAGAGCGAACGCGCGCGGCGGTAGAGGCGATGCGCCGCTTCCTCTAGCGCGCCCCATGCTTGTTGACCGCGTTCGCCTAGCTGCTATCATTTGCGCAAACAGCCGGTTTTATTGCCATAATGCCGTAGATGCGTTGCAGATGACGGGTCACGGCGCCGCTCTGAGCGGAAACCTCGCACCAACCAGATAATATAGGAGATAGCGATGCCCACCGATGTTGCCGCCGCCGACCGTTACAGCCCGTTCGACGTTTACGATCTTTCGACAATGGTGGTTTCCGACGCCGTCGAGATTGACGCGCCCGCCACGGTGGTCTGGTCGATCCTGACCGATCTCAAGCGCTATGGCGAATGGAACCCCTTCTGCGTCTGGGCTGAATCGACGCTGGAAATGGGCGCGCCTGTCTATATGCGTTTGGTCAATTACGCCAATCCGGGCGCCCTGGCGCCCAACTGCGAATTTGTCTGCGGGTTCGAGCCGGAACGGCTGCTCTCTTGGGAAGCGCTCGACGTGCCGGAATGGCCTTATCCTGCCCGCCGCGACCAGATGATCGAGGCGCTGGGCGAGGATCGCTGCCGCTATCAGTCGACCGACGCCTTCACCGGCCCCAATGGCATCCATGTGATGAATTTCTGCGGTGACTGGGTGCGGCGCGCGTTCAACGACACGGCCAAGGCGCTCAAGATCCGCGCCGAAGCGATGCACCGCGGCGAACTGGCTTAAGCCGCCTAAGCCGCGCGCTATCCGGGTCGGCCCTTCCGTGGAGGCGGGGCCGATCCCCATGTTTTGATGCGATAGGCGCTGGACGCGCCATGCGTTCCTGTTCATGAAGGCCCTTCTGAACGGAAGGTCGCGTCTGCCCATGTCGAATAGTCTTGCATCCAAGCCCGACGCGGCGCCGGTGAAGCGTCGCGTAGGCCGTCCAAGCGCACTGGAAGCGGGCCAGAAGCATGAAGCGATGCTGGAGGCGGCGCTCGAGGAATTTTCGCGCCACGGCTTCCACGGCGCATCTATCCGGGCGATTGCACAGCGGGCCGGGCTCTCCACGCGCACGCTGTATAACCGCTATGCCGATAAGGTGGCGTTGTTCGAGGCCTGCCTGCAATTATCGTCGCTGCAGGGTAACGCCTTTCAGGCCCCGATAAAGGGCACGCTGCACGAGCAATTATCTCAGTTCGCTGCGCATATACTGAGCCACCTCAATCGCGATAGACCGGTGCAGTTGGCGCGTATCATCTACCGCGAATGCGCAAGCTTCCCGCAGCTTGAAGCAGTGTCGCGGCGGCAGTTCGGCCGTTTTCACTTCGCGCCGGTGCAGCAGATCCTAGAAGAGCATGGCTTCGAGCCCGACGCGGCATTCGACATGGCCAGTCTCTATATCGCGATGACGTTCAGCAGATGGCACAGCCGTGTTATCTATAATGAAGAGGCGATGAGCGACGCTGACATCAAGGAGCATGCGGAAATGGCGACCGCACTGTTCCTGCACGGTGCGGTCGCTTTCCGCTAAAGGCGCACGGGCCTCCAGGTCGTCAGGCTTCGACGAATCCCTGCCACGTGCCACCCACATAGGCGATGAAGGGTTCGCCTAGTCCCTCCTTGCGGAGATAGTCGCGGGTGACGGGCCGGGGCACGGATGTGAAGTCCGGGTCAGATAGCGCGCGCCGCGCGAAATCATGGTGGAGGATCGCGCCGCGGCCGATCAGCACATAGTCAGCGCCCGCATCGAGGCACTCGCGCGCGCGCTCGGCGCTCATGATGTTGCCCGCGACTCCCAGGCGACACTCTCCGCGCGGCAGGTCGGTAAAATAGTCGATGAGCCGCTTGCCCGCGAACGCCGGGTCGGCCGGGTCCTTGAACGCGTCCCACAGGGACATGTCGAGATAGTCGATCGCGCCGCTCGTCATCGCGCGTTCGGCGGTAGCGCACGCGTCGGCCAGCGCAATGCCAAACCGTTCGGGCGAGAGGCGCAGACCAAGCTGGAAATCAGGCCGGCAGCGGGAGCGGATACCGTCAACGATAGCGAAAAGGAAACGCCCCCGGTCTTCCAGGGAGCCGCCATAGCCGTCGGTCCGATGATTATGCTCGCCGTCGAGGAACTGGCCGATCAGATAGCCATGGGCGCCGTGCAGTTCGACCCCGTCGAATCCGGCGCGCTCGGCACGCTGCGCGGCCAGGATGAAATCCTCGATGAGCCCTTCGACTTCGGCGGTGCTCAGTGCCCGGGCGCCGGCTTCAGCATCGTCCCAAGCGCAGACAGGCTGCGTTCCGATCAGTTCGGCGGACGACCGGCGACCGGCGTGATGCAACTGCACCGCCGCCAGGGTGCCTTGGCTCTTGATGCCTTCTGCCAACCGGCTGAGGCCGGGCAGATGTGCGTCCGACCAGATGCCGAGCTGGCCGGGAAATCCCTGCCCGAGAGGATGGATGTGCGACGCGCAGGTCATGACGAAGCCAAAGCCGCCCGCCGCGCGCATCGTCAGCCAGCGATATTCGTCTTCGCCCAGCGTTCCGTCGGCATGACTTTGTTGGTTGGTGAGCGGCGCCAGCATCAACCGGTTGGGCATCGCAGGGCCGCGCGCAAGCGGCATCGGATCGTCAAGGCGAGGGGGCATGCAGTCTCCTTATTATCGTCCGCACTATCGGGCTGGTTAGCTATCTCGGTATCGTGCGCTCCAATGGCAAGGGGAGCAGATCCTCCGGCGTGTCGACATCGTGCGCAAGGCCGCGCCGGACAATGCGTAGTAGCGGCGTGCCTGCTGCGCGCGCCGCGCTTTCATGCGCGTATAGGCTATTGGCGCCGTGCAGATAAGAAAAGGCGAGCGGCGGGCTCATGAACAGCGCATTGGTGCCCCGGCCGTGCCGGTCAGGGGCGATCCGCGCGCCGCCTCCCACCATGGCGATGACATCATCGGCCTCTAAAAGAGGGAGGTCGGAGCTGACCGAGAGCAGCCCTGTTGCGCCGAGCGCGCGGGCACACCCGGCGCCCTGCGTCAGCGCCGCATTCTGGCCATGTCCTTCCTCGACCAGCACGTGAGCGCCAGCCGCTTGGCCGAGATCGAGTATCTCGGGGGACCGACTGATAATGATGCAGCGCTCCGGCGGCAAAACCGCGGTCAGGCACGCGAGGACATGGCGGGCGGTGAAGAGCGCGAAGTCGGCGCGCGCCGTTGGCGACAGCGCGGGCGCAAGCCGGGTCTTGGCCTCGTGCGGCGGGCGCACCGCCAGCAGTGCCATGTCAGCCATGGCGCAGGCGCTCGGCAAAGGCGACGACCTCGGCGGCGAGCCGTGTCTGGCTGTCGACGTCGGGGATTAGGATATTGGTTTCGAGGATCGGCATCTCCGCGCTGGGCGCGCCCTCGCCCGTCTGCACGACCAGACCGTCGAGCAGGTCGCCATAATGATGGATCAGCCCTTGAGCGTCGGGCGTCAGGCCGATCTCCCGCATGATCTTGGCTGCCGGCCCCTTGACTGCCTGCCCGCCGAGGAAGGGTGAGGCCGCCACCAGCGGCACGGTCCGCGCCGCAATCCTCTCGCGCACGCCGGGTACTGCGAGGATCGGTGCGATACTGAGCCAGGGATTGGACGGACAGAGGATGATCGCGCGTAGGCTCGGGTCGTCAAGCGCAGCGATAAAGGCCGGGCTGGGGCGCGCCGATTCCATCCCCTCGAAGCGGATGCCGCGAAAGGCGGGCTGACCCTGATGGCGCACGAAATAATGCTGGAATGGCAGCTCGCCAATATCCGTCGCGACGATCGATCGCACCGGCTGGTCGCTCATCGGCGCGACCTTATGGACGATGCCCATGGCGTTGGCGAGATGCGCGGTGACGGCCGAAAGTGACTGGGTCTTGAGGCCCTCCGTCCGCAACATATGCGTGGCAAGGTCGCGGTCGCCAAGATTGAACCAATCCGCGCCGCCAAGCCCCTTGAGCGCATCCATGAATGCCCAGCTTTCACCGGCAAGGCCCCAGCCGCGCGCGACATCGTTGCGGCCGGCGAGCGCATAGCAGACGCTGTCCAGATCGGGCGCGATATGAAGGCCAAGATGTTCGAAATCATCGCCCGTATTGACGATGATGGTGAGTTCGCCGGGTGGCAGCAGATGCGCGAGGCCATTCGCGAGCTTCGCTCCTCCCACGCCGCCGGCGAGCGCCAGGATCATGGGAAAAGATCCAGCGCGGCGGGGCGCACCAGTCCGGCGGCGGTGCCAGTGCCGGGTGGCAAGGCAAGACCACGGATCAGAACCGCAGGACGCCCCTCATTGCTCTGTCCCATGGCGAGGCTGGCGGCGGCGGCGACCTCGTCTGCCCAGCCAAGCTCGCTCGTCTGGAGGGCGCGGCCATGGAGATCGGGTCGCCCGCGCAGGTCGAGCAGGCCGGGTAGGCCCGCTATGCCGATTGCTGTCCCCGTGGTGCCGCTCCGCCACGCGCGGCCGAGGCTGTCGATGATCATGACGCCGATCGAGTGGCCAGTCCGCTGCATCAGGGCGGTGCGTAGTGCTTCGGCGCTGGCGTCGGGGTCTCGGGGTAACAGCAGAGCCTGCTCGCCGTCCTGATGGTCGATATTGGACTGATCAATCCCCGCATTGGCGAGCACGAGGCCCAGCCGATGACGCACGATCAAGGTGCCGGGCCGCTCGCGCATGATATGATCGGATTCTTGCAGGATCAGCTCTACCATGCGCGGGTCCTTGCCGGCGCGTGCGGCGACCGCCTGCGCTTCGGCCGAGGGCGTGACGCTGGCCAGCACCACGCTTCGTCCCTCGGCCTTGGAGACGATCTTCTGCGCGAGGACCAGGATGTCGCCATCGGCCGGGGTGACCCCCATCGTCTCGAAGGCGCGCAGAAGGATGTCGGCCAGCACGTCGCCAGCTTCGATCATCGGCACGCCTTTAAGCGGCAGGATACGGATCGCGTCGTTCAGGGGATCATCGTCCATGGCTATGCGGGGGGCACCAGGACTCCCCCGGCTTTGCTCAACGCGTGAAATGCTCGCCCTTCGCCGCCTTTTCGGCGAGCAGCTTGGCAGGCTCGATCCCCATGGCCTTCAGTCCCTCGACGATCTTGGGCAGGCCGACCGTGTCGCCCCAGAACATCGGGCCGCCGGTATAGATCGGCCAGTTATAGCCAAGAATGCAGGCGACATCGATGTCCGACGCGCGGATGGCGACGCCTTCTTCTAGTATCTTGGCGCCTTCGTTGACGACAGGGTAGAGCAGGCGGGCGACGATATCCTCGTCGGGAATTGCACCCTTATTCTCGACGCCCCGCGCTGCGGCCAGGTCGGCGATGACCTGCGCCGCAATGGACGAGGGGGTGGCGACGCGCTTTTCGTCATAATCGTAAAAGCCGCCATTCTTCTTCTGGCCCAGCCGGTCGAGCTTGACGAGATCGCCGGTCAGCGTGCGGTTGGGATTGTCGCGTCCGATGACGTCGAGCCCGACCAGATCGATCATCTGGAACGGCCCCATGGCGAACCCGTAATCATAGATCGCCTTGTCGATCTGCACCGGCGTTGGGCCTTCGAGCGCCAGATCATAGGCCTGCTCGGCGCGCGGGTTCATGATGCGATTGGCGATGAAGCCGTCGCATACGCGGGAGAGGACGGGCACCTTGCCGATCTTCTTGCCCAGCTCCATCGCCGTCTTGACGATTTCCTTGCTGGTCTTGGCTCCGCGCACCACTTCGAGCAGGCGCATGACGTTGGCGGGGGAGAAGAAGTGCATGCCAACGACCCATTCGGGGCGGCTGGTCGCGGCTGCGATCTCGTCAATGTCGAGAAAGCTGGTGTTCGACGCAAGGATAGCACCCTGCTTGCAGATCGCGTCGAGCTTGCCGAACACGTCCTTCTTGACGCCCATTTCCTCGAACACCGCCTCGATCACCAGATCGACCTCGGCCAGCGCCTCAAGCCCGATCTTGGGCGTGATGAGGGCCATGCGCTCTTCAACCTGCGCCTCGGTGATGCGGCCCTTCTTCGCAGTGTTCTCGTAATTTTTGCGGATGAGGCCAACGCCGCGGTCAAGCGCCGCCTGGTTCATCTCAACCAGCGTCACGGGGATGCCGACATTCAAAAAATTCATGGTGATGCCGCCGCCCATCGTGCCGGCGCCGATCACGCCGACCGAATTCGCCGGAATGGTCGCCACATCCTTCCCGATGTCAGGGATCTTGCCGGTTTCGCGTTCGGCGAAGAAATAATAGCGCTGCGCCGCGGATTCGGTCGAATCCATCAGGCCCTGAAAAAGCTGTGCCTCGCGCGCCATGCCGGCGTCGAAATCGGGCGCGGTCTCGACTGCGGCCTGGATGGCGCGCACGATAGCGGTCGGCGCTTTGAAGCCGCGGAAGGCGCGCGCGTTCTTTGCGAGATACTCGTCATAAATGCCCGGCGTCGCCTTGGCCTCTTCCAGCTTTTCGTGGCGATCGCGGATGCGGGGCAGCGGCTTGTTTTCGGCGAGCACCGTGCGAGCAAAGCCGATGGCATCCTCGCGCAATTGCCCTTCCTGCGCCAGGGCGTCGATGAGGCCAAGTTCAAGCGCCTTCTTCGCACCAATCGGCTTCCCGCCAGTGATGATGTCGAGCGCGGCGAGAACGCCAACTATACGCGGCAGGCGCTGCGTGCCGCCAATGCCCGGGAGCAGGCCGAGATGGACTTCGGGCAGGCCAACCTTGGCCGACGGGACGGCAATGCGATAATGGCACACCAGCGCCAGTTCGAAGCCGCCGCCCAGCGCCGTGCCGTGGATGGCGGCGACAACGGGCTTGCTGCCATGTTCGATGATGTCGAACACAGCGTGATAGTCGGGAAGCTGTGATCCCTTGCCGAATTCGGAAATGTCGGCACCCGCGATGAAGGTGCGACCCGCGCAGATCAGGACGATCGCCTTTACCGCGCCGTCGTTCGCGAATTTACGGAACCCTTCATCGAGCGCGCGGCGCGTCTGGATGCCGAGGGCGTTGACCGGCGGGCTGTCGATCTGGATGACGCCGATGCCGCCTTCTTCGATCGTGTAGGTGCCGACTTCGCTCATGCCAACTTCCTCTGCTATTCCAAATGACGCGTTTGCGCGCGTCTTGCCTGCATTTGCTGGGGGATGCAACATGGACGCTAAGCCGGTTTGACGGCAGTGTCGCTCATGTTCAGCCGAAGGGGAGTTCGGCCTGTGTCGGGCGTCGAACCGGCGGCGCGGTGCGCTGCGGCGTGGGCGAGGGAGGCGCGCTTCTTCCGATCAGGCTGCGTGCGCGGCCGATCAGCGTATATACCGCCTGCCGCTGCGCTCCGCGATTATGATGATCGACGCGATAGCCCTGATAATGGCGGCGTAGCAGCCCGGCATTGACCAGTTCCGACACGGCGCGGCTGAGGTTGGTCTTGCCAGACGCGCGAACCCGGACGCGGACCTGTTCATCGATGGCGGCGCGCGCCTGCGCCGGATCGGCGGGCAATTCGCCCGCGAGTGCCATCGCGTCCCTGATCCTGTCTTCGAGCGCTTGCCGCCGTGGATCACGCCCGCCCATGGGGGTGAGTGCATCGCACAACCAGTCGCGCAAAGGCACAAGACCCGCAGCGTTGCACACCATGGGTCCGGCGCTGCCATCCGCGCGGGCAGCGTCGGCGATCAGCGTCAGCAGCATAAAGGCATAGCGCGGCCGCGTGCTGCAACGGGCGACCTGTTCGAGCAGCAGGCCAAGCGCGCTGTCGCTGGCCGATCGGGGGGCAGAGCCATGAAACATAAGGTGATGGAATCAAGCACAGATGGAGACCATTGTGAATCCCTTACGTGGCAATTTCCCAACATTGTCGCCCGTGACACTTTGCCAGCGGGCAAAGTGTCATTGTCGAGCCTTTAGAAAACGGGGGTGAACTGCCCGGCAGCGACCCACTATGCGTAGGTGATGGCATGCAGATGGGGGCCTTTCTGCTGATCAACAGCTGGCGTAGCCTCCCGCACTGGCTGCTGGTGCAATGGGGGGATCCCGCGCCTCGACATGAAGACGCGCGCCCTGCTGCTCTGGGGTTCGACTTTTGCGGCGGCGGGTTGCCTTGCGATTGCGCTGGGGGAAGATCTCCACGTTATGGGCGTCGGCTATGCCATCGCCTCGCCCGGCTGCGGGGGCGTCCGGCTGGGTTTCACCACCGGTGCGTCGCTCGCCGCGCGGGAGGATAGGCAGAGGCTCGTCGTGGCCACGTGATCGCCAT
>Ga0233380_1000936_pt1 | contig 13947 bp, 10 predicted proteins | sample ElkDunMinimDraft_9_FD_191541 | JGI IMG/M metagenome (GOLD analysis project Ga0233380, IMG submission 191541) | Fecal eukaryotic communites from dung pellets of Tule Elk in California, USA - Elk Dung F36 | ecosystem: Host-associated > Mammals > Digestive system > Large intestine > Fecal | place... | reverse complement strand
GAGGGATATTCTCAATACTACGCATAGACAAATTAGGATTTCTATGCGCGCACGCTTTGCGGCTTTGCCGTTGCGCAAATGTCTCGGTGGCTGGCGCGCCACGGCGCGGCCCGAGAGAAGCGATAGCAGGATGGCCGATCCCCTCGGGAACCGGCGAAAAGTTGGTGCGGTCGAGAAGACTCGAACTTCCACGGCCTTTCGGCCACAACGACCTCAACGTTGCGCGTCTACCAGTTCCGCCACGACCGCACACTTTCAAGGGGAACCGGCGGCGCCGGACCCTGGTAGGAGGCGGCCATTAGCAAAGGCCTTGGCGGCATGCAACAACCTATCTGCATGGGCGTTGATGTTATCGTATCGCGATAACGAAAGGAGCCACCTGTGTCGCGTTTCTGGTTGTTGGGGAGCGGCACAATGATCGGGGCTGCCTGTGTCGGGCTGCTGCTGGGCGGCTATGCCACGACGACGCCGCGCGGCACCGGGATGAGCGGCGCTTCGGACTATGAGGCGATGCTGGCGGAGGGGGAAGGGCCGGGCGCCGGGGCGTCGGCAAGTGGCGATCTTGGCCTGACGATGGCGCCGACCATGCCAGTTGTCTGCAAGGGCTGTGGACCGACCCTGGCCGACCGCCGCTTTGCCGCCGACATGGCTGGGCTCGACGCCGACAGCTATGTGACCGGATCGACCGACGCCATTGTGCAGGATTATCTGACGGACGATCCGCCGCCGCCGGTCGATCTGCTAGAGCAGGTCGAGGCACGGCCCGCCCCGGTCGTGCAGGTTGCGCCGCTGCCGCCGGCCGTCGTGCGAATTGCGCGTGGGGGGCAGCTGACGGAGAGGGCGCCCATGCCAGAGCCGAATGTCGATGCAGGCGTGGCGACCGCCCCGGTCGCCACGATGCAGTAATACTTATTCGGCCGCGATCATGTCGGCCGGGCGATCGCTGAGCGGTTGAGCGAGGCGGCCGAGCATTTCTTTCGGGCAGACCTGCCAGACCTTCTCGCGCCAGCGGTCCCAGTCGTCCAGCACGCTGTTTGACCATTTGCTGTCGGTCGCGACCGCATGTTCGGCGATCAGGGCTTTCAGCTGCGCTTCCCAATGCGCGCTGTCGAGCCGCTGCCAGACGATGCTTTCGGGGTTGGCCCGCGACGGGAACTGGCCATGCTCGTCGAGGATGAAGGCCATGCCGCCGGTCATCCCCGCGCCGAAATTGGCGCCGGTTTCGCCGAGAATCACCGCCGTGCCGCCGGTCATATATTCGCAGCCATTGGCGCCGCAGCCCTCGACCACGACGGTCGCGCCCGAATTGCGCACCGCAAAGCGTTCGCCGGCCTGGCCCGCCGCGAACAGCTTGCCGCTGGTCGCGCCGTAGAGGACGGTGTTGCCCAGAATCGTGTTGTCCTTGCTCGACAAAGGCGAGGAGACGGTGGTGCGCACCTTGATGATGCCGCCAGACAGACCCTTGCCGACATAGTCGTTGGCGTCGCCAAAGACTTCGAGCGTGATGCCCTTGCAGAGGAAGGCGCCCAAGGACTGGCCGGCGGAGCCACGCAGGCGGACGGTGAGATGGCCGTCGGCGAGCGTCGACATGCCGAAACGCTCCGTCACCGCCGCCGAGAGGCGCGTGCCGACCGCGCGGTGGGTGTTGCGCACGGTGTAGGTGAGTTGCATCTTTTCGCCGCGTTCGAAGACGGCGCGCGCATCCTTCATCATCTGCGCGTCGAGGCTGTCGGGCACCGGGTTGCGCCACTGGTCGAGGCTGAAGCGGCGCTGGTCGTCGGGCGCATCCACCTTTGCCAGCACCGGGTTCAAGTCGAGATCGTCGAGATGCTCGGCGCCGCGATTGATCTGCTTCAAAAGCTCCGTGCGGCCGATCACCTCGTCGAGGCTGCGGAACCCTAAGCGCGCCAGGATTTCGCGCACTTCCTCGGCGATGAAGGTCATCAGGTTGATGACCTTTTCCGGGGTGCCGGTGAATTTGGCGCGCAGCTTTTCGTCCTGCACGCACACGCCCACGGGGCAGGTGTTGCTATGGCACTGGCGCACCATGATGCAGCCCATGGCGACGAGGCTCAATGTGCCGATGCCATATTCCTCCGCGCCCAGGATCGCGGCGATGACGATGTCGCGCCCGGTCTTGAGGCCGCCGTCGGTGCGCAGCTTCACGCGGTGGCGCAGGCCATTGAGGGTCAGCACCTGATTGGCTTCCGACAGCCCCATTTCCCATGGGGTGCCGGCATATTTGATGCTGGTCTGCGGGGAAGCGCCCGTGCCGCCGACATGGCCGGCGATGAGGATGACGTCGGCATGGGCCTTCGCCACGCCCGCCGCGACGGTGCCGATGCCCGCCTGGCTGACGAGCTTGACGCAGACGCGCGCGCGGGGATTGATCTGCTTGCAGTCGTAGATGAGCTGCGCGAGATCCTCGATCGAATAGATGTCGTGATGCGGCGGCGGCGAGATCAAGGTCACGCCGGGCGTCGCATGACGCAGGCGGGCGATGAACTCGGTCACCTTGAAGCCGGGCAGCTGGCCGCCTTCGCCGGGCTTGGCGCCCTGCGCGACCTTGATCTCGATTTCCTCGGCCGACCCCAGATATTCGGCATGGACGCCGAAGCGCCCCGACGCGATCTGCTTGATGACGGAGTTCGCGTTGTCGCCATTTTCATAGGGCTTGAAGCGCGCGGCATCCTCGCCGCCTTCGCCCGACACGGCCTTCGCGCCGATGCGGTTCATCGCGATGGCGAGCGTTTCATGCGCTTCGGGTGACAGCGCCCCAAGACTCATGCCCGGCGTCACGAAGCGCTTGCGGATTTCGGTGGTCGCCTCGACCTCGTCGATCGGCACGGCTTCGCGGGCGAAGTTGAACTCCATGAGATCGCGCAGATAGACCGGCGGCAAATCGCGCACGCCGCGCGAAAATTGCAGATAGGTCGAATAGCTGTCGGTGCCGACCGCCGTCTGCAGGAGGTGCATGAGCTGCGCGGAATAAGCGTGACTCTCCCCCCCGTTGCGCTGGCGGTAGAAGCCGCCGACCGGCAGGCGCACGACGGCCGCGTCATAGGCCGCCTCGTGCCGCAGCTTGGCGTTGTGGTGGAGCGAGGCATAGCCTTCGCCCGAAATCTTGGCCGGCATGCCGGGGAAGAGATCGTTCACCAATGCGCGGGAGAGGCCCACGGCCTCGAAATTATAGCCGCCGCGATAGGAGCTGATGACCGCGATGCCCATTTTGCTCATGATCTTGAGCAGGCCCTCGTTGATCGCGGTGCGGAAGCGTTCGACGCAGGCGTCTGCGCTCAAGTCGCCGAACAGGCCGCGTGCCTGACGGTCGGCGATGCAGGCTTCGGCGAGATAGGCGTTCACCGTGGTCGCGCCGACGCCGATCAGCACCGCGAAATAATGGGTGTCGAGCGCTTCGGCGCAGCGCACGTTGATCGACGCGTAGGAGCGCAGGCCCTTGCGGACCAGATGGGTGTGGACGGCGGCGGCCGCGAGCACGCCGGGGACGGCGATGCGATCCGGCCCCACATGTTCGTCGGTCAGGAACAGTTCGGTGCGGCCCTCGCGCACCGCCTGCTCCGCCTTGGCGCGGATATGGGCGATGGCGGCGCGCAGCTGTTCCTGCCCGCCATCGGACGGGAAGGCGCAGTCGATTTCCGCGACGGCCGGGCCGAAATAGGCCTTGAGCCGGGTCCATTCGCCATTGGTCAGCACCGGCGAGTCGAGCACCAGCACATGGCTGTTCTGCGCCTCCTGCTCCAATATGTTGTGGAGGTTGGAAAAGCGCGTCTTGAGGCTCATCACATGCCGTTCGCGCAGCGAATCGATCGGCGGGTTGGTGACCTGGCTGAAATTCTGGCGGAAGAAATGGCTGACGGTGCGCGGCCGGTCGGAAATGACCGCGAGCGGCGTGTCGTCGCCCATCGACCCGACCGCTTCCTTGGCGTCCTCCACCATCGGGGCAAGGATGAGTTCGAGGTCCTCCAGCGTCAGATTGGCCGCGACCTGCCGACGGGTGAGTTCGGTCTTGTCCCAGGCGGGAAGGCCGGCATCGACCTGCGGCAGGTCATCGACGGTCAGGAAGTCCTTGATCAGTTCGCCATAGGGGCGTTCGCCGGCGATCCGGTCCTTGATCGCGCGATCGTCGTAGATCCGGCCTTCGGCGAGATCGACCGCGATCATCTGGCCCGGACCCATGCGGCCCTTGCGCAGGATCGTGGTTTCGGGGACGACGACCATGCCGGTTTCGGAGCCGACGATCAGCAGATTGTCGCTGGTCAGCGTATAGCGCAGCGGACGCAGCGCATTGCGGTCGACGCCGGCCACGACCCAGCGGCCATCGGTCATCGCCAGCGCAGCCGGGCCGTCCCACGGCTCCATCACGGACGCCAGATATTCATACATGGCGAGATGATCGGCGGGGAGTTCGCCCGCGTCCGCCTGCCACGCTTCGGGTACGAGCATCAGCTTGGCCGTCGGCGCATCGCGGCCCGAGCGGCAGATCGCTTCGAATACGGCGTCGAGCGCGGCGGTATCCGACGCGCCGGCCGGGATCACCGGTTTGATATCCTCCGACTGCTCACCGAAGGCGAGGCTCGCCATCTTGATCTCGTGGCTCTTCATCCAGTTCTTGTTGCCGCGGATCGTGTTGATCTCACCATTATGGGCGAGCGTGCGGAACGGCTGGGCCAGCCACCATTGCGGGAAAGTGTTGGTCGAATAGCGCTGATGAAAGATCGCGACGCGGCTTTCGAAGCGTTCGTCCTGAAGGTCGGGGTAGAAGACCGACAGCGATTCCGCGAGGAACAGGCCCTTGTAGATGATCGAGCGGCAGGACAGGCTGCAGATGTAGAAATCCTGGATCTGGGCTGCGATCACTTTCTTCTCGATCCGGCGGCGGATGAGATAGAGGTCCTTTTCGAACTCGATCTGGTCGCGTTCCTCCGGCATCGGGCCGGCGATCATGATCTGTTCGATCTCAGGGCGCGTGCGCTGCGCCTTTTCGCCGATGACCGACACGTCGACCGGCACCTGGCGCCAGCCATAGATGGTGTAGCCCGCGTCGATGATCTCGCTCTCGACGATGGTGCGGCAGGTTTCCTGGGCGGAGAGGTCCGTGCGCGGCAGGAAGATCATGCCGACCGCGAGGCGGTTGGGCAGCGGCTTGTGGCCCGAGTCGGCGATCGCGTCGTCGAAGAAGCGGACCGGCAGGTCGACATGGATGCCGGCGCCATCGCCGGTCTTGCCATCGGCATCGACCGCGCCGCGATGCCAGACGGCTTTGAGCGCATCGATGGCGCTGACGACGACGCGGCGCGAAGGCTGACCGTCGGTCGCGGCGACAAGGCCGACGCCGCATGCGTCGGATTCGAGTTCCGGGTGATACATGCCCTCGCGCGCGATGCGCAGGCGTTCGGCTTGTGTGGTCATAATTTTCCGTTTCCGCTCTGGGGCAGCATCTCTTCGATCGCGCGCTGGAACCCTTTTTCACCGGCCTCTGCGCCGGCTATGCGTCCATATTGCTCGCCTGTCTTACCGAGCTTCTCTTGCAACTCAGGCATTATCAACAGGCTTTTGGCTCCGGCGGGAGATTGATAAAATGTTGAAATTGCCTGTAATTCTGTCAACGTAAAAGCGGCGGCATATTCTTTTGCGGCGCTCGCCATCATCTGGGGATATTGCGCCTTGATGGATTTTCTGAACTCCTCGCTCAGAATAGTGACCAGCCGCCCTTGGCCGCCCTTGCCGTTGGTAATGAGGTGGTCGACCATCGCCTTGCTGCCTGGATCGGCCTGAAGGATGCCGATAACGCTTTGAGCAAAAATCGGGATGAGCTTGTCGAAAACATAATCAAGTTGTTGTTCATAGCCACTCAGGTCGAGCAAGGTCTGGGCGGCAGCGATACGTGATGGGTCGCCCGCGGGCGGCGAACCATCTTGGGCGGTCGCGACAGGGGCAAAGGCAACGCCGGCGCATAGAAGCGTGAGAGCAAGCCATTTTTTCATGCTGCGACCCTCTCGCTTGCCGCCGCTTTCGCCTTGGCGCGCAGATATTTGTGCATATGGTCGGTGACGTCGCGGCCGTCGCGGATCGCCCAGACGACGAGGCTGGCGCCGCGCACGATGTCGCCGGCGGCGAAGACGCCGTCGATCGAGGTCATCATCGTCTTGTGATCGACGCGCAGCGTGCCCCAGCGGGTGACGGAGAGATCGTCCGCGCCGAACATGCGGGGCAGTTCTTCGGGATCATAGCCCAGCGCCTTGATGACGAGATCGGCTTCCAGCACATGCTCGCTGCCCGGATCAGGCTCGGGCGCGCGGCGGCCCGAGGCGTCGGGGGCGCCGAGGCGCATCTTGACTGCCTTGACCCCGGTCACTTGGGCCTCGCCCTCGAACGCGACCGGCGCGGTCAGCCAGACGAATTCGACGCCCTCTTCCTCCGCATTGGCGACCTCGCGCTGCGAGCCGGGCATATTTTCCCGGTCGCGGCGGTAGAGGCACTTAACCGAGGTCGCGCCCTGGCGGATGGCGGTGCGCACGCAGTCCATCGCTGTGTCGCCGCCGCCAATGACGACGACGCGCTTGCCGTGCGCATGGAGCGAGCCGTCGGCATGGCCGGGGACGTCGTCGCCAAAGCCCGCCTTGTTGGAGGCGATGAGATAGTCGAGCGCCTTCACGATGCCGGTCGCGCCGACGCCGGGCGCCTTGATCGCGCGGGGTTTGTAGACGCCGGTCGCGATCAGCAGCGCGTCGTGGCGCGCGCGAAGATCGTCGAGCGAGGCGTCGCGGCCGACTTCGAAGCTTTCATGGAAGATGATGCCGCCGTCCTTCAGGCGCTGGACGCGGCGCATGACGACTTCCTTTTCCAGCTTGAAGCCGGGAATGCCATAGGTGAGCAGTCCGCCCGCACGGTCGTGGCGGTCGTAGACATGCACCTCATGCCCCGCCGCGCGCAGATATTCGGCGGTGGTGAGGCCGGCCGGTCCAGCACCGATTACGCCGACCGACTGGCCGGTGGCGGCGCCCGGGACGAGCGGCTCGACCCAGCCTTCTTCCCAGGCGGTGTCGGTGATGAATTTTTCGACCGAGCCGATGGTGACGGCGCCATGGCCGGAAAATTCGATGACGCAATTGCCTTCGCACAACCGATCCTGCGGGCAAATGCGGCCGCAGATTTCGGGCATGGTGCTGGTGAGGTTGGACAGCTCATAAGCCTCGCGCAGCCGGCCCTCAGCCGTCAGGCGCAGCCAGTCGGGGATGTGGTTGTGCAGCGGGCAGTGGGTCGCGCAATAGGGCACGCCGCATTGCGAGCAGCGCGCGGACTGTTCCTCCGCATGGGTCGTCGCGAAGCTTCGGCTGATTTCCTGAAAATCGTCGGCGCGATCCTGCGCGGCACGCTTTTCGGGATAGGATTGCCCGATCTTGACGAATTTCAGCATTGGGTTGTCGGCCATGGGCGGCTCCGCAAGCAAGAATTTGCGCCGGATATAGCGGAAAATCGCCATTTGTCACGCGGAAACCGCATAATAGGTCAATATAACTTACCTACTATTGTGATGCTAACTCGCCCCGTAAGCTGAAACAGAATCGAAACAATCTAAATAGGTCCGATACGGTACCTTGTGATAGAGGCGCGCGAGTCCCGCGCATCGCCGTAGGCCTCTTGGGACGGTGGGACGACAGGCATCAGTGAGGGGCCAGCCATTCAGGCAAGCCAACGGCAAACGCCTCCGCGCGGTTGGCGCGGAGGCGTTGACTTTCCAGGGTGCGAGCCAGGCTCGCCGGCGGGGTTGGGTTATCCCGCCTGCGCGCGTCCGGCGAAGCGGCCGCTGCGGCGGTAGCGCACCAACCAGCTGTCGGCGACGGCGGCGAGCGGCGTCGGCTGGACGTCGAGCGCGTTCAGCCCTTCTGTCCCCGGTGCCACGACATTGTCGCGCGAGAGCATGGCGAGCTGGTCACGGGTGATCGGCGCGCCGGGCAGCATTGCGATGATGCGCGCCATGCCTTCGGGCACCGCGATCATTGTGCGATCGCGGCCGATTGCGCGGCCGATGAAATGGTTGAGGTCCATCATGCTGATGACTTGCGGTCCACCAAGCTCGAAAGTCTTGGCGCCGAAGCGCAGCGGATCGTTCGCGGCATTGGCGATGGCATGGGCGACGTCGCGCACGAAGACCGGCTGGAACTTCGTGTCCGCACCGATCACCGGCACGACCGGCGCGAGGCGGATGATCTCTGCAAAGCGGTTGATGAACTGGTCTTCGGCGCCGAAGACGATCGAGGGGCGGATGATGGTAGCGGCGGGGAAGGCGGCTTTGACCGCCGCTTCGCCCGCAGCCTTGGACCGGCCATAGGCGGACGGGCTCTGCGCGTCGGCGCCGATGGCCGAGACGTGGACGAGCGCGCGCGCGCCGATGGCGGCGGCGGCCTTGGCGACATTTTCCGCGCCGCGATGATGGACGCCATCGAAATCGCCGGAAAGGATACCGACCAGGTTGATGACGATGGTCGAGCCTACCACCGCGCGCGCAACGCTCTTGGCATTGGTTACGTCGGCGGCGACGAACTGCGCCTGGCCCAGGCCGGCGAGGGGTTTCAGGCGATTGAGCGCGGCGAGGTTACGCTGGGCAATGCGCACGCGCGCGCCGTGCGCCATCAGCGCCTGCGCCACGTGGCGACCCAGGAAACCGCCGCCGCCGAAAATCGTAACCAGATCGTCCTTCATCGCGCGTCCCATATTCGACAAGCTGTTGCCGCCCCCTTTGCCGCAGCAACGCCGTGCTGACAACCGCCGCCGCCGGGGCGCGTTCCCTTTTTGCCGTCAGACCCAACCCTGAAGGTCGGCGATCATCCAGAGGCCGAGGATCAGGAACAGCAAGGCCGCGCCGACCTGAAGCGCGCGCATCGGCACCTTGCGCGCGAGCGCTTCGCCGAAGAGGACGGCGGGCACATTGGCGATCATCATGCCAAGCGTCGTGCCGGCGGTGACGGCGAAGAGATTGTCGAAGCGCGCGCCGAGCGCGATGGTCGCGACCTGCGTCTTGTCGCCCATCTCGACGAGGAAGAAGGCGACCAGCGTGGTCATGAACACGCCTGCCTTGGACGGAGCCTTCAACGGCGCATCTTCGTCGATCTTGTCGGGCACCAGCGTCCAGGCGGCCATGGCGATGAAGCTTGCCGCAACGGCATAGCGGAACCAGTCCTGCGTCAGCACCCCGGCAATCGAATGGCCGACCAGGGCGGCGAGGAAGTGGTTGGCGAGCGTCGCAAAGAGGATGCCGAAGATGATCGGCACCGGCTTGCGAAAGCGCGTGGCGAGCAGCATCGCGAGCAATTGCGTCTTGTCGCCCATTTCGGCGAGCGCGACGAGGGCGGTGGAGGTGAGAATGGCGTCCATGGCTGACTTTCACGGGGGCCGGGCGGAGGAAAAGAGGCAATGGCATCAGCTCCCTCCGCCCGGCCCGGACAGGGGAAGATGATGTCATTGGTCTCGCCCGATGCGGTTTCCCGCGTCCCGTCCGCCACGGCCTTCTCAAGCCGAATATGTTGACGAACGGCCCGTTCCTTGTGGTGGAACGACTGGCTACTCCCCGGATGACTGCCTGTTCCTTAGGCGAGGGTGCGCAGGCGCGCAAGCCGGGCAGGCCAGTCGGGACAAGCTGGCATCACCTATCCATTGCGCATGGGACGCGGGCGCAGCGACGCGATAGGGGGCGGCCATGACTGCCCCTTCGCCTTCGAGTCCCGCCATTGCCGTGTCCGTTCCCGCGACGCCGCGGCTCGCTTTCCCTGCGCTGCTGCTCGCCAATTCCGTGCTGGCGCTGGGACCGACGCTGGTGCGGCTGGCCGACGTCGGGCCGGTCGCGGCGGGGTTCTGGCGGCTGACGCTGGCTTTGCCCGTGCTCTTCGTCCTGGCCTTGCCGGGATTGCGGCGCGTCGTGCTGCGGCCGGCGCAATATGGGATGATCGTGATCGCCGGTCTGATGTTCGCTGGCGATCTCGCCGCCTGGCATATGGGCATCCATCATACCAAGGTCGCGAACGCCACCTTGTTCGGCAATGCGAGCGCGTTGGCGCTGCCGCTCTGGGGGCTGATCGTGCTGCGGCAGAAGTTGCGCGGGCTTCAGATGGCCGCGCTCGCCCTCGCTTTCGTCGGCGCTGCCGTGCTGATGGGTGGGAGCTATGAATTGTCGCCCGCCTATATGCGCGGCGACCTGCTGTGCGTGCTGGCCGGGCTTTTCTACACCGCCTATCTGCTGATGATGCAGGATGCGCGGCGGCGGCTCGATGGGTGGAGCGCGCTTTTCCTCGCCAGCCTGGCGGGCGCGCTGCCGCTTTTGCTGTTCGCGCTGTGGCTGGGAGAGCAGGTGATGCCGCTCAACTGGTGGCCGGTGATCGCGCTGGCGGTGTCGAGCCAGCTCGTGGGGCAGGGGTTGCTGACCTATGCGATAGGCTGGTTCTCTCCGCTGGTGCTCGGCCTTAGCCTGCTGGTGCAGCCGGCGATCGGCGCGTTGCTCGGCTGGGCGTTGTTCGGAGAGGTCATGACCGCGACCGATGCGCTTGGCGGCATGCTGGTGGGCGCGGCGCTCATCCTTGTGCGCTTGCCTGCGCGGCCCTAGATGAAGGGCATGAGCGACGAAACTCTCGACGAAATCCGCGCGCTGCTCGCCCCCGCGCTGCCGCGCCACGCCGCGTTCGATGGATGGCGCTTGCCCGCCGTCGCGATGGCGGCGCAGGAAAAGGGGATCGATCCCGATATCGCCGCCCTCGCCTTTTCCGCCGGGGCGATCGACATGATCGACGCCTGGTTCGCCCATGTCGATGAGGCCATGCTGGCGTCGCTGCCGCCCGAGACGCTGTCGGCTCTGTCGATCCGCCGGCGCATCATCGCGCTGGTCGAAGCCCGGCTCGCGGTGCTGGCGCCGGACCGGGAGGCGCTCCGTCGGGCGCAGGCGGTCATGGCGCTTCCCAATAATCTCGCCCGTGCGGCGCGGCTCGGCTGGCGTGCTGCCGACGCGATGTGGCGCGCGGCTGGCGACGAGTCCACCGACCTCAACCATTATAGCAAGCGCCTGTCGCTCGCCGGCATCTATGCCGCCACCCTGCTGGTCTTCATCGATGATGAGAGCGAGGATATGGCCGATACCCGGGCGTTCCTGGATCGCCGGATCGAAGGGCTGATGCGCTTTGAAAAGGTCAAGGCGCAGTTCAAGGGGTCGGGGGAGCGCCTGAGCCTGGCCCGATTTATCGGGCGATTACGCTACCCGGCCGTCTGACGCCCTTATAAGAAAGCCGCGCTTGGCTCTGGTCATTGCAGCGCTTAATTGATAGTCAGTCGCAACAACCAGATGAGTATCCCTCCCTTGCGCCTGACAGAACTGCCGCTGCGCCAGCCTGCGCGCATCACCGCGATCGACTGGGACACGCTGTCGCACGCCGAGGGGCAGCGGCTGCGCGAGTTCGGCCTGTGCGAAAGCGCGGACGTCGAGGTGCTGCACCATGGTGGGCTGCTGCGGCGCGGGCCGATCGCCTGCAAGATCGGACGCATGACCATAGCGATGCGGCGTAACCACGCCGCCGCCGTGACGGTGCGCACCGATCTGGTCGAGGGCGCGGCATGAGCGCCTTGCCGCTGGTCGCACTGGTCGGCAATCCCAATGCGGGCAAGAGCGCGCTGTTCAACGCGCTGACCGGCGCGCGACAGAAGCTGGGCAATTATCCGGGCGTCACGGTCGAGCGCAAGGCGGGGCGGCTGGCGCTGGCCGATGGTCGCCCGGTCGAACTGGTCGATCTGCCGGGCACCTATAGCCTCGACGCGGGGAGCCCCGATGAACAGGTGACGCGCGACTTCGTGCTGGGTCGCCAAGTGGGCGAGCGGCGGCCCGATGCGCTGCTGGTAGTGGTCGATGCCGCCAATCTCGACAATCATCTGCGATTCGCGCTTGAGCTGATCGCGCTCGGCCTGCCGACCGTCGTCGCGCTCAACATGGTGGATCTGGCCGAGCGGGACGGGCTGGAACTGGACCCGGCAGCGCTGTCGGCGGAACTGGGCGTGCCGGTGGTGCCCACGGTCGCGGTGCGCAAGCGCGGTCTGGAAGATTTGCGCGGCCAGCTGGAAGGCGCGCTTGGCAGCACGCGCCCGGCGGCGCCCGAGAGAGATTTCGATCAACTGAGGCAGGAGGCGAGCCGCATTGCGCGGCTGGCGATCCTGCGTGAGACGCCCTCGCGGCGGATTACCGGCGCGGTCGACCGGGTGCTGCTGCATCCGGTGCTGGGCTTTATCATCTTGCTCGCACTGCTGTTCGTCATGTTCCAGGCGGTATTCAGCTGGGCCGCGCCGCCTGCCGAGCTGATGGAAGGGCTCGTCACGTCGCTCGGGGAGACGGTCACGGCGGTGCTGCCGCCCGGCATATTGCACGACTTCCTGCTGCAGGGCGTGATCGGCGGCGTCGGCGCGGTGGTGGTGTTCCTGCCGCAGATCCTCATCCTCTTCTTCTTCATCCTGATGCTGGAAGCGACCGGCTATATGGCGCGCGCCGCCTTCCTGATGGACGGGATGATGGCACGAGTGGGCCTGTCGGGGCGGGCGTTCATCCCGCTTCTCTCCTCCTTCGCCTGCGCGGTGCCCGGTATTATGGCGACGCGCACCATATCCGATCCGCGCGACCGGCTGACGACCATCCTGATCGCGCCGCTGATGACCTGTTCGGCGCGCCTGCCGGTCTATGGCCTTATCATCGCGGCATTCATCCCGGCCCAGAAGGTCGGGCCGGGCGTGGGGTTGCAGGGGTTGGTCCTCTTCATCCTCTATGTCGCCGGAATCGTCGGCGCGATGCTTGCCGCCTGGGCGCTGCGGCTGACCGTGACCAAGGGGACGAGCGGCGGCTTCCTGATGGAAATGCCCAAATATCAGTGGCCGCGCTGGCAGGATCTGGGCATCGGCCTGTGGCAGCGGGCGGCGACATTCCTCAAGCGCGCGGGCACGATCATCCTTGCGACCAATGTCGTGCTGTGGCTGCTGGCGAGCTTCCCGCAGGCGCCCGACGGCGTCCGGCAGAGCGAATATTCGATCGCGGGCCGAATCGCCGGCGGCATCAACGTGCTGGTGGAACCGATCGGTTTCAACCGCGATATTTCCATGGCGCTGCTGCCCTCGATGGCGGCGCGCGAGGTGGCCGTGTCGGCGATCGCGACGGTGTATGCGATCGACGCCGAGGATGACGAAGCGGTGGTCAATCAGGCATTGGGCGAGCGGTTGCAGGGGCGCTGGAGCCTCGCCACCGCGCTCGCCTTCCTCGCCTGGTTCGTGTTCGCGCCGCAATGCGTGTCGACCATCGCCGTCGCGCGGCGGGAGACCAATGGCTGGAAATGGCCGATGTTCATGCTCGGCTATCTTTTCGCGCTTGCCTACGTGGCGGCGGGGATCACTTATTGGAGCGCGGTGGCGCTGGGTCTGGGCTAAGCGCGGCTTGGGCTAGACGGGCTTCGCGCGGGGCCTATAAGAGCGCGCTCACGCTTCGGAGGTTTTATGGCGGGCTCGGTCAACAAGGTCATTCTGGTCGGCAATCTGGGCGCGGACCCGGAGGTGCGCAGCTTTCAGAATGGCGGCAAGGTGTGCAACATCCGCCTCGCCACGTCTGAAAACTGGAAGGACCGCAATTCGGGCGAGCGCAAGGAGCGCACCGAATGGCACACGGTCGCGATCTTTTCCGAAGGACTGGCTGGCGTTGCCGAGCGCTTCCTGCGCAAGGGCTCCAAAGTCTATATCGAGGGCCAGCTGCGCACGCGCAAATGGCAGGACCAGTCGGGCAATGACCGCTACACGACCGAGGTCGTGCTGCAGGGTCCTGGCGCGGTGCTGACGATGCTCGACGGCGCGCCGGGTGGCGGCGGTCAGGGCGGCGGCGGCGGTCGCGGGCAGGGGGGCAGCGACTGGTCGGGCGGGTCG
>Ga0233380_1000935_pt1 | contig 13957 bp, 15 predicted proteins | sample ElkDunMinimDraft_9_FD_191541 | JGI IMG/M metagenome (GOLD analysis project Ga0233380, IMG submission 191541) | Fecal eukaryotic communites from dung pellets of Tule Elk in California, USA - Elk Dung F36 | ecosystem: Host-associated > Mammals > Digestive system > Large intestine > Fecal | place... | reverse complement strand
ATCAGGAGCTTGCCGCTGCCGCCGGCCAACTTGGAGAACAAGTAGACGTTCAGGGTCTGCGACACGCCATAGGAACACAACCCGGCGAACTGCATGCGCGCGCCCTGCCCCAATAGCCGCGCAAAGGCATCCTGGTCGCCCCAGAAGGGCGCGGGCGGCACCAGGTGGATGACGACGGACAGCAGCGCCATGGAAACGATCAGCGGGATGAACCCGAAGCGCACCAGCTTGTTGGCCGTGTCCTGGCCATAAAGCTCCGCCACCGCGCTGGACATGACGACCAGCAACAGGAAAGCGAAGATGCCGGACTCCACGGCAAGATCGCCCAGCACGGGCCAGTGGCCCAGCCAGGCAAGCTTCGTGCCCAGCACGCCGGCCAGGACCACAAGTCCGCCATAAAGCAGCGAAAACACGAAGAGCGCACGGGGAATGTGCAATTGCGCGGGGGGAGACATCATCCCGATCTAACCGGCAGCACCGGTTTGCACTAGGGCTCTTCGCGCAAGCGGCGGCAGGCGATGGCGATCGCCCGCCCCGACTGCTCAGCTGTCGTCCTCGGCGAACTCGTCGTCGGCGGCATTGCGGCTGCCATACTTGTTCTCAAGGTCGTCCAGCGCCTCTTCGCCGTCGAACGCGCCCATGTCGATGTGGCCGCTGCTGTTCATCTGCTTCATGCGATCCACCAGGTCCGGCGCGTCGAAGTCCTCGAGCCCGCTCTTGTCCTTCACGGTGTCTCCCAGCCCGTCGTCGAAGTTCGTCTCGAGCGCGTCCTCGGCAACGGTTTGTGCCTGGGTATCCTCGTCCTCCTGCTCGGGAACGATATCCTCGCGGGCGAGGTCGGGCTTGCGGTCAGCCATGGGTATCTCCTTCACCCGGAGAACGGCCGGGTGAAGGAGTCGGTTCCGCGCGGCTTATCGCGTGGGGACCGGCGTCTCGCCCGAATAGTCGTAGAAGCCCCGGCCGGTCTTGCGGCCATACCATCCCGCTTCGACGTACTTCTGGAGCAGCGGCGCGGGCCGGTACTTGGGGTCCCCGGTGGTGGCGTGGAACACCTTCATGATCTCGTAAAGGGTATCGAGACCCACGAAGTCGCACAGCGTCAGCGGGCCCATCGGGTGATTGAGGCCGATCTTGCAGCCCGCATCGATGTCCTCGACCGAGCCGAGCCCCTCGCCCAGCACGAAGATCGCCTCGTTCAGCATCGGGCACAGGATGCGGTTGACGACGAAGCCCGGTGCATCGCCGGCCAGGACGACCTTCTTGCCCAGCTTCTCGCCGAAGGCCTTCATGCGCTCGATCGTGTCCTGCGAGGTGGCAAGACCCGGAATCACTTCCACCAGGCCCATCACCGGCACCGGGTTGAAGAAGTGCAGGCCGCAGAAGCGGGCGGGATCGGGCGAGTTGGCAGCCATGCGAGTGATCGGGATCGAGCTGGTGTTGGAAGCCATGATCGCGTTCGCGCCCAGCACCTCACCGGCAGCGGCGAAGATCTTGGCCTTGATCTCTTCCCGCTCGGTCGCCGCCTCGATGATAAGGTCGGCTGCGGCCATCGGCGCATAGTCACCGACCGGCGTGATCCGCGCCAGCAGCGCATCGGCGTCCGCCTGCGTCAGCTTTTCGCGCGACACCAGCCGGGATAGGCCCTTGGCGATGCCCGCCTTGCCCTTTTCGGCCAGCTCCACCGAAACGTCGGACAGGATAACGTCCATGCCCTTCGAAGCGACGGTCTGGGCAATGCCCGAGCCCATGATTCCCGCACCGATGATCGCGACTGTCTGCACCGCCTCACTCCCTCAAGTTGGATTCAGGGCGCTGCCTAGCGAGAATGGCATGGCAAGGGAACGGCAGACGCGCGGATGTTCGAGCGAACGCCTTCACCGTCAGCCAGAGCCCCGCCCGCGGTCAACAATGCAGAGGAGAGAACCGGCGCTACCGGTTCTGGCCCGGAACCCAGAGCACATCGCCCGAGCCATCCGCGTTGATTGCTCGCGCCAGGACGAACAAGTAGTCGCTCAGCCGGTTCAGGTAAGCGAGCACTGCAGGGTTGGCCGGCTCCAGGGCCGCCAGTGCCGTCGCGGCCCGTTCAGCGCGGCGCACCGAGGCCCGCGCGATGTGAACGCGGGCGGCCGCCTCGCTGCCGCCGGGCAGGATGAAGCTGCGCAGCGGCTCCAGATTGTCGTTCAGCGCGTCGATCGCGCCCTCCAGCCAGTCAACTTGCCCCGGAACGATCCGCAGCGTCATCTCGCCGGGCGCGAAATCCTCTCCCGGTGTCGCGAGATCGGCGCCCAGGTCGAACAGGTCGTTCTGGATGCGCGTCAGCGTCGCGGCATGGTCCCCGCCCGGCAGTGCACAAACGGCAAGACCGATGGCGCTGTTGGCCTCGTCCACCGCGCCGATCGCTTCCATGCGCTCGGCGTGCTTGGGCAAACGCGATCCGTCGACGAGGCCGGTAGTGCCATCGTCGCCGGTGCGGGTGTAGATCTTGTTGAGGCGAACCAAGCTTGGGGTGCGCTTACTTCGAGACTGCCAGGGCCAGGGTGACGACAATCACCGCCAGCGCCTGATACTTGATGCGCGCGAACATCATCTTGTTCTGCATCAGTTGGCCCTCGGTCGCGCCGGCGGCCGAGGGGTCACGGTTCAGGTCTTCCTTCGTGCTCTGCAGGAAGGCGATGATGCCACGCACGAGGCTGACGACCACCATGATCAGCAGCACGACGATAATGGGAACGAGGATATAGCTCATGGTTCGCCATGTACGCCTTGAGAGAGCGAAATGCCAGCAGGGAGACGCCCTTCCCTGAGCGCTCCGGCCAGCAGCAGCCCGTCCTCGCCAGCCCGGCGACGGTCTGCCAGCGATGGCGAGCCGCGCCGCTTGGCTAGCTTGCGCCCATCGGCCTCCACCAGCAGCGGGTGATGGTGCCAAACCGGCACCGGCAGGCCGAGCAGCGCCTGGAGCAGACGGTGAACGTGAGTCGCCGCGAACAGGTCTTGCCCACGAGTCACCAAGGTCACCCCGTCAGTCGCATCATCCAGAGTCGCGGCGAGATGATAGCTGGCGGGCAGATCCTTGCGCAGCAGCACCACGTCACCGAACAGATCGGGCCGTGCCCGCTGGGGCCCGGCAATCTCGTCCGCCCACTCCAGCGGCCCTGCCAGCGCCGTCGCGGCCGCCATGTCGAGCCGCCATGCGGCGCCCTCGGGATCGACGTCAGCGCCCCGGCACGTTCCGGGGTAGATCGCTCCGTCCGGCCCGGTTCGCGTGGCCGCCGCGGCAATCTGGGCTCGGGTACACCGGCACGGGTAAAGCAGGCCCAGAGCCTTCAGCCGCTCGCCCGCATCCGCATAGCGCGCGAGGCGGCGGGACTGGTACACCACCTCGCCATCCCAGCGCAGACCCAGCCAGGCGAGATCGGCCAAGAACTCCGTCACGAATTCGGCCCGGCTGCGCTCCCCGTCGATATCCTCGATCCGCAGCAGGAACCGCCCGCCCCGAGCACGCGCAAGGTCATGCGCGACGATCGCCGCGTAGGCGTGGCCAAGGTGCAGCGGGCCATTGGGACTGGGGGCAAAGCGGGTGACGATCATGGGCGCGGCCGGTCTGGCGGCGTGCGCTCCCTCCTGCAACTGCAATCACGGCCGGGGATCGTTCTCCTCGCACGGTCGCACCGGACTTGACGCAGAGTCCTGCAAATGCTGGAATCATGCCCATGGCGTGCCATCAAACCGCAATGCCGGCCTGCGACAGGAGGCCATGCTCAAGTCGGAGCTGATCGAGCGCGCGGCCCGCTTCCGCAGCGCGGAGGGGGATCCCTCCCGAAGCCTTTCCGACTGCCCTGCCCTTGTGCTGAATGCGGACTACACCCCGCTTTCGTACTACCCCCTCAGCCTCTGGCCCTGGCAGACCGCCATCAAGGCCGTGGTGCTGGAGCGCGTCGATGTCGTCAGCGCTTATGAGCGCGTGGTCCATTCTCCAAGCTGGTCGATGCAGATCCCCTCGGTGATCGCGCTGCGGCAGTACGTCAAACCGTCCGAGTTTCCGGCCTTCACGCGCTTCAACGTGTTCTTGCGCGATCGTTTCAGCTGCCAGTATTGCGGCAGCCCCCACCACCTGACCTTCGATCATGTCATGCCGCGCCGCCTGGGCGGCCGTACGAGCTGGGAGAACATCCTGACCGCCTGCGCGCCGTGCAACATGAAGAAGGGCGGGCGCACGCCCAAGCAGGCAAAAATGCCGCCGCTGGTGCAGCCGATCCGCCCCACCAACTGGCAGCTCCAGGAACGCGGGAAGGCCTTTCCGCCCAATTACCTGCACGAAACCTGGCGCGATTGGCTTTACTGGGACGTCGAGCTGGACGCGTAGCGGGCGCGAGTCTGTCCTGTTTAGGCGGCACCGGCCCGGACTGCCCCTAGTGCAGCGTTTCCTCGTTCGGGGAATCGCCCTCCATCCGGTCGACGACGGTGGTGACGGCCACGTCCATGGTGACGTTGCCCAAGGTGCGCATGAGATCGGGCAGCATCTCCACCGCGACCAACAGTGCCAGCGGCTCGATGGGGACGCCCATGGCAAGCGCCACCGGCCCACAAGACGTCACAAAGCTGATCGCACCGGGCAGCGACACTGCGCCCAGGCTGGTGGCAAAAGCAGTGAGCACGCCGGCGGCTATCACGGTCGGCGTCAGCGTCACGCCGGTCAGGTGCGCGGCATAGACGGCGACCGCCATGTTCATGCCCGGTCCGGTCGCGCGAAACAGCGCGACGGCCAGCGGCATCGCGAACTCGCTGGTTCGCTCGCGCACGTCGAGCTGCCGGCAGGCGCCCAGCATGGCCGGCAGGCTGGCGAGCGACGACTGCGTGGACAGCGCCACCGTCTGCACCGGCAGCATCGCCTTGGCGAAGTCCCTCGCCCTGCGCTTCCCGCCGAAAATCGCCAGGGGATAGCCCAGCAGGAGCATGACCCCGCCGATACTCGCGACGATCACCACGTAGTGCGCGAGCGTGCCGATGGCCGCGCTTCCGCTGCCGGCGGCCACGCTGAACGCCAGGCCGAACACGCCGAGCGGCGCGATCGCCAGCACCCAACCGATGACGACCATCATCGCACCGGCAATCCCCTCAAACAGCACGCCCAGCGCGTGGCGCTGCGCGTCGGGCAGACGGGTCGTCGCGAAAGCGAACAAGGCGAAGAACACGATCACCGGCAGCATCGCGTTCTCGGCAGCGGCCTGGACGATGTTGGAAGGGATCAGCGAGCCCAGGAAGTCCGCCAGTCCCGGCACCGGGCCGGGATCGACGTCCTGCGCGCCGATCGTGGCCGCGGCGTCGCGGGGCACGGGGAAGAATTTCAGCAGCAGCGGGGTGAGCACACCGCCGAGGGTGGCGCTGAGCGCCAGGAAGCCGAAGATCAGACCCAGGGTTCTGCGGGCCATCGGCCCGGCCCGGGCCGCGGCGACTGTCTCGGTGACGCCGTTGAACAGCAGCGCGGCGACCAGCGGCAGGATGGTCATCGTCAGACCCTGGAGCCACAGCTTGCCTACCGGCCCCGCGATCGCGACCAGCGGTACTGCCGCTTCACTTCCGCTCAGCATCCATCCCGCCGCGATCCCGGCCACCAGCGCCAGGAAGGTGAGGCGAGCCGGAACGCGGATCGGGGGCAAACGGGTGGCGCTGCTTCGTGCCGTCATAACGCTCCTGGCGTTGGGGTGAGGTGACTTTAGCGCCGGATCGGGGCATGGCAATTTTCCCGGCCAACCTTGATAACGAGCACATGGGCAAACAGTTCTTCGGCACCGACGGCATCCGCGGCCGCACCAATGCAGGGGTCATGACCGCCGCAACCGCCATGAAGGTGGGCCAGGCGGCCGGTACGCGCTTCCTGCGCGGCGAGCATCGCCATCGCGCGGTGATCGGCAAGGACACCCGCTTGTCCGGCTATATGCTGGAGAACGCGATGGTCGCCGGCTTCACCAGCGTGGGCATGGACGTTGTGCTGCTGGGCCCGATGCCCACCCCGGCGGTGGCGCTGCTGACTCAGGAACTGCGCGCGGACGTGGGCGTCATGATATCGGCCAGCCACAATCCTTACGAGGACAACGGCATCAAGCTGTTCGGCCCGGACGGCTTCAAGCTGTCGGACGAAGACGAACTGGCGATCGAGGCGATGCTCGCCCAGGATCTCGCGCTCGCTCCGTCCGAGGACATCGGCCGCGCCCGCCGGATCGAGGATGCGCGCGGCCGCTACATGCATGCGGTGAAGGGATCGCTCGCCAAGTCGGTGCGCCTCGACGGGCTCAAGATCGCGGTCGATTGCGCCAACGGTGCCGCTTATCAGGTCGCGCCGTCCGTGTTCTGGGAACTGGGCGCGGAGATCGTCGCCCTCGGCGTCAGCCCCAATGGCAAGAACATCAACCTCAACTGCGGCTCCACTCATGTCGGGGCGCTGCAGGAGACCGTGGTCTCCGCCGGCGCCGACATCGGCATCGCGCTGGATGGCGATGCCGACCGGCTGATCGTGGTCGATGAAAAGGGCCAGGTGGTGGACGGCGACCAGATCATGGCGCTGATCGGCAGCGAATGGGCGCAGCAGGGCCGCCTGGCCGGCGGCGGCGTGGTCGCCACCGTGATGTCCAACCTGGGTCTGGAGCGCTTCCTGGCCGGCCATGGGCTTGACCTGGTGCGCACCGCAGTGGGCGACCGCAACGTGCTGGAGGCGATGCGCCGGGGCGGCTACAATGTCGGTGGCGAGCAATCGGGCCACATGATCCTGCTCGATCATGCCACGACCGGCGACGGCACGGTGGCGGCGCTGCAAGTGCTCGCCGCGCTGGTGCAATCGGGCAAGCGCGCGAGCGAGCTGTTGCACATGTTCGATCCGGTGCCCCAGCTTCTGCGCAACGTGCGCTTCTCGGGCGGCAAGCCGCTCGAGGCCGGCAGCGTGCAGGCCGCCATTGCCGAGGCGCAGGCTTCGCTGAACGGCAACGGCCGGCTGGTGATCCGTCCGTCCGGCACGGAGCCGGTGATCCGCGTGATGGCCGAGGGCGACGACGCGGCCCAGGTGGAGGCTGCCGTGGCATCGATCTGCGCGGCGGTGGAAAAGGCGGCGGCGTGACGTCTCCGGGCCAGCCGCCCCTCTACGTGCCAAGTACCTAAGGAGTTTCTCATGCTAGCGATGCGTCCCGACTGCGAACGCTGCGGCACCGATTTGCCGGCCGAGGCGCCGGGAGCCTTCATCTGCAGCTTCGAGTGCACGTTCTGCGCCGAATGCGCAGAAGCGCTGGACGATCTTTGCCCGAACTGCGCGGGCGAACTGGTGGACCGGCCGACACGCGCCACCCGGCACCTGGCTCAGTACTCGGCCTCCAGGGAGCGGCGTTTCAAGGGATGAGCCAGTTCCCGGCACCGCCGCGCATCCTTTCCATCGCCGGGTCCGACAGTTCGGGCGGCGCAGGCATCCAGGCGGACATCAAGACCATCACCATGCTGGGCGGCTTCGCCATGACGGCGATCACCGCGATCACCGCTCAGAACTCGCTGGGGGTAACCGCGGTGCACGCGCTTTCGCCCGCAATGGTCGCGGCACAAATCGATGCCTGCGTGTCCGACATCGGTGTGGATGCGGTGAAGATCGGCATGCTTGGCTCCGCCGAAATTGCCGGCGTGGTGGCCGAGCGGCTGGAAGCGCTGGGCAAGCCGGTGGTGTTCGACCCGGTCATGATCGCCACCAGCGGTTCCGTCCTGGCGGACGCGGAGACGATCAGCGCCTTCGAACGGCTGATGTCGCTGGCGACGCTGACCACTCCCAATGTGCCCGAACTGGGCGCCCTGGGCGGGGACAAGGCGATGGCGGAGCGGGGCGTCAGCTACCTCGCGAAGGGAGGAGACGCACCGGGCGAGATCGTCGTCGACCGGCTGGTCCGGCCCCAGAGCCAGGACATCGAGTGGACCGCGCCCCGGATCACCACGCCGCACAGCCACGGGACCGGCTGCACCTTGTCCAGCGCGATCGCGGTGGGGCTGGGCCGGGGCGAAGACCTGGTCGCCGCCGTCGAACGCGCGCGCGATTATGTCCGCCGGGCCCTGCTGGCCGCCCCGGGGTTCGGGGCGGGTCATGGTCCGATGGGCCACCAGGCGGTCCGCTAAGCCTCGCGGCCCAGCCTCCCAGAGGCTGTCCGGTTTGGACGGCAGCTGGAAGCGGGCAAACTCTGGTCGCGGGCCGGGCGCTGCGGCTCCGCTTCCATCGGCCTGACGCTAGCCGCATTCGAGCCCGTAAAAGTCGACGATGTGGCGCCAGCCCTCTTGCGCGGTTTCGCACCAGTGGAACCAGTCGGTGTCGTTGGGATTGATCACGCCTTCCTCGGCCAGGGCGTCGAAGTTCACCACCCGGTTCCAGTATTCCTTGCCGTAGAGGAGGATCGGCACCGGCTTCATCTTGCCGGTCTGGACCAGCGTCAGCAGTTCGAACAGCTCGTCGAACGTGCCGAACCCGCCGGGAAACACCGCCACTGCGCGGGCCCGTAGCAGGAAGTGCATCTTGCGCAGCGCGAAGTAGTGGAACTGGAACGAGAGGCGCGGCGTGACATAGGGATTGGGCGCCTGCTCGTGTGGCAGCACGATGTTGAGGCCCAGCGATTCCGCGCCGACATCGGTCGCCCCCCGGTTCGCCGCCTCCATGATCGAGGGCCCTCCACCCGAGCACACGACGAACTGGCGCTTGCCGTCCTCGACGATCGGGCATGAGCTGGCGAGGCGGCCCAGCTCACGCGCAACCTCATAATACTTCGATTTCTCGATCAGCCGCTCCACCACCTTCTTGCGCTCGGGCGTGTGAGCGGTAGCCCGCACGGCCTCGACATGTTCGGGCGACGGGATGCGGGCCGAGCCGTAGACTACCAGGGTAGAGCCTATACCGGCTTCCTCCAGCAGCATCTCGGGCTTCAGCAGTTCCAGCTGGAAGCGGATGGGCCGCAGTTCCTCGCGCAGGAGGAAATCGGTATCCAGGAAGGCAAGTCGATAGGCCGGGTCTTCGGTCTGCGGAGCCACGTGGGCCCGCGCCTCGGCAAAGCTCGCCTCCTGCTCCGCCTTGTAGAAGCGGCGCTCAGTCAGGTTCTGGTCTTCGGGTTCGGTCATGGTTGAAAATCCCCGCGCCCGCGACATCGTCGATCGACGGGGAGCGGACCTGGAGGAAGGGGGGAGGATGACCGACGAGCCAGCAAATGACATCATCTGCGCCTTGTATGTCAAGCAAATAGGATCGCCGAGACGGGCGTATGTTCCCCTCTTGTTTCCCATCGGGTTGCGTACCCGGAAAGCTGCCCACGCCGGTTGCGGACGCCGGAACGACGTGTAAGGCAACCGCCGGAATCGCATTCAAGGACCCTGAAGATGCTCACCACCATCGAGCCTGGCGCCACGTTCAAGGATAACCTGCAGCAATTGCCCCCTGTCGACGCGCTGGAGCGCATCGACCTTGCGCGCGCCGACGGCACCGTGGTCGCCACCATCGAGAACCAGCCCGGCAAGCAGGGTTCTCTGGCGGTATACCAGTATCTTGCGCAGGCCTTCCCCGTACTGGACGCAAAGGCGGCGCAGCATGGCCTGGCGCTGTTCGCCGAGCACACGCCCGACGCGCGCAATCGTCCCGGCGCGCATCCGAACATCGACCGCCTGCTGGAAATCGTGGCCGGCGGCGATCCGCTTACCATCCGCGTCGTTCCGGCCGGCGCCTGAACGGCCGCATGTCCCGTCGCATGCATAGATGCATGCCCGCCCCGGGCACGCAGCGTCCCCGGAAGCGGCGGCGGCCATGAGCGTGGCCTTCCGCCGCGAGGGCGACGACGAACATCTCGAGCCCAAGTTCGAGCTGCCGCTTCCGCCGGGCCCCAACCTGGTTACAGCGCGCGGACTGGCGCAGATCGAAGCTAAAGTCGCGGAGATCGAAGCGCTGCTGCCGGCAATCACAGACGAGACCGCGCTGGCCGCAACCCGCCGCGAGCTTCGCTACTGGCGCACCCGGTTGGCGACAGCCCAGCTGGTCCCGCCTCCCGATGGCTCTCAGGTAGCCTTCGGCTGCCAGGTGACCATGCTGATGAACGGGAAGCCCCGCACGATCACCATCGTCGGTGACGATGAAGCAGATCCCAAGAACGGGCTGCTGGCGTTCTCCGCACCGCTGTGCCGGGCGATCATGGATGCAACAGCGGGCGAACGCGTTCCCTTCGGTGACAAGTCCGAAGCCATCGAGATTCTGAAGATCACGCCGCTGCAGGACTGAGGGCGGGGCCGGCCTTTGCCCGCCCCCCATCTTCGCCCACCGCCTTCGTACAAGTACCACCGGGCTGGAACGCCCTTCACCGCCACCGCGTTCGACCGAGGTTGCCACGAAGGAGCGAGCATGACGCGCTATGCCGAGGACCGCCTGGTTTTCACGCCCAAGGATGTCGATCTCTCGCGGTCGCCCCTGGCCAAGTCGATGGCCAGGGTTGGGGCAGAGACTTACGTTCTGGGTGCATTCAACCCCGGCATGACCCGGTTGCCCAACGGCAACCTGCTGCTCATGGTCAGGATCGCCGAGGCGCTTCGCACGCCGATCTTCGATGGCCACGTGCATTCCATCCGGTGGGACGCACCCGAGAGCTACGTGCTGGATGCCTGGCCGCTGGAACTTGCGGACACGGCTGACCCGCGGCAGTTCCGGCTTCATGGCGGCGGCTGGAAGATCCTGGCACTGACCTCCCTGTCCTGGCTGCTTCCGGTCGAGCTGAGCACGGACGGGCTGGAGATCGTCGAGATTCACTACGACAAGGCCATTTCGCCGCAGGGCAGCCACCAGTGCTATGGCGTGGAGGACCCCCGCATCAGCAAGGTCGAGGGCCGGTACCACATGACGACCTGCTCAGTCAGTCCGGAGCGTCATTCCACCACGCTCTATGTGTCGGACAATGGCTTCGACTGGACGTTCGAGGGGGTCGTTCTGGATCACCAGAACAAGGACATGCTGATCTTCGAGGGGCTGATCGGCGGTCTCTACTGGGCACAGACCAGGCCGCTGGGCGATCACTGGTTTGCCTATCCGCCGCACAGCGAGTGGCGAGCGGGACCAGCCATAAACCTGGCGACCTCGCCTGACGCCCTATTCTGGAAGCCGCACATGGCTCCCGGCATCCGCCCCCGCTCGGGCACGGTCGCGACCGCGCGCATGGGCGGCGGCGCTCCGCCGATCCTGGTCGATCTGGACGGGCACCGCGGATGGCTTTCGCTCTGGCACGGCGTGGAGCCGAAGGAGATCATCGGCATTTACCGCACTTACTGGTCTCTCCTGAGCGCCGATGACCCGAGTGTGACCATCGCGGAGGGAGAAGGTCCTTTGGTGGAGGCGAACGCGGACCTGACCGCTCCGCTGGAGGACATCATGTACATGCGCGACGTGGTGTTCACGACCGGGGTCGTGGACGCCGGCGACCGCCTTATCCTGGCCTCAGGCGAAGCGGATCTCGCCTGCCGCATCACGCACGTGCCCAAGAGCGCCTTTCGCTGACCGCCGCCCCCGGTCACTCCGCGGCCAGGGTCACTTGCAGGCCAGCGTCACTCCCAGGTCAGGGTCAATCGGCCGTTCGCCGGGACGTGAAACTCCACGCGGTCGTCCGAGCTTGCGGCGGGGCGGAGCGGGTCGCCGCCGGACGTGGCGAGCTGCACCCTGGGCAGTCGCTTGCGCTTGAGGCGGATCAAGCTGAAGTCGCCGCGGCAATTCTCCCCGCCATCAAGCCCGATGCTCAGGGCCTTTTCGCCGGTACGCTCGATCGCGCGGACAAAGTGGTTGGCGTAAAGCAGGAACGGCGCATCCTCGACCTGATGATAGGCGGTGCTGGCAAAGATGAAGGCGGCGCCCGCCCCATAGATCTCCTGCCCCACCTGCCCCGCTTCCTGACCGTCAGGATAGAGGTCTTCCAGGGGGAACGAAAGCTTGCGATCGACGTGGCCGTTGTTCTCGCGCTGCTCCTGCGCAATGGCGTCGGGCGAAAGCGCATCGGGGTAGTAGTACCAGGCCCGGGAGAGCGCGTACTTGCAGTATTCGGAGATGAGCATTCGAGCCGCGGGCTCCAGGTCGGGCCCGCTGTCGGCAAGATAGCGCTCGAAAGCAGAAAAACTGTCGAAGCACTCGTAAATCGCCATGTAAGGCGCGTCCTGCAGACAGGTCACGCCCAGGAAAGTGGGATAGTTCGCCGCGTGGCCTAGCCGGCTCTCCCAGATGATGGTGTTGTGGAAGAAGCTGGCCAGGTAAACGTAGCTCTGCTCCAGATAGACGTCGCGGTTGGTGATACGCCACAAGCGCATGCAGGCTGCGGCGCCCCAGGCGGTCAGGTTGGCCTGATAATTGATGTCGAAGCGCAGCCCGATCGCAGCGTCGATGGCGGCGCGGGCTTCATCGAGATAACGCTTGTCGTCCGTCATCTCGAAGGCCTGCAGCATCACCCAGGCATAGATCCCGCCGACATCGGTTTGGCCGCGTCCATCGGCAGGGGCAGTCTCCGTTATGACGGAGAAATCGGTCACATGGTACTGGACCGGCCACTCGTAGCGGAAGTGATGGGCGGCCTTGATGCCGTAATCCAGACTGTCGAGGAACAGCTTGCGCGCAGTCTCATCGCCATCGAGCGCGAGCAAGCCAAGGTTGAGCAGCGGGTGATACAGGTACCAGCTGTCGACGGCATCGGCATCCTTGTCCTCGCCCACGTTCGGCAGGTAGCGGCGCAGCGTCTTGAGTTCCGGATCGTAGAACTTCTGCAGGCCCGCCTCCAGATCCGCCTCCAGGGGGTCGCGCTGCCCCTTCCATTTGCTCCAGGCCCGCAACGCGGCAAGCACCGAAAGCTGGACCATCGAGTCGGGATATTCAGCCGCCGTGTAGGGGTGGATATAGCGGTGGCCATAGTGGCGGATCGTCGCCTCCGGTGCAGTTTTCAAGTCATGCAGGGTCCGCTCCGCACGGTCGATCCAGTCGTGGTACTCGGTGTTCGGCCGCTCGATCATTTCATAGGCGGCACCGAGCATTTGCAGGAAGTGGCGTGCCGATTCCCGCTCGTGCGGCGGGGCGTCATGACGGACCACCAGGATGGCATCCGAAAGGACGACCTCGACCCCGGCCTCAAGCGGCTTGCAAGGTGGCGCAGAGCCTGTGTCCGGCGGCGTGGGCAGACGATAGCCAAGCTCGGGCCACAGGCCCCCCACCGCTTCCTTGGGCGTGGTTCCCGTGGCCAGGAAGTAATCGTTAAGGTGCGTCAGGTCCTGGAGATAGAGGACGTTGCCGAAGGGCGGCTTGTCCAGGTGGAAATAGACGAACCCGGTATTCAGCCCACGCTGGCAGGCTTCGACCTTGCCCATGCTGCCCAGCGGATCCCCGTCTTCATCCAACGGATAGAGATCGCGGGGCATGTAAGGCAGCAGCAGCGGTAACTTCGGTGTCAGCCGGACGGTGACGCGCACGCGTTCAAGTTCGTCCTGCTCGGCGAGGAAACTGACCACGTAAGTCGCGGCCTCATTCTCGACCTCCAGGCAGAGCGCCTCTCCGTCCGCACCCGCGCGGGTGCGACATTCAAAGGGCAGGACGGAGTAGACCACGCGAAGGGCCAAAGCGCCCTTTCCCTTGCGCCGGATGATCGCCCAGACCGAATCCGAAGAAGGTCGCACCTCCACGGCAAGGCCGCCGAGATCGAACTTGCCGAGGGCCCTGCCACGATTTTTGCGCAGGGCGCGCAAGGACAGGGCGAAGGGACTCAGCGCCCGGACACCGCCATCGACACCGACTGCAGCAACCATCGTTCCTCCAGCACACGTTTGTAGTCACCGGAAAACTGCTGCCGGCTCGACGTGGTTCCAGAGGAGGTCCCCGGGCCGACATGCCGAAGAAGCGGTCCTTAACCCATGTAGCGCGCCGGGCGTGGATCTTGCCCGCCCAGCCACCCAC
>Ga0233380_1000933_pt1 | contig 13972 bp, 13 predicted proteins | sample ElkDunMinimDraft_9_FD_191541 | JGI IMG/M metagenome (GOLD analysis project Ga0233380, IMG submission 191541) | Fecal eukaryotic communites from dung pellets of Tule Elk in California, USA - Elk Dung F36 | ecosystem: Host-associated > Mammals > Digestive system > Large intestine > Fecal | place... | reverse complement strand
AAAATCATCAGGTACGAGACCGCCGAGATGAACGCGCCCACCAGCAGGTAAGGGCGACGACGCCCCCACTTGGATCGGGTGCGGTCACTCATCGATCCGATCACGACGTCGGCCACCGCGTCGTAGAGCTTGGACAGCATCAGCAGGTAGCCGGCGATCGCGGCATCCTTGCCCATTACCGTCGACATGAACGCCGGGAAGTACGTGGTGACGGCGTTGAGCATGACGGAGACGCCCACCGTCCCCACACCGAACCCCAGACAGACGGACATCGGCAGCCGGGGATCGGCGGTGCCGTCCGGATTGAGCGTGGCCTTGGTCATTGGATCAACCCCCTCATGGACTATGCTCGCGCCAGTCGCGCCCGTCGGCTTGCTGAACGTCCCCGGTCATCCGGGCATTGGCCCGGGACCCGATCCTTCCCGCGACGGCAGTGAAGAAACATGTCGCCCCGGAGTCATGCCCCGGGGCGACAAAGTCGTCGGTCCTGTCAGGCTTCCAGACGCTGCAGGAATTCCGCGATCGCCTGGGCCTTCGCCTCATTGGTAGAGGCCACCGGCACGGTCTCGCCATGAGGCACGAGTGCCGCCATCTCCTCGATGGCCGCGTTCAGAACCGCCAGCTCGCGCTCCGCCTTCATGAATAGCACCCTGCCCTGGATCAGCGGCATCCGCTGCAGCGCGCGGTACCGGAACGCGGCGATGTAAGGCTTGGCGTAAGTGCCCATCGCCTTGAGCACGTCGATCGCACCATCCGTCAGCGCCTGGCTGGACGGCATGAAGCCGGGCAGCCGGTGCTCAGGATTGCGCTCGAAGTGAGGGAAGTAGAGCGCCTGATCGCGAACGAAGTGGAACGCCCAGACCATGTGCGTGCCATGATTGTCAGGTTCGGGGGTCGGGGCGTAATTGGCGATGATCCGCTCACGCGTCTCGTCGTCGTATTCCTTGATGCCATCAAAGATCGCCGCCTTTACCCGTTCCGGGTAAGCCGCTGCGAGCTCGCAGGCGATCCGCGCGCCGGTGTGCGAGCCGTAAGGCACGAACTCGCCAAAGCCGAGCGCATCCATCAGTCGCACGACGCTGTCCGCGTAATAGGCGATCTCGGGATCGGCCACCGCGGGGGGCGGCGAATCGCCGTTCCCCAGGGTGTCGGGCGCGATGATCGTGCGGCCCGTGAAGGCCAGTGCCTCCGCCAGCGGCGCCGTCGAGCGCGACGACGACGGCGAGGCATGCAGCAGCACGATCGGCGGCAGGCCCGCGTCGCCATGGACGACGCGGTAGTGGACCTGCCCTTCGGCAATGCGCGCGAAAGCGCGCTCGGCAACGCCCTGGGGTGCCGGGGTCATGCGGACACCAGGCCCAGGTGGTCGCGCAGCAACGGACCCTGATAAGCGGAACGCAGCACGCCGCGGTCCTGCAGGATCGGCACGACCTTGGCGCAGAAAAGTTCCAGTTCCTGCGGCATGAAGCCGGGCTGCAGCGTGAAGCCGTCGCAGGCGCCGGCATCGACCCAGGTCTCGATGCGATCCGCCATCTGCTCCGGCGTACCGACGAAGATCGCATGACCGCGCGGCTTGGTCGCGTAGTCACGGCAATGCTCGCCAAGCGTGCGGCCGGCCTCGACGCTGGGCTTCAGCATGGCGGCGACCATCCCGGCGGGGAACTCGCAGGAGGCGGTGATCGCCTCGAGCGGGATCGGCGCGTCGGGATCGTGGACCGTCAGGTCATAGCCGATCGATTCGCTGAGATATTCGATGCAGAGGCTGACATCGGCCAGTTCCAGCACTTCGCGATGCTTTTCCTGCGCTTCGGCCTCGGTATCGCCCAGAACGAAAGCCAGACCCGGCATGATGATCAGATCATCGGGATTGCGGCCGTGCTGCACCGCCCGCGCCCGCAGGTCGTTGCGATATGCCTGGCCGGCCTCGATCGTCGGCGCCGGGCAGAAGATCGCTTCCGCGCAATCGGCGGCGAACTCGCGGCCATCTTCCGACTGGCCAGCCTGCACCAGCACCGGCCGCTTCTGCGGCGAGGTGGGCATCGGCAGCGAGCCGGCTACGTCGAACCACTTGTCCTTGAAACCGCCCTGACCCTCGCCCGCGGCGGCATTCCACGAATGCTGCGCGGCCTTCACGAAGCTGGCGGCGCGGTTGTAGCGCAGCGACTTCTCGAGGAGCTCTTCCTCGCCGAAGTTCCAGGGCGTGTTGGGATGGGCGCTGGTCACGATGTTCCAGCCCGCGCGGCCATTGCTGACGTAGTTCAGCGCCGCGAACTTGGCCGCGACCTCAGCAGGCTCGGAGTACGTGGTGCTAACGGTGGCGACCAGGCCGACCCGCTCGGTCACCCCGCCCATCACGGCGAGGAGCGTGAACGGATCGAGCGTGGGAGCAGCCAGGCGGCCGGGCACGCGGCCAGCGGCGTCGCGCCCCTGCAGCTGATCGCCAAAGACGATCGCATCGAAGCAAGCGGCCTCCAGCGTGCGCGCCAGGTGCTCGTAGTATTCACGGGTAAAGACGCGCTCGGGCGCGGCATTCTTCATCCGCCAACCGCCGGGGAAGAAGCCGATACCTTGCAAGAACGCCCAGAGATGGACCTTGCCGTTTGCCTTGTTCGTCACTTCGCGGCTCCTTCGGCGTACGTGTTGACGGGATGTGCCAGGCCAAGCGCCTGCCGGGCGCTCTCGCCGGCCTGAGTGGGACTGCGGTCGAGCGTGCCCAGCACCTCGATCGTGCGCGGGCCGTAGAGATGGACGCCATCGAAGGTGCCTGCGGCCACCGCGGCCAGCGCGCCGTCCAGCGCCTGGTCGGAACTGGTATCGACCTTCAGCAGCTTGATCGCCGCATCTGCGGCGGCGAGGGCTTCCGACGACCCGATCGCCACGTCGGCGGCGATGGTGCTGGCCGTCACCGCGTCGGCATCACGCAGCAGAACCGGATAGCCCTGCGGCGGACGCGCGGCGTTGAGCGGGCCCATCGTCTTGAAGAACGGCCCCTCGTAGCCCACGCGGCGCACCTTCGTGCTATCCAGGTACTCGCCGCTTTCCTTGTTCAGAACCAGCGCATCGTCGTCCCAGCTGTCCCACAGCGCCCAGGTCGCCCGGATGAAATCGTCTAGCCGCGCGTTCATCTCCGCGGCATCGACGCCAGCCAGGTTGGTGCCGTAGGCGGTGTCGAAGCGCGACAGGTCGCCGGTCAGCGGCATCCAGCCCGAACGGCCGCCGCTGAGGAAGTCGACCGCGGACAGCGCGCGGCTGACATGAAACGGCAGCGCATGAAGGCCCGGAAGGCCGGCGACCACGCAGCTGCGCTTGAGCACGCCTGTGATCCACGCGCTGTCGACCAGCGCTTCCAGCATCGGCGGGGTGAGGCTGCCGGCCTCGTCCTCGCGGGCGAGGATCACGAAATCGGGTGCAGCCCGATCGATGAGCGCGGCCCGTTCGCGAAAGGCCGCGATCGGTTCGCCGCCTTCGCCCCATGCGGCGATATCCAGACTGAGGGACAGTTTCATCAACGTGTTGTCCTTGATTAGATCGTGATGACGTGTGCGCCGACCGGATGGATCGGCACCGCGCCGTCGGCGGTGATGAGGACGAGGTCCTCGATGTGGACCGAGCCGCCGATGCCCGTCGCCAAGGAAGGGCAGTCCACGGACAGCACCATGTTCTCTTCGAGAACGAGATCCTGCTTGCCGTAGAAGCCGCCCATCTCGGCGGCCGGCTCGTCGGTGTGCATGAGCCCGCAGCTGTGCGGGCCGAAGGTGACGGAGGAGGCGGCGCCCGCCTTCTCCAATATGGCGCGGCCGATCGCGGTGACCTCGCCATAGCGCATGCCCGGCTTCAGGTTCTCGCGGATCGCTTCCCAGCCCCGCGTGGCGATGTCCGCCTCGCGCCTGGCCGCCGCCGAGGCTTCGCCCACAAACACCGTCCGGGCATAGTCGCCATGATAGTTCGCGAAGTGGCTGACACCATCCAGGAACAGCGACTGCCCTTCCTCCACGGCGTAGTCGCCGGGAAGCGGCGAGGACACGCGGTCGATGGTCATGAACACGGGCCGGTTGCCCCGCCTGGCCAGTTCCACCTCATACAGGCGGCGGATGTCGCGATACGTGGCACCTCGGCGCAGCTGGGCGACCGCGGCCTCGACCGCTTCGGCATTGGCGGTGGCGCCCTGCTTCATCAGCTCGATTTCCAGCGGCGACTTCACCAGCCGTATCCAGCGCAGGATGTTGTCGGCCGGAACCAGCGTTCCGGGCCGCTCGCGCCGTTCGCAGACCTGGGCGACCACGGGATGATCGAAGGCCAGGGTGCCGGTCCAAAGGCCCATGTCGCGCAAGGCTTCGGCCAGTGCCGCGCCTGAACGCTGGAACAGCGTATCCGCCGCGAGCACCCGGTCGGTCTCGGTCCGGCGGCGCTCCTCGACACCGGTGAGCGGGCGTTCGTTCCAGCTGGCGAAGAACGCGGGATTGGCCTCCACCCGCTGCGCATCACCCGCATCGTCCGTCGCCTCGAACAGGTAGGCCTGGATGTCGCCGCGCGGCCCGCCATCCGCAAAGGTGTAATAGAAGATGAAGTGCGAGGTCACGACGACCGGTTGCATCTCCCCGCGCTTCAGGATCGCCAGCGTGGTCGGCGGATGGCCCGGCCGGGTCAGGCCAATCTGGGGGTAGTAGCCGGTCATGTGGAAGACGTTGAGCGGATCGCCCACGACGATGCCCTCCAGGCCGAACCGCTCCATCACTTCCTGCGCGCGCACGAAGTTCATCGGACCGCCCTCGGCCAGGCGGTTGAACAGCATGTCGCCGTTGGCGAGCAAGGACTGGGCCTCAGCCATGGACAGATTCCCCGGAAGGCTGGGCGGCGCTGCGGCGCGCGCTGGCCGCCCAGGCGTAAAGCGCGGCCGAGACGCAGAAGGCCGGCGCGGCGACCCAGAAGATGCCCCAGCCGACCTGGCTGTCATCCATCAGTATCCGCTCGGTCATCAACGCCACCAGCAGGGGCCCGACCGCATGGCCGAGAAGCGTGTTGACCAGGCCCGTCAGCGAGACCGAGAAGCCGCGCAGATCGCCCGGCATGGCAGATTGCAGGTAAGCCAGCGTGGCACTGCCCACGATCGCCGAGCACCCCGACATCGTGGCGCACAGGAAGATCGCGGTATGGGCGCTGGGGGCGAACACGGCGAGCGCCGAGGGCACCGCCAGCAGCGGCGCGAACGACAGCAGGCCCAGCAGGCCGCCCACGCCGCGGCGGCCGACGACCTTGTCGACGAGCCAGCCGCCGATCAGCGGGCCCATCAGGCCGAACACGATCGCGATCGGACCGAAGATCAACGAGACCTGCGCCGGGCTCATCCCGTACTGGCGCGACACGAAGACGACCTGCCACAGGCCGGCACCGTAGGCGCCCAGGAAGTAGATCGCGAAGCCCAGGTAAAGGCCGGCGTACTGACGCAGGTTCGCGTAGATGTAAGTCACCGAACGCTTGGCCTGCTGGGCAAAGCCCGATGTCTGGACGATCGAGCCACGCTCGGGCTCGCGCACAAGGAAGAAGGCGAAGCCGACCAGAGCGCCGCCCAGGCCGCAGACCACGAACAGCAGGCGCCACGGGTCCAACATGCCGAGGACCGGCACGCCAAGGAAGTGACCCGCTTCCGCCGCCTCGAGGATGCCGCCCGAAATGGACAGCGCGACGCCGTTGGCAACCGCCTGCCCCATCAGGAAGACACCGATGGGTCGCCCGCGCTTCCCGGCGGGAAACAAGTCCGCGATCAGCGAGATCGCGGCGGGCGAAAGCGAAGCCTCACCCAGGCCGACCAGCATGCGCGAGACGAAGAACTGCCCGAAGTTCGCGGCGAAACCGCCGGCGAGGGTCGCGCAGCTCCACAGGACAATGCCAAAGATGATCAGGTTGCGGCGATTGGTGCGGTCGGCCACCAGGCCGAGCCACACGCCCATCGTCGCGTAGAACATCCCGAAGGCCAGACCCTGCAGCAAGCTGATCTGCAAGTCGCTGATCCCGAGGTCTGCCCGGACGGGATCAGTGACGATGCTGAGGATCTGCCGGTCGATGACCGATACGATCGACGCAAGGAAGAGAAGCCCGATCGTCAGCCACGCCTGCCAGCGTGACGGCCAGACGCGGGTTTCATCGTCGGGCGTCTGGGCGGGCGTGCTGACGACGGCCATCGCTCAGAGCAGTCCCAGCGGGCGGGCGCGGGTCTTGATGTAGTCGCCCAGCCAGTCGAGGTTGCGGAAGCGCAGCGTGCCGCGGCCGACCGCAGAGGACGAGTGCGCCATGCCCGAGACGAGACGGAAGCACTTCGCCAGCAGGAACAGCTCGCGGTATTCCTTCTCCTTTTCGGTGAAGGGACGCACAGACTCGTAACCCGCCTCGAACGCCTCGCCGATGCTGGGCGAAAAGCCGTAGAACAGGTTCCCCCAGACGAAGTTCTGGACGTCCTGCATCAGGTAGTCCTCGCCCGTACCGTCGAAGTCCAGCAGCGTCAGCTGCCCGTCCTCGGCCACGTGTACGTTGCTCGGGTGGAAGTCGCAGTGACAGATGCCCATCGGCACGTCTTCGCTCTGGATCTCATCGAGCTTGGCCGCGAGCCGCTCGGCGATGATCGCATAGTCGCGCAGGTCGTCCGGCCGGTCGTAGACGAACTTCAGGAGCGACGGCACCGTCACCTGGAAGCGCTTCGCGTTCTCGGTGCTGTAGGGCTTGTCGCCATGGAATTCCTGGCCGAGCAGGTGCATGCGGGCGAAAGCCTCGCCGATGCGGAACGCGGTCTCGTCCGACAGGACATCGCCGAACTTCTTGCCCGGCGCCCAGGTGTAGAGCGCCAGCGCACGGACGCCCTCGGGCGTCTGCGCCTTGAAGTAGAGTTCCCCCTCCTTGGTGCGCAACGCCACGGAGGCCGGGAATTCCCGCTCGCGCAGGAAGTCCAGGAACTCGAGCTCTTCACGAACCTCGTCGACATCGCGATACGTCTTGCGCCACACCCGCAGCGCGTACTTTTCCTCGGCGCCCTGCACGATGTAGACGTCGTTCATTCCGCGATAGAGCAGGAACGTCTCGAACGGCCCCTTCAGATCGTAACGGCGCGTCACTTCCTCGTTGATGAACAGGGGGTCGACAACCGAGTGCGTGATACGCGCGACGGCGAGGCCCTCGGTCTCTCCCGGGGTGACGGCGGCAAGGCTCATTGTGTTTTCTCCGTATCGAATGGGGTGCCGAAGAAGTCGCGCATGGCGCTGGCAAACGCCGAGACGGCTTCGGGAAGGTCGAGGACATCGCGCTTGAACTGCGGCAGCTCGGCGATCGTGTGATTGGGGATCAGGCGCACCGCAGCGAGCGACACGTCATTGATCGCCTCGTTGGGCTGGATCAGCAGCGCGGGCTGCCTGACCTGCTTGAGGCGCTCGTAATCGTAGCTCCAGACGCCGACATAGGCCCACGAGGACTTGTCGAAGGCGCGGAACTTGTCGAGCCACAGCGCGGCCTGGTGCTCCAGCGGGATGCCCGGGGTGCGGTTCGCGACCACATAATCCCACAACTGCCTGGCCAGGCCCAGGGCGACGGTGCCTTCCTCGTCCAGCACCACCGGCTTCTTCGCCTTGGCAAGCAGTTCGGCCCGCTCGGCGGGCGTGCGCATGGGGATGCCGGTGAGCGCGATCTGGCGGACGGCGTCGGGCCGCGCCAGCGCCATCTCGATCGTCAGCAGCGATCCGGTGTGGAAGCCGTAGACGTCGAAAGGCTGGTCGTTGCCCAGGCCCACCGCCTCAAGGCTTTCGGCCATGGCGGTGGCATACCCCTCGATGCTGAGCGGCGCGTCCGGGCCATCGGAATTGCCGTATCCGGGCGTGTCGAAGGCCACGACGCGGCGGTCACGGGCCAGCTCGCGGATGAGGCCCTCGTATTCGAACGAGGTGGACGGGTTCTGGTGCAGCAGCAGCACCGGGCGATTGGGACCGCCGGGTTCGCCGGCCTCGCGCAAGTGCAGCTGGCCGTACTTGCCATCCACATAGCGCCTGCGGATCGTCACGCTCATGCCCCGTTCCCCCTCAAGTATGCCCATGCCCGGGCGGCGCGGTCTTGTGCCCGCCACGCTTCGATCTCAGCAGCCTGCGCGAGCGTGAAGTCGATCTCGTCGCGGCCGCTCAGCAGCATCGCGGCTGCTTCCTCCTCGATCTGGAACCCCCAGGCCTGCCCGGTATCCGTACGGATCGTGCGCTCCGCCAGATCGACGGTCACGACTGATTGCGTGGCGGCTATCGCCTCGGCATCGGCGATCGCCGGCAGCAGGAAATTGCGCACGCAGTTGCGCTTGAAGATCGGGTTGAACGAAGGCGCGACCACGACCTGGAAGCCGTATTCCTTAAGCGCCCAGACCGCCGCCTCGCGGCTCGACCCGCAGCCGAAATTGGTACCGCCCAGCAGGATCGGCGACCCGGCGTAGCGCGGATCGTTGATCACGAACGCAGGGTCGGGCTGCCGCCCCTCGCGATAGCGGCGCCCGGCGAACAGGCCATCGGCCAGACCAGCCTTGCCCACCGACTTGATCTCGCGCGATGGGATGATGATGTCGGTGTCGACATTGTCCTCGATCAGCGGGACCGGCAGTCCGGATGCAGTCGTGAAGGCGTTCATGCGGTGGCTCCAGCCAGCGGGGACAGATCACCCACGCCCGCGATACGGCCGAGCACCGCGGAGGCGGCGACGGTCGCGGGGGAAGCAATGTGCGTGCGGGTTCCGGGACCCTGGCGGTTTTCAAAGTTGCGGTTGGTAGAAGAGACCACGCGCTCGCCCGGCCCGAAGCTTTCGCCCCCAACGAAGAAGCACATCGAACAACCCGGCTCGCGCCATTCAAACCCGGCTTCCAGGAAGACCTTGTCCAGCCCCTCGGCTTCGGCCTGCGCCTTGACGAGACCGGAACTCGGCACGCAGATCGCCCGCACCCCGGGCGCGACAGTGCGACCCGCGAGCACATCGGCGGCGGCGCGCAGATCCTCGATGCGCGCGTTGGTGCAAGAGCCGATGAAGGCCCCGTCGATCGGTAGCCCTTCGACCGCGCCGCCATCGCCGAGGCCCATGTAAGCGAGCGCCTTTCCAAGCGCTTCGGAAGGCGGGACGGCGTCCTGCGCGCAACCCAGCGGGCGCGACTGCTGCGGATTGGTGCCCCAGCTGATCATCGGCCGCACCTCGGCCGCATCAAAGCGGTGCTCGGCATCGAAAGCCGCTCCGGGATCGCTGGCAAGCACACGCCAGTCCGCCAGCGCCGCCTCCCAGGCTTCGCCGGAGGGCGCGAAAGGCCGCCCCTGAAGGTAAGCAAAGACCTTCTCGTCCGGCGCGATGATCGCCGAAAAGGCGCCAAGTTCCGCCGCCATGTTGCACAAGGTCATGCGACCTTCGAGAGAGAGCGCCTCGATCGCGGAACCGGCGAATTCAACGACGTGCCCCTTGGCACCGGCGGAGCCCAGCTTGCTGACGAGGAACAGCGCCAGATCCTTGGCATAGGCGCCGGGCGCAAGCGTGCCTTCCACCAGGATGCGCATGGCCTTGGGCCGTTCCAGCCGCAGCGTCATCGTCGCCAGGGCATGCTCGGCCTCGGTGGAGCCGATCCCCCAGGCGAGGCAACCCAGGGCCCCTTGCGTGGAGGTATGGCTGTCCGGGCAGACCAGCGTCAGGCCCGGCAGGGCGACGCCCTGCTCGACCGAGATGGTGTGAACGATGCCCTGCCGCTCGTCGCCGATGTCGAACAAGGTAAGGCCGGCCCGGCGCGCCGCGTCGCGGGTGGTGCGGATGAAATCGGCCCCGGTGGGCATCCGGGTCGCATCGCCGCGACCGGGCAGCGTGTCGACCACGTGATCCATGGTCACGAAGACTTGCGCGGGATCGCGCACTGCGCGCTCGCGGCGCTCAAGTTCGGCCAGGGCGACGCCGCCGGTCCGCTCGTGCAGCCAGACGCGATCGATGCCCAGCAGGATCGCGCCTTGCTCGCCGGCAATCACATGGCGATCCCAGATCTTGGCAAAAAGACTGCGCGGGCTTTGCTGGGACGAGTCAGTCATGGGATTTTGGTATACTTCTATATCAATAGGTAAAAGGGGGTTCGCGCCGGCCGCAATTGGCGGTCGACGCGAACTCTCCACCTGACGGTCAGTCGGTGACGGTCGGCAGGTCGTGCCGCAGTGGCAGCCGCTCGCCGTCGAAGGCGATCGGCAGGCCCGGGAGGCGTGCCTTATCGCCCGAAGGCAGGGTCACTTCGACCAGGCCGCCGGCGTTGAGCTGGGGATCCTCGAACAGGTCCTCCGGCCGGGCGATCGGGGCGAAGGGCAGGCCGATCTTCTCCAGGCGCGGCAGCAGGGCCTCGCGGCTTTGCGACTTCATCAGCGCGCGGATCGCAGGCATGAAGCTGTCCCGCGAGCTGACGCGCTGGTTGTTAGTGGCGAGCGCCGGGTCGGCCAGCAGGTCGCCCAGCCCGAATTCGTCGCAGAACGCCTGCCACTGCGCATCACTGACCACGCCGATGAAGACCTGCTCGTTCTCCCCGGACGTCTCGAACACATCGTAGACCGCCCAGGCGGAGATGCGCACGGGCATCGGCGCGGCAGCCTTACCCGTCACCGCCTTTTGCGCCATGTGCTGGCCGACGAGGAAGGCGGTCGTCTCATAAAGCGCACACTGGACGTGAGCGCCCTCCCCGTCGCGATGGCGGCGCTCCAGCGCGGCGAGCACGCCGATGACACCAAACATGCCGCCGGTGACATCGATCACCGACGCGCCGGCGCGCAGGGGCTTGCCCGGAGGGCCCGTCATGTAGGCCAGGCCGCCCATCATCTGGGTCACTTCGTCCAGCGCGGCGCGGTTCTCGTATGGTCCGCTAAGGAAGCCCTTGGCCGAGCAATAGATCACGCCGGGGTTTTCGGCCTTGATCGATTCATATGACAGGCCGAGCCGGTCGAGAGTGCCGGGTCGAAAGTTCTCGATCACCACGTCTGCCTCGACGCAGAGGGCGCGTGCCTCGGCCAGCTGCTCCGCGTTCTTCAGGTCAAGGAAGCGGCTGCGCTTGTTGCGGTTGTACATCGGGAAATAGCCCGCACCCGAACCCAGCAACGTGCGCGTGCGATCGCCGCCCGGCGGCTCGATCCGGACGACGTCGGCGCCGAGGTCGCCGAGGATCACGCCGACCGCCGGCCCCATCACCATATGCGTGAATTCCACTACCTTGAGCCCCGCCAACGGGAGCGCGCGGTCCGTCATCTTGATCTCCGAATGTCTGGACATGCAGGCCTTATTTGATATGTATCTAATACAAATAAGCCAAGGAATAATGTCGCCGTGTCGATCCTGATTAGCGAAGTGGGCCCACGCGACGGCCTGCAGAACGTCTCCGCGACGATGCCAACAGAGGCCAAGAAGGCCTGGATCGCCGCCGAGGCGGCTGCGGGAATCCGCGAGATTGAGGTGGGTAGCTTCGTTCCCGCCAAGGTCCTGCCGCAGCTGGCGGACACGGCCGAGATCGTGGCCTTCGCCCGCACCATCCCGGGCCTGACCGTGGCCGTCCTTGTGCCGAATGCTCGCGGTGCGACCAATGCGCTGGCCGCCGGCGCGCACAAGCTGACGCTGCCCTTGTCGGTTTCCGAAACGCACTCGCTGCGCAACCTCAAGCGCACGCACGAGCAGGTCATCGAGGAAGCGCGCCAGATCGCGGCGATGATCAAGGAGCTTCCCGAAGCGGAGCGTCCGCATTTCGAAGGCAGTCTCTCCACCGTCTTCGGCTGCACGCTGGAAGGCCACGTGCCCGACGCGCAGATCCTGCGCCTGGCCGAGCAGCTAATGGCCGCCGGCTGTGACGAGGTCGGCCTGTCGGACACCACCGGCTACGCCGACCCGGCTGCCGTGAAGCGTCTGACCAAGCTGGTGCGCGGCGTGGTCGGCGAGAAGGCACTTACCGGCATCCACTTGCACAACACCCGGGGCCTCGGCCTGGCGAACGCGCTCGCGGCGCTTGATGCCGGTCTCGACACCATCGACGCCTCGCTCGGCGGCCTTGGCGGATGCCCCTTCGCGCCCGGCGCCAGCGGCAACATCGTCACCGAAGACCTGGCTTTCATGCTGGATGCGATGGGCCTGGAGACCGGTGTCGACCTCGAGAAACTGTTCGCTGTTCGGTCAATCGTCGCAGACGCGTTACCCGGCGAGCCGCTCTATGGATTCGTAACGGACGCCGGCCTGCCGCTCGGCCACCGGATCAAGCAACTCGAAAGCGAGCCCGCCGCATGACCATCGGCACCAGAATGATTTGCGAGGACAAGACCGCCCGCCAGCTCTTCGAAGAGGTCATGGCGAACCCCGGCCGGGCCAAGTTCGGCTTCGGCGAGAAGCTGGCGATCGTGAACGTCGACTTCCAGAACGCCTATACCCGCATCGACCGGTACAAGACCGCGTACGAGACGGATCCGCGCCAGATCGAGCACGTCAACACGATCTCCGCGCTGGCCCGCGCCAAGGGCATGCCGGTGATCTGGACGCATGTCGCCTACGCCGAGGACGCGTCCGACGCGGGCGTCTGGGGCACGCGGACGAACACGCCGGATTCGCTGCAGAACATCAAGCATGGCTCCGACCGCCACGCCTTCGACGACCGCTGCGCGATCGATCCGGCTGACATGATCTACACCAAGCGCATGCCATCGGCCTTCTTCGAGACGCCGCTGCAAAGCCTGCTGGTGTGGCACAAGGTGGACACCGTGGTGATCACCGGCGGCTCGACTTCCGGCTGCGTGCGCGCGACGGCCGTCGACAGCCTCAGCCGGGGCTATCGCACGATCGTTCCGATCGAGACCTGTGCCGACAAGCACGAGTCCTACCACTTCGCCAATCTCACTGACCTGCAGCTCAAGTACGCGGACGTCGAGCCGGTGCAGACTGTGATCGACTGGCTGGAGGCCCGCTGATGCGCGAAGGCGAAGCCGATCCCGGGCTCTACCCGTTCCGGCGATGGCGCGACCGGGCGCCGATCCGCTGGCCCGGCGACAAGCGGGTCGCGGTCTGGGTGTCCCCTAACCTGGAGTTCTACGAGCTCGATCCGCCTGCGAACCCGCACCGAAAAGCCTGGGCAAAGCCGCACCCCGATGTCGTGGGCTATTCGCACCGCGACCATGCCAACCGCGTGGGCCACTGGCGCATGGCCGATGTCATGACCAAGCACGGCTTCCCGGGATCGGTCAGCCTCTCCGTGGCGCTGTGCGACCACATCCCTGAGGTGGTCGAGGATGCCAACGCCCGCGGCTGGGAGTTCTTCAGCCACGGCATCTACAACACCCGCTACACGTACGGGATGGATGAAGCGCAGGAACGCGCGATCATCGAGGATTCGATCCGCACCGTCCGCGCGCTGACCGGCCAGACGATCAAGGGCTGGCTCGCGCCCGCCCTCACCCATACGCCGCGCACGCTCGACCTGCTCGCCGAACACGGGCTGACTTACACCTGCGACCTTTATCATGACGATCAGCCCGGCGAAGTCGCGGTGACGTCCGGCCGGCTGATCTCCATGCCTTACAGCCTTGAGGTCAACGACCACTACGGCTTCTTCGTCTACAACATGAGCCCGCGCGAGTACGCCGATACGCTGATCCGGCAGTACGAGCGGCTTGCCGCCGAGGGCGAGCAGGGAGGCACGGTCATGTGCATTCCGCTGCACTCCTACCTGATCGGCCAGCCGCACCGGATCGGCCCTTTCGAGGACGTGCTGCGCCATATCGCCGCCGACGGACGCGCCTGGATCACCCGCTCGGGGGACATCGCCGAGCATTACCTTGCCACCACGCGCCAGCCGGAGGCCGCGGCATGAGCCTCGATCCCGCTTACCTAGACTATCCCAAGCGCGGTCGCGGCATGGACCACGACCGCTACGGCTACAGCAACCTGTTCGAACGCGCTGCGCTCACCTGGCCGCAGGGCCGGGTCGCGG
>Ga0233380_1000931_pt1 | contig 14014 bp, 12 predicted proteins | sample ElkDunMinimDraft_9_FD_191541 | JGI IMG/M metagenome (GOLD analysis project Ga0233380, IMG submission 191541) | Fecal eukaryotic communites from dung pellets of Tule Elk in California, USA - Elk Dung F36 | ecosystem: Host-associated > Mammals > Digestive system > Large intestine > Fecal | place... | reverse complement strand
AAGGAAGTGCGACTCCACGGGAACAGGGTGAAGCTGATGTCGAACCCGGCGGTTCGAAACAGGAAGTCAAACCCCGTTGTCTTGTTCTGTGCAGCAAGGTTCTGGGCGGTGTTGACGACGATCCAGGCGAAAAACGCCACCACCGCTGCCGCAACCAGTACCTGGTAGATGATACCCCGAAAGACCGGGTCATTCAGCAATGAGGCCCGGGGCGGAGCCCCTGCCATATGTCCTTGCACGGCCATGGCTCATGCATTCCTTTGCTGTGAACGGCGCCGCCCCGCGTCCCGGAATACGAAGTCACTGCTGCGGCAGGCACCGCGCAGGCCGGCATGGGCCGGGTATCACGCAAACAAAGGCAGGGGTCGCCAGTTCTCAAATAGGACCGGCGCCCCGTTTGGGCGGGGCGCCGGTGTTGAGGCTTAGCGGATCGGGGCCGAGTACTGCAGGCCGCCGTCAGTCCACAACGCGTTCAGTCCGCGTTCGAGACCAATGTCGGTGCTGGGGCCGACGTTGCGATCGAACGATTCACCGTAGTTGCCCACCAACTTGATGACACGGTAGGCCCAGTCATTCGGCAGACCGACAGGCGTGCCAAATTCGCCTTCAACGCCCAGCAGACGCTTGATGGCCGGGTTGTCGGAGCCGAGCATCTCGTCGACGTTCGTGGAGCTCACGCCGAGTTCCTCGGCTTCCAGCAGTGCGAAGTAGACCCAGCGATTGATCTTGAACCAACGATCATCACCCTGACGCACCACGGGGCCAAGCGGCTCCTTGGAGATGATTTCAGGCAGGATCACGTGCTCGTCCGGGTTGGCAAACTTAGAGCGTTCGGCGGCGAGGGCCGAGCCGTCAGTCGTATAGACGTCGCAGCGGCCGTCCTCATAGGCCTTCACCACTTCGTCCTGATCCACGAACACCACGGTGTTGAATTCCATGTTGTTGGCGGCGAAGTAGTCAGCGGCGTTGAGTTCGGTGGTGGTACCGGATTCGATACAGATCGCGGCGCCGGACAGCTCCAGGGCCGACGTGATGCCATCAGCCTCGCGGACCATAAAGGCCTGGCCGTCATAGTACATGGTGCCGATGAAGCTGATCCCGAGGTCGGTATCGCGGCTCATCGTCCACGTGGTCGTACGCGACAGAATGTCGATCTCGCCCGCGGAGAGCGCGGCGAAGCGCTCCTGGCTGGTGAGAGGCGTGTAGCGCACCGCTTCGGCGTCATTGAAGATAGCCGCGGCAACGGCGCGGCAGAAGTCGACTTCAAGGCCTGCCCAGACGTTGTTCGCGTCAGGGGCGGAGAAACCGGGCACACCGCCGGTCACGCCACACTGCACATAACCCTTGGCCTTCACGTCATCGAGCGTATCCGCGTGAGCGGCCGTCGCGCCGAAGCCAGCAAGGGCTGCGACCGCGATCGTTGCGAGCGATTTGTTCATAGATTAGCCTTTTGTTTCCTGACCCTTGTGTCCCGGAGCTCTTCGGCCTGTGCTTGTGGCCCCGGTGGCACCCGCCGTCTTTGATGAGCGGCATGATGCTGCTAAGCATGCAATCCGCTAATGACCCTTGCGTCAAGGGCGGAGCGTTGATCGGGATAGCAACTCTGTCGCAAAACTCACCACTCCGCAGCATCTGATACTGTATTGAGCACCGAGCCTACGATGAATGATCGAAAAAGCAGCATGTCCGCCTCGGCTGCACCGGAGACACTGCTGACACATTTCGGGCGAAACCCGGAAGACCAATTCGGTTTCGTGAACACGCCGGCGTATCGGGGCTCTACAGTTCTGTTCAAAACTCTGGCCGACCTTGATTCCCAGCAGCAGAAATACCTCTACGGCCGCGCCGGCAACCCTACGACGGAGAGCGTCGAGGCCATCGTCACAGCCCTTGAAGGGGCATACCGGACCAAGCTTGTTCCTTCGGGCCTCGCTGCCATAAACATCGCGCTGATGAGTTGTCTCAAGGCCGGAGACGATGTCCTGATCTCGGACAGCGCATATGAGCCGGGACGGATCTTCGCAGACAACTTCCTCGGCCGGATGGGCGTGACCGCCCGCTATTACGATCCGCGAATCGGCGGCGGCATCTCCGCCCTTATGCAGTCCAACACGAAAGCCGTTCTGGCAGAGAGCCCCGGCTCACTCACCTTCGAGATTCAGGACATCCCTGCCATAGCCGAATCGACGCATGCCAACGGCGCGCGCCTCATCGTCGACAACAGCTGGGCCACGCCGCTGTACTACAAACCGCTGGAACTGGGTGCCGACCTGGTGGTTCACGCAGCAACCAAGATGTTCGTGGGCCACTCCGACGCAATGGCGGGTACCGTCTCGGCAACCGAGGAAGCGTGGGCGGACGTGGAGAGGACCCGTGCGCTGCTGGGCTACTTCACCTCCGGGGACGACGCGTTCCTGGTCGCTCGCGGCCTCAGGACGCTGGCCATACGGATGGACGAGCACCGGAAGCGTGCCCTCGACCTTGCCGGCTGGCTCGAGACCCGACCGGGCGTAACGCGGGTGCTGCACCCTGCCCTGCCGAGCCATCCCGATCATGAGTTGTTCCGACGCGATTTCAGCGGGTCGGGGAGCCTGTTCAGCGTGTTGCTGGAACCGGCGCCACGCCGTGCAGTGGCTGCCCTTGTGGACAATCTGGAGCTGTTCGGGATGGGCTACTCCTGGGGCGGCTACGAGAGCCTTTGTCTGCCCGTGAAGTTCGGCAAGAGCCGAACCGTCAGACCATGGACGGCGGAAGGCAACCTGTTCCGTATCCACGTGGGGTTCGAGGACATGGATGACTTGAAGCAGGATCTCTCCGCCGGGATCGAGCGCTACCTGGGCTCGCGCTGAACCGCGGCCCGCAACGCAGGAAAACCGCGAGGGATTATCCGCCCATCTGGCTGCTGCTCGAACAACCAGCCCCGCGTGGCAAAGATGTTGCGCACGAGATAGGCTCCGAGCATCCCCACAATGAATCCGCCGAACACGTCGGTGGGATAGTGCATGCCTACAGGCACGCGGGATATCCCGACGACGATGCCGATCACCATCAGCACCGGAAACAGCCGCGGCCAGAGAAAGCCCACCGTGAAGGCGAGTGCAATCGCGGTGGTCGTGTGTCCGGATGGGAAGCTCTGGTAGGTCCAGTCGTTGAGGATGTTCTGGAACGAGAACCCGCCGACGGAATCAAACTCCGTAGGGCGAGCGCGCCCGATCAGCCGCTTCAGCAGGTTTGACAGCAGCCCCGGCAGGCCTACGCCAACGAAGATGTAGCCACTCAGCAGGGTGAGTTCGACAGTCACCGGCCTCCAGCGCCCACGCACGATCAGCAAGGCCAGAAGCCCAAGGATCGTGGTGCTCAAGGTCGGAATCAGAATCCAGTCGGATAGCCCGTAGTCGGTGATGAAGAAGAACGGAGCGCGCCAGGCATCCGGCCAACCGATGGCCGTCCGCGATGCCCAGACATCGACCTGCGACAGAATCAACAGGCCCAGCAGCACGCCGGCGCAGAAGAATACCCATCTGCCGCGATCGAGCCCGAGCGGCCAAGGCTTGGTCAAATCCATGCCTTGGTTCTGCGTTCACAACGCCCCTCGCGTCAATAGCTGCTGCAACCGCGGAGCCAGCTTGCTCTTTTAGAGGGAACACGCTAACTGCAAGCCTGCGATGTCGGAGTGTAGCTCAGCCTGGTAGAGCACCGGTTTTGGGAACCGGGGGTCCAAAGTTCGAATCTTTGTACTCCGACCATTCGCGCCTGATCGTCGAGGATACGCATGACCGCCCGCATCTATCGCCCGTCTCGCAACGCCATGCAGTCAGGCAAAGGCAAGACGAAGCAGTGGGTGTTGATCCATGAGCCCACGACCCCCCGTGCCATCGATCCGCTGATGGGCTACACGTCCAGCACGGAAACGGCCCAGCAGGTACGCCTTTCCTTCGAGACACTCGAGGACGCAGAGGCCTACTGCCAGCGCAATGGCATTGCCTATTGGGTGCAGCCGGTACACGAGATCAAGGTTCCTCGGGCCTCCTACCCCGACAACTTCCGCCACGACCGCAAGATTCCCTGGACGCACTGAGCGACCGCCGCAGCTTCCGGGCTCGGCGTTCACCGTCATCCGTCCTGAAATGCAAAACGGCGCTCCTTTCGGAGCGCCGCTTTCGTTTGTGCAGTGTGCCTTAGTGCGGCAGCAGACCTGAGGGAGCCTCGTCGCCGCTCTCTACGGTGGTGGATACCGCCGGAGCCTCGTCGAAGTTCCACTCGATCGGCTCGGGCTTGCGCACCAGCGCCCGCTCGATCACCTGGTCCATGCGGGAGACCGGCACGATTTCCATGCCTTCCTTCACGATCTCCGGGATCTCCTGGAGATCACGGACATTCTCTTCCGGAATAAGCACGGTCTTGATGCCGCCACGCAGGGCCGCCAGCAGCTTCTCCTTGAGGCCGCCGATCGGCAGCACCCGGCCGCGCAGGGTGATCTCGCCAGTCATGGCCACGTCGTTGCGCACCGGGATGCCGGTCATCACCGACACGATCGCGGTGGCGAGGCCGATACCCGCGGACGGTCCGTCCTTGGGAGTCGCGCCTTCCGGCAGGTGCACGTGGATGTCACGCGTGTCGAACATCGGCGGCTTGATGCCGAAGTCGATCGAGCGTGACCGCACATAGGCAGCGGCAGCCGTCAGCGACTCCTTCATCACTTCCTTGATGTTGCCGGTGACCGACATGCGGCCCTTGCCCGGCGTCATCACGCCTTCGATGGTCAGCAGTTCGCCACCCACCGAGGTCCACGCGAGGCCCGTGACCAGTCCAACCTGCGACTCCGCTTCGATCTCGCCATGCTTGTAGATGGCGGGCCCGAGGTACTCGGCCAGCTTGTCGTCGTCGATGGTGATCGACTTGACCTTGGTGCGCACGATGTCGGTCACCGCCTTGCGCATCAGCTTGGAGATCTCGCGCTTGAGATTGCGGACGCCGGCTTCCCGCGTATAGCCGCGGATCACCTTCATCAGCATCTCGTCGCTGAGCACGAACTCGCCATGGGCGACACCGTTCTCCTTGGCCGCTTCCGGGATCAGGTGCTGCTTGGCGATCGCGTGCTTCTCCTCTTCGGTGTAGCCCGAGAGGCGAATGATCTCCATGCGGTCCATCAGCGGGCCGGGGATGTTCAGCGTGTTCGATGTGGTCACGAACATCACGTCAGACAGGTCGTAGTCGACCTCGAGGTAGTGATCGTTGAACGTCGAGTTCTGCTCCGGATCCAGCACCTCCAGCAGCGCCGAGGACGGATCGCCCCGGAAGTCCTGGCCCATCTTGTCGATCTCGTCGAGCAGGAAGAGCGGGTTGGACTTGCCGACCTTCTTCAGCGACTGGATGATCTTGCCCGGCATGGAGCCGATGTAGGTCCGACGGTGGCCGCGGATCTCGGCTTCGTCGCGCACGCCGCCGAGCGCCATGCGCACGAACTCACGTCCGGTCGCCCTGGCGATGGACTTGCCAAGCGAGGTCTTCCCGACGCCCGGGGGGCCGACGAGGCACAGGATCGGACCCTTGAGCGTGCCGGTGCGAGCCTGCACCGCCAAGTACTCGAGGATGCGCTCCTTGACCTTCTCAAGGCCGTAGTGGTCCTCGTCCAGAACCTTCTCGGCCATCGCCAGGTCGCGCTTGACCTTGCTCTTCTTGCCCCACGGCAGGCCGAGCAGGGTGTCGAGATAGTTGCGCACGACTGTGGCCTCGGCCGACATCGGGCTCATGGACTTGAGCTTCTTCACCTCGGCATCGGCCTTGGCGCGAGCTTCCTTGGAGAGCTTGGTCTTCTTGATGCGCTCTTCCAACTCGGAGATCTCGTTGGCGCCGTCTTCGCCGTCGCCGAGTTCCTTCTGGATCGCCTTCATCTGCTCGTTGAGGTAGTACTCGCGTTGCGTCTTCTCCATCTGCCGCTTGACGCGGGAGCGGATGCGCTTCTCCACCTGCAACACGCCGATCTCGCCTTCCATGAGGCCAAGAACCTTCTGGAAGCGCTCGATCACCGACACCGTGGAGAGCAGGTCTTCCTTTTCGGGAATCTTGATCACCAGGTGGCTGGCGATGGTGTCGACCAGCTTGCTCGGGTTCTCGATCTGGCTGACAGCAGCGACGACCTCGGCGGAGATCTTCTTGTTCAGCTTCACGTAGTTCTCGAACTCGGCCTGAGCCGAGCGGCCAAGGGCCTCGATCTCGGTCGCGTCCTCGACCGGCTCGGGCAGGATCGAAGCTTCGGCCTCGAAATAGTCCTCAGTCTGCAGGTAGCGATCGATGGTGGCGCGGTTGAGCCCCTCCACCAGCACTTTCACGGTGCCGTCGGGAAGCTTCAGCAGCTGCAGCACCGTCGCAATGGTACCGGTGGCGTAGATATCATCCGGAGCGGGATCGTCGTCCTGTGCATTCTTCTGCGTGACCACGAGGATGTGCTTGTCGTCACGCATCACCTCTTCGAGGGCCTTTACGGATTTCTCGCGGCCGACGAACAGGGGCACGATCATGCCGGGGAACACGACGATGTCGCGCAGAGGGAGAACTGGGTAAACCCGATCCCGGCTGTAGTCAGCGCCGGTGGGATTTGCGTCCGTCATCTCGTATCCTTTCCGGGGCGCGCGGGAGGAAGGAGATGAGCGCGCCCGTATAGACAGCGTCAGCACAAAGGCTGCGCTGATTCCGGTTAATAAATAGGTCCTAGGACGGGTCCCGCAAGTCAACCGGCACGGTTTTGTGACGGTGAGTTGTGAACGCAAACCTGCCCTGCGCCACGGGGTTATCCACCGTTTCCAAGGAGCTAACGTGTGAGCAGAGAACAACGTCGCATCGACCTGATCGGGATCGCAACGGCCGCCGGCGCCTCGGTACGTGGCTGCGGCATGGGTCCCGAGGCGGTGCGGGTTGCCGGACTGCCCGAGGCCCTGGTCGAACTGGGGCATGAAATCGCCGACCACGGCGACCTTCGTCGCCCTCACCCGGCGCTTCGCACCGATCCGGCGAGTTGGCGATCGCCCGAGGAACGCAAGGCCGACGTGCTTGAGCTTGCCGCCCGCGCCAGCGAACTGGGAGCTGCCGTGCTCGGCGAGGGGCACTTTCCACTCTTTATCGGCGGCGATCATTCAATCGCGATCGGCACCGTCTCCGCCGTCGCCCGCCACTGCGAGCAGGCAGGGCGGCCGGTGCACGTGCTGTGGATCGATGCCCATGCCGACTTCAATACCCCGTTGACCTCCCCCACCGGCAATCTGCACGGCATGCCACTTGCCCTGTTGTGCGGCGAAGCAGAGTTCGACGACAGCTTCCGCGGACCCTGGCTCGGCCGCATCGACCCCCGCAACGTCACCATCATCGGGGCGCGCTCGGTGGACCGGGACGAGCGGCGGCTGCTGCATGCCCGCGGCGTCGAGGTCATCGACATGAGACGCATCGACCAGGACGGCGTCGTGGCACTGATGCGCGGCGTACTGGACAAGGCCAGACAAGCCGGAGCGCATCTTCATGTCAGCCTCGACATCGACGCCATGGACCCGTCGATCGCACCGGGGGGTGGTACCCTGGTTCCGGGAGGGCTCAGCTACCGCGAAGCGCATCTGATCATGGAGATGCTGCACGAGAGCGGCGTGGTTGGATCGCTTGACCTGGTGGAGCTCAACCCCTTTCTTGACCATGGCGGCAAGAGCGCAACCCTGTTCGTTGACCTCGTGGCTAGCCTGTTCGGCCGCACGATCATGGGCGAGGAACCCGGCCCGGTCGAGTTCGTCACCGAGGACAGCCAGTCGGACAATCTGGACTGACGCAGCAGTTGTATCCGCCGGAGTGACCCGTCGGTTTGGTGAGAGGCAGAGCCCCGAGGCGATGGCGCCTCGTGAGTGATTATTGTGTGAGACGACATCGCCTCGGGGCGCCGGTTTTTGGATACGCACGTCGGCCTAATCCGACGGGACCCACGCAGGACAGCGACGTCCCCGTGCCCGGCTCCTTCCGCCACTGTTCGCTGCAGGCCGCCCCGTGCGGAAGAGATGGCGAGAGTATGCACGCGGTGGAGGGGGCGAGAATAAGGGGGATAGATTTGCTTCGGACGGGAGCACCCCCACCTTACCTCCCCCTGAAGGGGGAGGACGAGGGGAGATTGGGGGGCGAACTGCTCGCGCAGCGAGGCCCTGGTATCCGCCTCGACCTGTGGCTAGCCGACATACCTTGCTCGTGGCCGGATCAGTTCGCCGCCCTCGATCTGTTCCAGCGAGTGTGCCAGCCAGCCGACCGCCCGACCGAGGGCAAACAGCACCAGCGGCGCTTCAGGCGGCAGGGCTTCCGACAGGGTCAGCACGGCCAGGGCGAAGTCGATATTCGGTATGCGGCCGGTTACCCGTTCCGCCACTTCGGCAAGCTCGCGGCACACCTCGGGCACATCGAGATGCGAGATCAGCTCGGCAGCCCTCACATCGCCCTCGGGGTAGAGGGGATGCCCGAGGGCGGGAATGGGAGCGCCCTGCCCCAGATTCCGCAGGACCGCCGCCTCCGGTCCGACACGATCCGCTTCTCCCATGAGGCTGAGGGCCGCCATGGCCGCGGTGCCGTGCAGCGGCCCCGTCAGCGCCGACAGGCCACTCAGCACGCACGCAGCGAGAGAGGCTCCGGTGGAGGCGGTGACCCGTGCGGCAAAGGTCGAGGCATTGAGTTCGTGGTCTGCCAGCAGCACCAGGGCGCGCCGCAACCGGTCCGCAGCCTGTGGACGCTGCCAGCGCGCCGCAAGGCGCAGGTGGAGCGGTGTACCGGCAGGACCAGTGCCCGCCAGCGCCCCGCCCACGTCCGCCATGATCTCCGCAGCTTCGGCCCGCAGCACAGCCGGCGTTCGCCCCACCGTGGGTAGATCGGACGCCGCGCGGTGGGCAAGCAGGACAAAAGCCTCCTCAACCCCGCCCGCGATTCCACCGCTGTCCGGCAGCGGCTGCGGGCCGCCCCACAACAGCCCTGCCGTCTCCTCAAGCGTCGCATGGCGGGACAATTCGGCAGCGTCCTCGCCCCGGTACAGCAGACGTCCATCCCTGATGGTGGAGATGGCCGTATCCAGAACGGGCTCTCCCCAACGGATCGCCTCTGTGGCGATGGCGGCCTGTTTCCGCCGGCCGGCGCCCCGCTGTGCCAGCCGCCTCACATCGTCGGCGCGATAGAGGCTGCGCCGGGAGTCCGCCGGATCGGGCTTCGCCTTGATGCGGCCGCGGCTGACATTGGCATAGAGGGTCTGCGGCTGGGTTCCGAGTACCTCAAGAGCCTGCGGCGCGGTGAGCCAGTCGGGCATTACATTGATCCAATCAATCAAGATTGACGTCAACATACTCTGCCCTACCCTCTGACGAAACGGAAGCGCAGGAGGTTGTGATGAATTCCGGTCTTGATGATGTGGTCGCTGCCGAAACTGTGCTGTCGGACGTTGACGGAGCCCGCGGCCGGCTCGTGATCCGTGGCGTCCCCCTGGACACGCTGGTGGCCTCGGCGCGCTTTGAGAGCGCCGTCGAACTGATGTTCGATGGCCTTCTCGAGCCGACGGACTGGGCAGAAGCTATCGGCAGGGCTCGGGCAGATGTCTACCCATTGCTGCGAGATGCAGGCACGCTGGTCGAGCTGCCGCCGACCGACGCGGTGCGAGCTCTTATCGCGCGACTTCCCGACACCACAGAAGCGGACGCCGCCGCCACGCTGATTGGCGCGCACGCCGTGTTCACCGCCGGCATGTTGCGCCTGAGCCGGGGGCAAATGCCGATCGCTCCCGAGCCCTCGCTACCGCACGCGGCCGACTTCCTGCGCATGAGCACAGCAGCCATCCCGGCAGAGCAGCAGGTCGCCGCGCTGGACCGCTACCTGGTGACGGTCATCGATCACGGGCTCAATGCCTCGACATTTGTCGCGCGGATTGTCGCCTCCACGCAGGCCGGCCTCACCTCCTCCGCGCTCGCGGCATTCGGCGCCCTCAAGGGGCCGCTGCATGGCGGCGCGCCCGGACCAGTGCTGGACATGCTGGATGCGATCGGCGCGCCTGCTAACGCCTACCCGTGGCTTGAGGCCGCCCTTAACCGCGGCGAGCGCCTGATGGGTTTCGGTCACCGCATCTACCGCGTCCGCGACCCGCGGGCCGACGCCCTGAAGGGCGCGGTGCGGCTGCTCGCCGCCTCCGGGACGATCGATCCGCAACGGCTGGCGCTCGCAGAGGCAGTGGAGCAGGCGGCGCTGGACCTGCTGCGCCGCAGGAAACCGGATCGGGCGCTCGACATCAACGTCGAGTTCTACACAGCGCTCCTGCTTGAAGCGCTTGGCTTTCCGCGCGAAGCCTTCACCTGCGTGTTCGCCTCGGGCCGTGTGGCAGGATGGATTGCCCACGCACGTGAACAGGCACTCACCGGACGGCTGGTGCGGCCAAGGTCGGTTTATGTCGGGCCGGAGCCGCGGGAGGCAGCTTGATACGATCAAAAAGAAACGCCGGGCTCATGGCCCGGCGCTTCTCATTGGTAACCCGTCAGTGACGCTCAGGCGCCGGCGGGCATGTCTTCCTTCTTGCGCTCTGAGTAGATGTAGAGCGGACGCACGTCCTTGCCCTTCACCACTTCCTCGGAAATCACCACTTCCTCGACGCCCTCGAGCGAAGGCAGGTCGTACATGGTGTCGAGCAGGATGGCTTCCATGATCGAGCGGAGCCCGCGGGCACCGGTCTTGCGTTCGATGGCCTTCTCGGCGATGGCCTTGAGAGCGTCCTCGTGGAAGGTGAGTTCTACCTCTTCCATCTGGAACAGGCGCGCATACTGGCGTACCAGCGCGTTCTTGGGCTGGGTCAGGATTTCGATCAGCGCCGGAACGTCGAGATCCTCGAGCGTCGCCAGCACCGGCAGGCGGCCGATGAACTCGGGGATCAGCCCGAACTTCACCAGGTCTTCCGGGGCCACGTCCTTCAGCACTTCGCCCACGCGACGATCCTGCGGATCCTTGACGGTGGCCGAGAAGCCGATGCCCGAGCCTTCGCCTCGCGCCGAGATGATGCGCTCAAGGCCGGCAAAGGCACCGCCACAGATGAACAGGATGTTGGTCGTGTCCACCTGCAGGAATTCCTGCTGCGGGTGCTTCCGGCCGCCCTGGGGCGGAACGGACGCCACCGTGCCTTCCATGATCTTCAGCAGCGCCTGCTGCACGCCCTCGCCCGACACGTCGCGGGTGATCGAGGGGTTGTCGGACTTGCGGCTGATCTTGTCGACTTCGTCGATATAGACGATGCCGCGCTGCGCCTTCTCGACGTTGTAGTCGGCAGCCTGGAGCAGCTTGAGAATGATGTTCTCGACGTCCTCACCGACATAGCCGGCTTCGGTGAGGGTCGTCGCGTCGGCCATGGTGAAGGGCACGTCGATGATGCGCGCGAGTGTCTGCGCGAGCAGCGTCTTGCCCGAACCGGTGGGGCCGATCAGCAGGATGTTGGACTTCGAGAGCTCCACATCCTGGTTCTTGCTGGCGTGATGGAGGCGCTTGTAGTGGTTGTGGACCGCCACGGAGAGCACCTTCTTGGCGCGGGACTGGCCGATCACGTAGTCGTCCAGCACCTTGCAGATCTCGGCAGGAGTCGGCACGCCTTCGGCCGACTTGACCATCGAGGTCTTGTTCTCTTCGCGGATGATGTCCATGCAGAGCTCGACGCATTCATCGCAGATGAACACGGTCGGGCCGGCAATCAGCTTGCGAACCTCGTGCTGGGACTTCCCGCAAAACGAGCAGTACAGCGTGTTCTTCGAGGATTCGCCGTTCGTTGTCTCTTTGGACATCCTACACTCCTCGGGGACCGGAATGCCCCCTTCTCAAGCGCTGCGCGAAAACCGTAACGCTCGAGGCATAAACAAAGTCTAAGCCGGATCGATCCTAAAGACCGATCCGGTGACGTGCAATTGCGCGCGGATCACACTCCACGGCGCATCGGCAATGTGCTTAACGCAGCGCACTCAGACCGGAGTTTCCGGAACGAGGCGCTTTTCAAGCACCGTATCGATCAGGCCGAAGGTCTTGGCCTCTTCGGGAGAGAGGAACCGGTCGCGCTCGAGTGCGGACTCGATTTCCTCGTAGGTGCGGCCGGTGTGCTTCTCATAGATCTGGTTAAGACGCCGCTTCAAGCCCTCGACTTCCTTGGCATGAATCAGGATGTCGGTGACCTGACCCTGGTAGCCGCCGGAAGGCTGGTGGACCATGATGCGCGAGTTCGGCAGCGAGGTCCGCATGTCTTTCTCGCCTGCGGCGAGCAGGAGCGAGCCCATGGACGCAGCCTGCCCCATCACCATGGTGGCGACGGCCGGGCGGATGAACTGCATGGTGTCGTAGATGGAAAGCCCTGCCGTCACCACGCCGCCGGGCGAGTTGATGTAGAGCGCGATTTCCTTCTTCGGGTTCTCCGATTCGAGGAACAGCAGCTGCGCCACGATGAGCGAAGCCATGTTGTCCTCGACCACGCCGGTCACGAAGATGATGCGTTCGCGAAGCAGCCGGGAATAGATGTCGAAGGCGCGCTCCCCGCGGTTCGACTGCTCGACCACCATCGGTACGAGCGTGTTCATGTAAAGATCGTGCGGATCCCGCATATGAGCCCCTTTGCTCTGCCCGCGTCGCGCTTGGGCGAGCCTGTCGGTTGAACACGTCCAGATGCCGTTACCGTGTGCCGGATCGTGTCAGGATTATTTCGAATCGGCGCGACCGGCCGATTGCAGACGATGCCCGCTTAAGCTGCGGTAAAGGCACAGATAGGCGCCAATAGGGCAGGCTTCAATAGCCGCCCGCCCCCAAGTGGGCCATACGGTGAACACCGGATCAAGCGAAGCCGATGGCTACGCCCTTCTTCTTGAAGTAGCTCTGCATCAGCTTGCGGCCCTGCCGATTGGGCTGGGCGAGCTTTGCCGTTTCGAAGGTGGCTTCCTTCACCCCCTCGCGCGCCATGGCCGCCTTCAGGGCGGCGATATGGAGGTCGAGGTCTTCGTTGTCGTTGCGGATCGAGGCGTAGATGGTTTCGATGGCCTCGGCCACGGTCGGCTCGCTCATGCTGCTTCCTCGTGTGGTGTTGCCCCTCACTAGCGATTTTTGCGGGGGGAGCAAGCCGGGTGAGACATCTTCGCCCCGGCCACGGCAGTTCAGCGGGCTTCCGGCAGTCGTTTCTGCCCCCGGGATCACGCCCGAGGGCAGCCCGGATTGCTGGCGCTACCCCGCGACGAACTCGGGGCGCGCCTGCCCGGTCTGGCTGTGGCGATGATCCTCCATCAGCGGCCGGATCTCGAGCCGGGCATAGTCCGAGATCGGATCGTCGTCGAACAGGGCCACTACCGAGGCCATGTCGCTCGCCTCCACCAGCTGGAAGCCGCCCAGAACCTCCTTGCTCTCGGCAAACGGCCCGTCGATGACATCCTTCTTCAGGCGCACGCGGCGGTCGATCACCACCTGCGTCTCCAGCCCCTGCAGGGGCGATGCGATCAGCAGGTTCCCGCCTGCCCTCAGCTTGTGATCGTGTTCGATGGTGGCGTCGTCCACCCGCGTCATCTCTTCCGCGCTGAGGCCGGCGAAGGCGTCGGGTCTGAAATACACCAGGCACAGGAATTTCATGTTCGATCTCCTTGGTTGAACACGCACCCGACGAACCACCGGCGCCGCACTCGACTAAATCTTTGACTTCCTCGCCACGGGTCTGCAACCGTGGCCGCAACGACACCAGCGAACGCCCATGGCCGCCATTCTCCAGATAAAGCCCATCACCGACGTCCCCGCCGAACGCCGCGCCAGCGCCAATCCCCGGGACCCGGACTTCTTCCAGAACCCATACGTCTTCTACGACCGGCTGCACGCCACCAACCCCGCCTTCTTCTGGGATGAGTATGGGCACTGGTGCTTTGCCGGCTTTAGGGACGTCAGCGCATTGCTGCGCGACAAGCGGTTTGGGCGGGACATCCTGCACGTGGCAACCCGCGAGGAGATCGGACTGCCCGCGCCCCAG
>Ga0233380_1000930_pt1 | contig 14021 bp, 13 predicted proteins | sample ElkDunMinimDraft_9_FD_191541 | JGI IMG/M metagenome (GOLD analysis project Ga0233380, IMG submission 191541) | Fecal eukaryotic communites from dung pellets of Tule Elk in California, USA - Elk Dung F36 | ecosystem: Host-associated > Mammals > Digestive system > Large intestine > Fecal | place... | reverse complement strand
AGCCTGACGGCGCAGGCCTGAATTTTGAAGCGGGTGGCAGCCCCGGTGAGATCAGCAAGGACGCTGCGCAGGTGTGGAGCGCGCTGGAAGCAGCGGCAGGCACGGCGACGTTCTTTCGCCTGGAAGCGGTTGATGATGCGGGTGACGAAGACAGCACGGCCATCCGCATTCAGGGCTCAGTGGGTGCTGTCAGTGGCGACATGTTCCTCTCGAACACGACGTTTGAGGTGGGATCGCCCCGCACGATCAAGCACTTCAACGTGGTGATTCCTTCGATTTAAGGATTGCACCATGAGCTCCCATCTACTCAAAGCAAGTCTTTCGCCTGGGCAAATTCGGCACAAATTGCAATTTGATAACACCACAGTCACTGGACCAGATGGCGGAAACATTGAAGGCTTTTGGCTCCGTACCGGGCCCTACAGCGAAGAAGTCGAACACCTTGCCTCGATAGACGGGGAGCTTTTGTCAAAGTATCCAGACCTGAAAGGGGTGGCTGATAGCGCAATGTTTGTGTCAGCTATGAATATGCCGGGGCACACAGGAATGAGCTACCCCATCGGGCGCATCACTTGGTTAATGCCGCCGTCCTGATATGCAAGAACTCGAAGAAGATTTCTATGACGCTGGAGTGCTACTCGAACTGCACTACGTTTCTCCCGACCCAGATGTGTTGGTGCACATCTTCGTCAGCAACTGGGAAGAAACAGTCACCGTTTTTAAAGGACGCTTGAAAGTTGGAAGCAATCGTGAGCTTGTAGTCCAAATTAATTGTGAACCAAACTCTATAGCGGTTACTGCAGGTGGAGCTCGCGTGTTTGAGGGCGACCCTAACCTCCTGCTTCCATTTGGAAGCTGGCGCTATTGGAGGGACTTAGCTGCCGAGGCTCCATATCCGTTTTCTAAGCCTTCGCAGGGTGCATGGGAGCCTTCGGAGAGTGGTTCCGGTTTCAATGCATGGAGTGACGAGACTGCACATATCCGGGAGATCCGGCTTTTCCATGCACAAGCTGCAGCGAACAACTTTTTCACAGGATATGTGTTTGCCTATGAGCGCTTGATGACTCTGAAACCGCCCGTACCAGAACCCGAGCCAGAACCGGGCGAAGGGGGTGATGGCAGCTCAGTCAGCGATGCCATTTATGCTGGCAGCTTGCCATTCAACCTGTCGGTGGCCCAGCCTGTTGCGCCGATTATGTGGATCAAAGTGCGGATTACAGCGCCTGGGAATTACGAATTCACCACCGCTACGCCTGTGGTTGTCGATGATCCGTCGAGCCCGGATACTTTTCTGGCGCTGTACGCCAGCAATGGGGTGGTGATTGATACCAATGACGATGCTGACGCTGACTTTAGTGATTTCAGATCGCGCATTGTGATGGAGGGGCTAGAGGCGGGCACCTATTTCGTGGCGATTACTGGTTACGGTGCTAGTGCCCGCGATGGCTTTGATATGGAGGTGGATGGCGATATGCCGGAGGATGTGAATTTCGCCGTGCTGGCTTATGTGCCACCGCCGCCGCCGCCACTGACGAAAATCACGCTTCCCTACCATCAAGCGTTCAACGAAGAAAGTTCCCCAGTGCATTGGTACGAGGTGGAACTGGAGGCGGGGCTGTATGCGTTTGATACCTCTGCTTCGCTGTCGCCCACCGAAAACGATACTGCGCTTGGCCTGTTCAGAGAAAACGGGGATCTGTACGCCGAAGGCAATGCGCCGGGTAGTGGCGATTACCGCGACACCATTGTGATGGAGCTGGATGCAGGCGTTTACCGCCTTGCGTTGAGTAGTTACGGTGTGAGATTTTCTAATGGCTTCAAGGCCAAATCAATCACCCCTCTCGCAGCTGGTGCTGTACTCAAGGTGTTTGCAGTGGTGCCTGGCACTGGCAGCGCCCATGACGACGCGCGCTGGATTAAAGAGCTGCCATTCCGTGAAGAATTCAACGAGCCCGCGCCGTATCCAGTGGTCTGGTATGAGGTGGAAGTGGGCTTTTCGGAAGACTACATTGGTTTCGATACAGCAGCCACACCAGACGAGCAGGCAGATACTTTCTTGGCGCTATTCGATTTAGAAGGGCAGTTGATTGCGCAAAACGACGATTCCAGCGGGCTGCGCGCCAAGATTGTTCGATCCAGCTTTTGGGGTAAGCATTATTTGGCCCTTGGTGGCGCAGGTTGCACGGCATCGGATGGGTTTCAAGTCACAACGGGCAACGGTGGCATACCGCAAGGCGCAGTGCTGGAAGTCAGCAGCTTTTATGCTGAGAAGCCGGTTGCTGTGCCAATTACGCAATTTCCGTATGTAGCCAGCTTCCCCGATGGTGGTGAGCCAGTGCATTGGTATCAGGTGGAGTACACGGGCTGGTACTCCACTGAATATCAATTCCATCCCGGCGATGGTGTGGCAGATGATCTGGGCTGGCGCGTAGCGATGTATTCGAATTCAGGCACTCTACTCAAAGAGAGTGGGTTGATTCGAGAGGGGTCGCTCAACGAATACATGTACCACGTAGTTAGCCGGGGCACGTATTTCATTGCGATATGCGGACAGGGTGCAACTTTTGGCCCTGCGTTTGAGGTCAATGCACCCAATCGCATTGAGCCGGGTGTAGAGGTGCGAGTCCGAATATGAACCTCTACCCTAAAGAGTTTGGAGCAAGGTCGCCAGTTGCGCTGGCCAAACTAAAAACCGCAGTGGCCACCACGCCCGGTGTGCACAGCGTATCGGTTTCGGTGCTTGGTGCACGCGGCTTTAAGTCGGGGGCATTTGAGCGTGTGCAGGCGGAGCCGTCAGAGTTTCAATCCCCTGAAGGCGATGCGTTGTATGGCGTTGAAGGCCAGCGTGGGCCAGGCCAAAGTGCACTTTCTTATACAAGCACCAAGCTGACCAAGGGTAAAGGCTTTGCCACCCCGCAAGCCAAGCTGCCGCCGGGCACGCAGTACTGGGTGAGCCACGCGCTGCGTGGGCTGTACACCGGTCGTAGTAATGAAGTGCGTACTGTTCGCTCCTATCAGGTGACCTACGACATTCCAGACGGTCTGGGGGCGGGGGGCATGACTGGCAGCATGACCGTGTCGATCACTGTCAACACCTCTGGCAACACGCTGTGGATTGGGTCTGGTCCGCGCTACAAAGAAGAGCAGTTGAGCCCGCACCCCACACCCATGGGAGACGGTGGGCATATTGCTTATATTGATCTGTTTGCCACGCAGAACCCCAATGGGCCAGAGATGCAGCAGTATGAGGGCGCAGAAAAGCGCTCTTACTTTCCGCATGGCCTGATTTGGGTGAATCTGGTGTGCATGGGCGCTGATGGCTTGCACCGTGTTGTCACTCTCAGACATGTGCCAGGCCAGCCCGATGCCTGGGGGCTGCGCAAGCAGGCTTATGAGGCTGTCAGCGTGGTGGTGCCCAAGGCGGCATTGCGCAAGGCTCAGACGCTGGAGGGGGCGGTGCACCCATTTGCCCCGCCCATGGTGGATGGCGCTGGCCGCTCCAACGTGGGGGTGTCTGCCTTGGTGGCACTGGGCGGCGGGCGCGTGGGCTGCGTGGTGGGCGTTCACCCCTTTGCGCGGCGCACCATGGTGGGCTACGACGCTGCCGAGATTGCGTTGCACTTGGGTAAAGAGCACGACCGCCTTCCCACGTGGGAGTCGCGCATCGAGTTCAAGAACAGCAAGGGCGCGCTGTATTTTGCGGTGACCGAGGATTACGGCGCGACGTGGTCCTTTCAGCCGCTCAAAGTGTTTGATACGCCTGTGCCTGCGTGGGAGGGTTTTGCATCGAATGCAGGGCTGCCCGCTGACTATGTGACTGAGCAGCCACTGCTGGGACGCGCCCTGTACCGCGCCGAAGGTATTGGCGGCTTTGATGAAGCCCAAGGGCGCTATGCGCGCTACGACCTGCTATTTCCGGCGCCCGACCGCGCAGGGGCATGGGACAGCAAAGTGGTGGCACGCATCAACACTGCAACCAATATGTCGCACGCATTCGCCATGTCTGCAGACATATGGATGCTGGTGCTGCCCATGCTGGATGACCGTTACTACAACAACCGGGTGCAGGACTATGTGCGCTGGCGCTGTATGGTGCTGCGCACGGACAACCGGGGCGGCACGTGGCGCGAGGTAGGCACGCCGTTTTCTGACTTGGCCAGCGAGTTCCCCCGCGACAACGACCGTGGCTATGCCGTTAAAGCGACGGTGCTGCGCGATGGTGCGGCCTTGGTGAAGTTTTACCGCGCCTTGCGCCGTGTGGGTGACCCACCTGCTGTGCGCGATCAGGTGCGCACGGTGCGCTTGGCCCTGACAACGGACTACGGGGCCACTTGGTCAGAGGTGCTGCCCACAGGCTTACCCAGTCTGGATGCCACCAAGCTGGGCAGTGTGATGGTGGTTAAAGCGATGCGCACCACCAGCGTGCTGGCCGTGACTGCATGGGATGAGGCCAGCAAAGCTTACTGGGTTTACACCTCCAAGAACGATGGCCAGACCTGGACGCAAGGGGCCAAGGTGGTGGATGGTGCATTCATGGCCATGGACGAGGTGGTCACTGTTGATGGCACCAGCGGTACCAGCTCCCCGAGTAATTTGACCTTCTTAACGCCACTGTTGGATGCGCAAGGGCAGCCAGCCAAAGTGAACGCAGGCGCGCCGTGGGCGCATGACGCCTCCAAGAAATTGCCAGCGGGGCCACTATGAATAACCAGCTTCTTAAAAATCCAAGCCGTTACCTGTACACAGAGTACGGCCAGCCGTACTACCCGGCGGTTCCGGCTCGCCCTGGATATTGGCGGGTTGCGAGCGCGCCTCAGTGGGCTTGGGTGCCTGTCAAAACGGTGTATGGCCGTCCGCTGATGGGCCACTGGTCGATCACGCTGTATTGGTTTGACCCTTATCAGCGCAAAAACATGGAGTGGATCGGGCAGGCCTTTGATGGACAAGACATCCGTGTCCCCTACATCACCAGAGGCACTGGCAGTCGTGAAGAAATTCAGATCCGGGCGCCAGACCAAAAAACGCAAATTTGGGAGCCGCCAACACCAGCCATCCCCGAGCAGCCATTTATCCCTGACAGGCATGTCTATGAGGACAACTCAGGCTGGGATGCTGGGGCTCGCGCCGTTCGCGCGGTTGCTAAGCACGGCCTCATTCACTGGAGCATGTCGGCCACCGCCCGTGGTGTCGTGGTGGGGCTGGCGCGCACCCCGGCAGCGGGGGCGTACTGGCAGTACCTAGTGGGCGTGCGTGCCGAAGAAGGCGTTGCCAAGGTGGTGGTGGCGGGTGTCGATGTCCTGCACCTGGGGCGCTTTGCCAACACCACCAAATTTAAGATTGCATACACAGATGCAGCGTTTGAGGTGTATGTCGATAACGTGCTGCGTCATTCGGTACCGGTACCCGGCGATGGTGCTGCGTTACTGTTTGATGTGAGCTTGTACAGCGCAGGCGACTATATTTTTAACCCGGCCATCACGGCGCACCATACCGGGAGTGTTCAAGGGCAGTTTCAGTTGCTGCAAGGGATGGCTACTGACGAGCTGCTTGACGGGGTGGTTTTGCTCAACGCCCCATATCTGCAGGGCAGTGCGCTGGGTGAGGGACAAGCCAACGACGCGGCCAGCGGCATCTTGGGTCATCTACTTGGTTTGGCGACCGACCTGGACGAGCTGGCATTTACCACAGGTCAGTTGCCCGCCTTGCAAGGTCAGGCCAGCGGCTACCGCGATTTACTGCCCCAAGAAGAACCATCCAACATTTATGCGGGGTTTGCACGCATCACGGCACTGGGTGCAGTGACTGACACCGGTGTGCAGCAGCTGGCAGCGCCGTCTTTGCAAGGGCTGGCCAGCGACGAGGAAGATGTGTCGGTGGCCTTTGGCTACTTGCCCAGCCTGAACCTGCTCATTGAGGAAGAAGACCCCAATGAGGATGAACTGTGGCAACGCGTGAAATGGCGCGGTGGCTTTCTACCGCACGGCGTGCAGGACATTGCGCTGGTTCAGCGTGTGGTGCAGCGCTGGGCCATGGGCCAGACGAGCCTGAGCGCTGGCGATTGGGCCGAGCGCGCCACGGTGCTGACGGGGTGGGGCCTTTCTCAAATTAGCAGCGCTGTGCTGCACGCCGTGGGCCGCCTGCCAAGTGCTGAGGGCAACCGGCTGCCTGCGGATGATGCGGGGGTGTCAGTGCTGACATGCCACGAAGGCGGCGGGTATGTGACGCAGTACACGGCCTACAACTTCCAGAGTTTTGCCACGATTAATGGCGCCTGCTACGGCGTGGCTGCTGACGGGGTGTATCTGCTGGAGGGTGACAGTGACGATGGCCGCGAGTGCGTGGCCAGTGTGGACTTGGGCACCAAGGATTTTGGCAGCAGCGATATGACAAGCCTGAGTGCGGCCTATGCCGGCATTGCCAGTGCGGCGCAAGCGGTACTGACTGTGCAAACCCGGCAAGGTGCCTTTCAGTACCGCCAGCGTGCCTGCCACCCACGCCTGCAGCAGCAGCGCTTTGATGTGGGGCGCGGCATGCGCGACACCCATTACGACCTGAGCATTCAAGCCCCTGCCCATGGTTTGGAGCTGGCGGACCTGACCTTTGACATCAACAACAGCTCCAGAAAGATTTGATATGACTGAACCTGTTTTTAGCCCTGCCGAGCTTGTGACCAAGTCCTGGAACATGGGTATGGCGCGCAGCACAGAGATTTCTGCCCAGACGGCAGGCTATTTTGAACAGGCGCTGGGCCAGGCCGGGGTGGCCAGCCACATGGCGCCGGCGCAGCTGCACTTTGATGTGGCGGTGCCAGAGCCGTTGGTGGAAATTCCGCGTCTGGCCCAAGGCGCAAGCATTGAGCAGTTCAACGGCTGGTGGGACGGCATGATCGATAAGCTGGCGGACCAGTACGCACGCTATATCGATCGCTACTTTCCCAACGATTGCGCCTACCTGCAGCATGCACAGCAGTGGATGTGCGACCAGATCACCAAGGGTGGCAGTGGCATCAACCCCATAGTAGAGCGCCAGATATGGGCGCGTGACCGCGACCGCATCACCCAGGAGTACACCGCACAAGAGAGTGACATTCTGGGCAGTTTTGCGGCGCGGGGTTTTCCCATGCCGCCCGGTGCAGCCATGGGCGCGGTGCAAAAAACGCGGGCCGAAGCTGCGGCCAAAATCGCCGGGGCATCCCGCGACTTGGCTATCAAGCAGATGGATATGGAAATTGAGAATGTGCGCTTTGCCATGGACAAGGCCATTGGGCTCTACGCCACGACCATGGACGCGGCGCGCGACTATATGGCCGCGCTAGCTGGCACATCGGGGAACGTAACCCAGTTGCTTCCCAGCGTGACCGATAGCCAATCGCGCTTGATTTCTGCGGCATCGGGCTTTTACCAAAGTCGCATTGCCGCCCAAGAGCTGCGCTTGAAAGCAGCCATGCCCAATGGGGAGTGGCAGCAGCAAGCTGCGATGCGCAATCTGGATGCACAGACTGCAGCTTCGAGCAGCAAGGTTGCAGCTGCGGTTGAAGCAGCTAAAGCGCTGGCCAACCAGGCTGCGGCGATGCTCAACGCACTGCATGTGAGCTCTTCCACCTCGGCATCTGGCAGTCATGGCGTGAGCTACAGCTACAGCGGCGAAGTGACCGACGACGTGCCCCCACACACCGTTTGATGCTGGTAATAAGCCCGCGCAAGATGTTCCAGCGGGCTTATTTACGCCTGCAGTCCAGCGTGCTGGCTACCTCAGTTGCAAGCTGCCTTGCGTGCCAGCCACCGCATTGCGCGCTGCCATACGGCCCAAGCGGGTGGTGCAGGTAGATGCCAGCTGCGTCAGCGTTTGCGCATCTACGCACATGCTGTCATCGATCGCGCTGTGAAAGCGCTCAATCGGCATCACGTAGGCATTGCGGTCAACCGGCTTGACGCGGGCCACCGCGCCTTCGTCTGCAGTAGCGTCAAAGCGCAGCATGTAGCGGTTGAGTTGCCAGTCTTGGCCCTGCATCACCGCATCAAATACCGACTGGTAGACCTCTGCAGTAGCAATCACTGCTGCGCGGTGGGCGAGGGCGATTTGTTTGGGGTCATAAGCCTGCTGGCCGTAGCTGCCAGTCTTGCGAATGCTGGGCAGTACCTCACTGGTCACCCACTTGGCAAACTTGCGTGCCTCGGGCTTGCGGCTGCGAAGCACCAAAGCATAGAGGCCGGATTCGTTGATCAGTAGCAGGCTGCCGCCGCGCTCTAACGATTCGTTATGGCGCTCGTCATTGTCAAGATGATCGCCTATAGCTTTGCTAGTGTTGCTGTAGCCAAGGGCCTGACAAACGTCGTTAGCCACAAACCAAGGTTGATCGTTGCGAGTGATGACGCGAACGGCATGTGCGCCGAAGCTGAAAGGGGTGATTTGAGCCATAGCGGCCTCCAAGCATTGCTGATTGCTACAACCACCGCCCTTGCTTCCAAACAAACTGGCGGTGACTCGAAGGGGTTGGAAGACCGGGCAACGCTTGCGCAAAACCGGCGAGCCTTGCGGCTCCCCCTCCGAGCCACCATAAAACTGGGGCCACAGACGACAAAGCCGCACGAACTACGGTCCAGCTGCGGCTTTGAGTCACCGCAAACATTGCTTCGGGCTTCCAAACCCGATCACGCTTTACTGGCGTGATGGAGCGAAGTGTAGCGCATCAAGACTGCTAATGCAAAAAATAGCTTGCTTAAGATTACAGATGTAAACAAAATACTTGCTTTTGATATTTGATCAAAATAATTTTATTGTGGAGGGATTATGCTGTTTGATGATAAATTTGTTGAGGATTTGAAAGATAATCCAATTAAAAAAACTATTGAGGCATGTGGAATAGCAATTGAAGCTTTAAATCTTGAATACTCTTCTGAGTGGAGTGAGTTCGATTACCCAGTTCTGATGGAGACATATGCTCTGCTTGTTGAGATTATTGAAGCCGAAATTCTAAAAATACAAATATTTATTCCTGTGATTGAGTCATGCGCTTCTAGCAATGATTGTTTAATTATTTTAAATTTTATTAGAGAAGTTGAATCAAAGGCTCAAGCTGAAAATTCAAAATTTAGCTTGACCTCCTTGAGGAATAGATTTAAATCATCGCTTAGCAATTCATTTCACTATGAATTTTCTCAAGGTGATGTTGATCGAATTCAAGAGCTGTTAAACCAGCTTAGAAAGCTAGTTGCTGAGAGTGATAAATTTGAGCCAGATCACCAGCAGCGTCTTTTGAAGAGGTTAGAGAAATTGCAATCTGAAGTGCACAAGAAAATATCTGATTTAGATAAATTCTGGGGCTTGGTCGGGGATGCAGGTGTGGCAGTTGGAAAATTTGGCAACGATGCAAAGCCAATTTTTGATCGAATTAAAGAAATTTCTCAAATAGTTTGGCAAGCACAGACACGTGCAGAAGAATTGCCGAGTGGTATGGAAATGCCACTTCTAAGCAATGAGACGAACCGTGACCAAAAGGAAAATTGAAGATTTTATTTTGAATCTAAAAAGCCTGCAGTTGCGGGCTTTTTAGATTATGAGTCATTCAAGAGTTTGAGTCTTTGTGTGTGTAGAAGTCAACAATAATTCCGGCCTCTAAGAACATGTCGCGAGCCGTTTTTCCGCTATTGTCCCAGTGAGATTCAGTATTCCCTGGTGCTATTGCAACTACTCTTTTAATCCCAGCTTGAATAATAGGTCCAGCACATCGAGCGCATATTGGTTTGCCCCATACATATATAGTTGAACCTTCCGCACGATCTCCCGCTGCTATTATGGCATTTACTTCTGCGTGCACAACTAACTCAAGTTTGGTAGCTTTTTCTTCCAAGCGATCTGCGGAGTCTTCTACACCCATTGGAAATCCATTGTATCCAATGGATATTCTTCCACCTCGTTTGGAGAATAGTACAGCACCAACTTTTGCACTGGGATCTTTTGACCATTCTGAGATGTACTTCGCCAATTCACAAAGACGTCGATCCCATTTATCCATTTCTTTAGAATTCAGGATGTAATTCATTTAATTTACTTTCTTATTTTGGCCATTGGCCACGTGTTTTTAATGTAAAACTTGGGTATCGTGTCGAGTTCCATCTGTCAAGTTCATTGCCACAAACAGAGCAACTGGCTGAGTCAGAATCTTTGCATGGGATTTGGTGATATATGACCTCGTAAACTGAATCGCAATGATTGCAAATTTTGTCTTGACCATTTTCAGATCCCCATTTTTTCATATTTAATATGCTTTCGAATTGGTTAATGATTTAACTATGCCTAATTTGGTGAAATTTTTATCTGCATCGTAGTTGATATTGCTTATCTCTCGCGCTCTTTCGCTCTCTACGTACCCAATCCAAATCGTAGTAAAGACTGCCAGCGCGCCCCATGCGGTCTAGGTCTTTGACGCGTTCATCCAGTGCGGCACAGGTTTGTTTCTTGCCTGGAACATCTGGTTGAGCAGGGCGTCTGCTATAGACGGGTGCAGGTGGCTCGGCATCGCGCTGGGCTTTACGCCACTGAGCTTCAGCGTGGGCCACTTTTTGCTCCCATGTGAGTGAGGGAGATACGCTTTGCTTTCGCTCTAAATAAGCGTTGTGGTGGGCGCACTGCTGACTGGACCAGAAAAGGCTGTCGTCGCGGCTCTTGCAGAGAAAAATGGTGCTGCCTGATCGGTGGCCATGAATGATCGTTGTGTTGTCTTCAACGACCTTGCCGCCTGAGCACGCCTCTTGTGAGTAGGTGTTGCCGCAGCGAAATATCTGCTGGGAGTGAACGGTGGCGGGCAGAAGAATTGCGAAAGCTAAGGCAAGCAAAAAAAGCATGCCAACCATTATGAGAAAAATTTTGTTACAGGTACAGGGGCAAAGCTATTGCTGTGCAGATTGCCTGTAAGTGAATCGCAGATGCATTCTGCTGATTAGCTCTTTTGGATAAGCACCCCGGCTAGGGCTAGCTAAACCATGCCCAGCTCCAGACACTTGCCTGCAAGAAGGCAAGCAACCCATAAACGCCGCCTTCGGGCGGTTTTTTTGTGCCCAGCATAGGGCATAGGGGATTGCGATGCAGCCGCAACACTGGCGGCAACCAACAGGGCACCAGATAGGGAAGCACTCCAATGAAAGTTGAAACAGCAATTGAAGCCGCGAACGCTGCAGCCGTTGGCAGCAAAACCACCTTGGCGGGCTCTGCGACTGCAGGGTTTGGCTGGGCCACATCCAGCGCGTTCTTTGGTTGGGTAGGCATCTTGATTGCTCTGCTGGGTTTGGCAGTGAACTTTTACTTTCGCCGTAAAGAGCATGGGCTTCGTCTGCGCGATGACGCCCGCAGCGAGGAAGAGCACCAGGCGCGCATGCGAGCGATCAAAGGGGGCTGTGATGTTTAGCAAAACCAAACTCATTGCAGCGATTGGTGCCACTGCTGCCGCTCTTGTGGTGCCCTTGGTTGCCAAGTACGAAGGCACCGTGCTGCGCACCTACCGCGATCCGATTGGCATCATCACCGCATGCACCGGCCACACCGGCCCTGAGCTGCGCATGGGCCAAACCTTCACGCGCCAGCAGTGCCAGGACATGCTCTACCAAGACCTGGTGCAGCACGCCGATGCGCTGGGCTGCATCTCCCAGCCGCTCACAGATGGCCAGCGCGCCGCCTTTCTCAGCTTTGCATTCAACGTGGGGGAGGGGGCATTCTGCAAATCTACGCTGGCGCGCAAAGCCAATGCGGGCGATGTGCAGGGCGCGTGTGCAGAACTCAGCCGCTGGACGTTTGCCGGCGGCAAGCAGCTGCCAGGGCTGGTTCAGCGCCGTGCGGCAGAGCGCCAGATGTGTGAAGGGGGCTTGGCATGAAGCCACAAACCATTGCTGCCGCAGTGGGCACGGCTTTGATCTTTGGTGCGGGCTGGGCCACCAACGGCTGGCGACTGGGCCAAGACATTGCACAGATCCAGCTGGCCCACACGCAGGAGCTGGCCGCCCGCGATGCGGGCACCTTTCTAGTGGCCCAAGCCATCAACACCAATTACCAAGGGGCACTCAATGCATCCATACAAGAACAAACGCGTCTTGCTGGCGCTGCTGCTGTTGCCACTCGCAATGCTGGCCGGCTGCGCGAGCAACTCAGTGAAGCCGACAAGCGCATTGCCACAGCTTCCGCCGCCGCCGTCAGAGAGTACGCCGCAACCGCAAACAAGCTACTCGGACAGTGCAGCGACAGATACACAGAGCTGGCTGCAAGAGCTGATGGGCATGCCCTTGATGCAAGAGTCTGCAGGGCAGCTTGGCCGGTGAATGCTGTTACGCCATAGCGCACCACTTTGGCACTAATTATTCGATTTTTAATATAAACCTTATAGCAATAGCCGTATGCGTCATGCGCGATGGGGCTAAAAATACCTAGTTTCAGGTATATGCAGGCGGGTTGGCAGCGAATACTATTCGCGACGTTTCAAACGTTCTGTTACCCAAAGCCTCATCTGACGGAGTTTGGTTGGCACCAACGTGGCGGTTGCAACCATCCTCATCAGGCATTTAATGACCTATTTACGATCACTGTTTACCTTAGCGATAGCCATCGCTTTGCTGGTGCTGAACGCGCTTTTTTTGCCTGCCACTGCGCATGCGGCAGACCCTTTGGCTGCTACAAAAAGCAGCGCGACAAACATCTCTTGCAATGGGGGGAGTAATGGCTCAGTTAGTGTTTTCGCATCTGGTGGCACACCACCATATTCTTACTCATGGTCACCATCCGGTGGTAATGCTGCCTTTGCCTCTGGACTGACTCCTAGACTGTACACAGTGACTGTCACGGACAGTACGCCTGGAACGCCGCAAACAACACAGGTCGGCGTCACGCTTACTCAGCCACCAATGCTAGCTGCATCTGGATCTCAAACGAATGTATCTGCGAATGGGGGGACTGATGGGCAAGCAACGGTCACTCCTAGTGGAGGAGCAGGTGGCTATACCTATTCTTGGTCTCCATCGGGTGGGACAGGCGCAACGGCGTCCGGGCTGACTGCCGGCAATTACACGGTAACTATCGAGGATGCCAATACGTGCCTAATTACCCAGAATTTCACGATCGAGGAACCACTAGCCGCACCCGCAATTACTGCAAGTCCGGCCGCACACACAGTCTATGCTGGCGGAAACGCCATATTTGCTGTCACCGCAACCAACGCTAGCTCTTACCAGTGGCAGGTTAACCAAGGATCTGGCTTTATCAACGTAAGCAACGGCGGTATTTACTCTGGGGCAACATCGTCAGCGTTATTGATCACCAACGCAACGGCGGGCATGAATAACTACCAATATCGTGCTGTAGTAGGCAATGGAATGGGCGCTTCCGCCACATCAAATTCAGCTTTACTCACCGTTAATGCATTGCCTACTGTCACCTCTGTTTCGCCAGCTTCTGGTCCATCCACAGGTGGAACTTATGTGACCATTACAGGTAGCAACTTTATTGGGGTAACAGCAGTGAGGTTTGGGGCGACTGCGGCGACTGGCTTTACGGTCAATAGCTCTACGCAAATCACTGCAACATCGCCAGCAGGCGCTGCTGGCACGGTAGACATCCGTGTCACAACTGCAGGCGGCACCAGTGTGACCAGCGTGGCTGATCAGTTTACTTATTCAGCCGCGCAACAAACGCAAACCATCACCTTTGCCAACCCAGGCGTCCAGAACTTCGGCACTACCCCTACGTTGGCGGCAACAAGTAGCTCTGGCCTTACCCCCACCTTTACATCCAGCACAACAGGCGTTTGTACGATCACTTCAAGTGGTGTATTAACGTTTGTAACTGCGGGCTCTTGTACGATTGATGCAGATCAGGCAGGTAATGCAACTTATGCGCAGGCCCCCTATGTGTCACAGACCTTCACAGTGAACGCAATCGTGCCCGGTGCACCCGTGGTTGGAGTCGCCACCGCAGGTGATACACAGGCTACGGTCACTTTCACAGCACCTGCCTCCAATGGTGGTGCTGCCATTATTGCT
>Ga0233380_1000928_pt1 | contig 14031 bp, 10 predicted proteins | sample ElkDunMinimDraft_9_FD_191541 | JGI IMG/M metagenome (GOLD analysis project Ga0233380, IMG submission 191541) | Fecal eukaryotic communites from dung pellets of Tule Elk in California, USA - Elk Dung F36 | ecosystem: Host-associated > Mammals > Digestive system > Large intestine > Fecal | place... | reverse complement strand
CGACCAGTGTGCCGCCGTGCAGGCCCGCCAGTATGGGGTTGGCGCCGGTCACCTGTCGATAGGTGCCGGGGTTGCCCGAGCCGGACGACCCATCAGCCATTTCCCATTCCCGAGGGCGCTCGTACATGCCCAGCCGAGTACGCTTGCGAGCATCAAAGGCGCCTACCCAGTTGATGCCGTTGTCGAAACTTCTTCCCCAGAGAAATGCAATATTGCCTTCTTCCATACCCCCTTCCTCGGGAGTCTGGTAGTAGGCTCTCGCCCTGAAGCCGTCGAATTCCTTAATAGGGATAAGGTTGACCACACCTGCCACAGCATCAGAACCGTACAAAGCTGATCCGCCGTCGAGTACTACCTCCATTCGAGCTACGGCAATATCTGGCAACATGGCGGTGATGGAATTGTCGATGGAGCGCACGCCATCGACCAAAGTCAGCGTGCTATTCTCGCCCAGTCCGCGCAGGTTGAAGGTTGTGCCCACCCCGCTCTGCGCGCCGGACGCGTCGCCAAGGACGTTCTGTACGGTATTGGTGTTCTGGGTAAAGGACAGGTCCCGTATGTAATTCGCCATACTGGGCGCGCCGGAGGTGTAAAGATCCTCCTGCGTGACCGTGGCGACGGGAGAGTTCTGCGCGAAGGCGCTATTGCGAATGTAGGAACCGGTAACTACCACTTCCTCCACATCTGTTTCCTGCTGACCCTGGGCCAGCAAGGCTCCGGGGGTACACAGGGACATTGCGACGGCGGCACGAATCATCGTGCGCAGGTACAGCTTCTCGCGTTTTCTTTGTGGATACTGCATGGTTCTCTCTTCTCCTGCTTATTGTAGTTTTAGGAAGAAAGTGACCCGGCCCATACGGGTAAAAGCCCGTTTGGTGCCGGACTAGGCCTCTAAAGCACAAGTGCTTTGACTGCAAACCACGTCACCTATCTGGCTGCCCTGTCCGCGAACAGGGTGGCACGAGATTCGAAATGGCGGAGAAAAACAAGGAAGACAGCGGGGTGGTCGAGAGGTGGAAACTGGTAAATGTCATATTTGACCCCTTCCCTATTGTTCAGCGGGTTATTCTGCATAAGTGATTGACAGGGGTCAACCTGTATTAATGACACCTGTGAATTTCAAAATAAGACTCTTGGGGCAGTGGTGAAAGAGGCGTGCCAGGCCATCAAGCGATCGTTCGATATTAAATCTGCTCACCAAACGATTGCCCGATATTGGCTATAGCGGGGCAGTTCCTGGCCGCCTCCGATCCTGATCACCTCAGCTCTTGAGCCTGGCCTTGAGCGTGATCTTGGCGTTGAGCAGTCTCGAGATGGGACAGCCAGCCTTGGCCTTGTTGGCGATCTCCTCGAACTGCTTCTGGTCGATCTTGGGAATCGCTGCCTCCATCTCCAGATCCAGGGTGGTTACCGTAAACCCTTCGTCCGTCTTCTCGAGAGTGGCGGTGGCCTTGGTGTCGATGCTGTCCGGGGTGAAGCCCTCCTCGCCGAGCATCAGGGAGAAGGCCATGGAGAAGCAGCCGGCATGGGCGGCTGCAACCAGTTCCTCGGGGTTGGTTCCAGGCTGGTCTTCAAAACGGGTGTTGAAACCATAGGGATTACTGCGCAGAGCGCCGCTTTGCGTCGAAATAGTGCCTTTGCCTTGTTTCAGGTCGCCTTCCCAGTGAGCGGATGCGGATTTTTTCATAGCGGAACCTCCTTCCAAGTGGGTGACTGACCAGTATAGACAAGGTTCCGCGGGCTTTCTCTCCTGGGGGTGGAATGTGGGTCGCACTTCGTACCTGGGTCGGACAGCTTCCAAACGCCTGCGGCAGCTACTGAACTGAGATTCAGTGCGGCAGTATGGCGCGGACATCTCGCCAGGGCACCAGCTTGAAGTTCTGCGGCTGTTCCGGAGTGACGTTGCGGCCGTCCTGGACGATCAGGATACCTTCTGAGTAAATGCCACCGAGATCGGCGCTGATGACTTCCAGGCCGTCGGTTTCCGAGGCGCCATCTATCACTTCCTTTCCATTCACTGCCATGCCGATGCGGAAGGCACCGATGGGACGGTAGGGGGGCACAGACTCGAACAGCACATAACTGTTGTTGCCCTGACTTGAGGCCAGCAGATAATCGGCGCCAGGAGCCGCGTAGATGGCGAGACCTTCCACGTCGTCATGCAGCAGCTCGCCGATCATGGCCACAGGCTCCAGCACGGGCGCATCGGTGGCATTGGCGCTGGTCACCCAGATGCCGACATCCTCTTCCCCCACAAACAATTGTCCCGTGCGGTCATTGGCCACGCACCCCTCGGGCTGGCTCTGCACACTGAATTCCCGCTGTAGCGTGCCACTCCAGTGGTCACCCTCGGCGTCGATGCCATACTGCTGGTAGCGACCGTCCTCATCATTGATGAAGACACTGATGCTGCCGGTTTCCCGCTGCTGGTACAGGCACAGGCCATAGACGTTGGGCAGCGTGGTGGGAACTTCTGTCACCAGCGTCAGCTCCCGGCTTTCACGGTCGATCGCGAACAGCGAGATGGCGTTGATATCCCGATTGGACGCTGCCGCCAGGTCGACGTCCTGACCCTGCCAGCGCACGTTGTAGCGCACATCGACGTTATTGAGCCGACCGATATCCAGTCGCTGCACTTCCCGTCCGGACAGATCGTAGACAAAAAGCCCCTGACGCTTGTTGGTGCCCAGAATAAGACTCTGTTCCGGGTTGCGGGGATGCAACCACAGGGCGGGATCGTCTGCGGCATCGCCCCATTGTGGCATGGGGTCTGTCTCGGCAGAGGGAAGCACCTCCGGCAGGTGTGCGGACGCCGTGGAGGTCGGGGCAAAAGGCAGCTGAAGCCAGGAGTGAAGCTGCCGGTCTTCGTCGTAGGAGGTCAGATGCAGCCTGTCACCCGTCACGGACAGCGACAGCGATTCGGCTGACTCGGCAGGGAATTGCGGGGAGGGAAATATCTGGCTGGAAACCAGTTCGTATTGGCCATCGATATTCCGAAAACTGTGTAATGTGGGACCATCGGCACTCAGGGAGTACAGGGTGCCGTGCGCGAAGGCAACGCCCAGGGAGCCGTCGCCAAGATTGCCAAAACGCCCGGCAGCATCCACCAGCGAACGCGTGACCTCTTCTTCCGGCTCAGTCGCGTAGGACCAGATGGCAAATTCCCCCTCGCTGACGAACAGGGTGCCGCTATCGTCATCTACTGCGCAGAACTCTGCTTCCGCGCCCAGCGGCAGCGTGCGCACGGCTGTCATGCGCCATTCGCTGTTGCGTTGTCCTGCATCCTGCGTCAGCAAATACTGATGAACGGCAAATCGCTCGTTGAGAACAAACAGATGCAGTCTGTCCTGGCTATCCTGATGCAGACACATTCCCTGAACCGGAAAGCCCAATGCATCACTGATGAATTCCTGCTGCAGCGCCGGCACGCCGTCCTGGCTAGTGGAGTACAGCAACACACGGCCGGCGTTGGGATCGATACTGGCGAACACAGAGCGTGTGCCGGATGCGGTCGTTACCCGTCGATGATCCAGATATTCCGCAGGTTGGTCCCAGTGATCGAGTAACTCTCCCTGTCGGTCCTGTACCCGTATGCCAGACCTGTCTCCTACTGATATCCAGAATGAATGATCAGTATCAAGAGGAACCGCAAACTCTCCGGGAATATTCACAGATGCGCTGACATTTGAGTCGGAAGCGCTGGCGTAACCGCAGGCAGATAGCGCCGCCACGCCGAGCGCCGCCATGCAGAGCGCAGTGCGGGTAAAGGTGTGTACGACTGAACGGGAGAAGTCTATTTTCATGGGCATAGGAATCCAGTTTTGATTTCAAACGGCAGCCGATTCTAGCGCGATTATGTGACAGTGATGTGACCGTTCTGAAAGATTGTGGCCTGCTGCTGTCATGCTTCACTGCTGTATCAAAACTGTCACATTTCAGGGCTATGCTGAGCCCCCATCCGGTCGAAGAAACTGGAAGCACATCTATCCAGAACTACGTCAATCCAAGGAACAGACATGAACAGAAAGTTGAAAAACAGAGAAATGGCATGGGTGGCACTGGGCCTGGGAGTATTCCCGGCACTGGCATTCCCCGTTGCGGCACAGGCACAGGGTGCCGGAGAAATGGAGGAGATCGTCGTCACCGGGTCCCGCGCCAGTCTCACCAATGCGTTGGACAAGCAGCGCAATTCCGATCGCGTTCTATCCGTAGTGGACTCCGACGCGTTGGGCAACTTCCCCGATAATACCGCTGCTGAAGCGATGCGGCGTCTCTCGGGGATTTCCGTTGAGAACGACCAGGGCGAAGGCCGTTATGTGGTCGTGCGGGGATTCGCACCAGAACTGAGCTCCATCTATCTGAACGGTGCCTCCATTGTGGCGCCGGAAGAGAATCGTGCGGTCATGCTCGATGGTCTGCCCACGGATCTGCTGGACTCCATCGAGGTCTCGAAATCCATCACCGCTGACCAGGACGCAGACTCCATCGGTGGTCGGGTGGATTTCCGCACACTGTCATCCCTGGATCTGGACGACTCCATGATTCGCATCAAGCTGGACAGCGCCTATAACGATCTCGCTGACAGCCACTCTCCAAAGGGTTCCGTCACCTGGGCGTCGAAGCTGAGCGAGCGCGCCGGCTTTGTGCTGGGCCTGACCTATGCGTCCAAGAATGTCATCTCGCACAACAATGAGACGGGCTTTGGCTGGGAGCAGGACGAGGATACCGGCAACTACTTCATGAATGATGACTTCGAGCTGCGCTACTACGACCTGGATCGAGAGCGCGCAGGTGTCACACTTAACTTCGATTACGCGCCAACAGACAGCACCACGCTGTATGCACGCTCCCTGTTCAACGAATATACAGATGACGAAGTGCGTTACAAGGGCGAGTTCAAGACGCTGGATCCGATAGAGATCGGCGACAATTACGCTACCTATGGCCGGTTTGATAACGATCAGGAAACCCGTGACCGCACAGAGGTTCGCAACATCAGTGCGTTCTCGGTCGGTGGCGACACCCACTTCAGCTCAGGCTGGGCCAGCGCGTATGAACTCTCCTACTCCTTCGCCGAGCAGGATGACAGCGATAACGTCGATGTGGCTTTCCGCAATCAGTACCGCTCCAGCACTGATGCCACTGGCATGGTGTCATGGGCAGACAGACACAATCCTGTCGCCAGCCTGATCAATGGCTTTGGTCCCCTGTCCGACTACGAGCTGGACGGCATCGAGTTCGAGAAGTCACTGGTGCAGGATGAGGAGGTGGCGCTGCGGGCCGACTTCGAGAAGGAGCTGTCCCTGCTCGACAAGCCTTCCACGGTGAAGTTCGGCTTCAAGTACCGTGCCCGGGACAAGGACGCGGACTTCAACATCTTTGTCGCGGAGCCGGATATCACGCTGGCAGACGTGCGAACGATCTATCCTGATCATGAATTCAGCAGTAACTATGGTCCCTTCCTGGAGCGACGTGCCTCACGCGGGCTCGATCAATACTTCGCCTCCGCCGAGATTGATGAGGAAGGCTCCTATGCCGGTGACTTCGTGACCGATGAAGATATCCTGGCGCTGTATGGCATGGTCACCATGGATTATACGGATCGCCTGCGGGTCGTCGCTGGTCTGCGCTTCGAGCAGACGGATGTCACTTCGTCGGCCACCCAGTACATCGATGAGGTCTGGACGCCGGTGAAGATGTCCAAGGACTATGATTTCTGGGCGCCCAGCGTCAGTCTCAAGTATGACGCCACCGACGACGTCGTGCTGCGTGCGGCATACTCCCGTACGCTCGCCCGTCCGGGCTTCAGTGAGTTCGCTCCAAATGCGATCATCAACTCGCTGGGCAACGATCGCAGCATCGAGTATGGCAACTTCGATCTGAAGCCGTACGAGTCTGACAACATCGACCTGTCCATCGAACACTACATGGATCAGTTCTCCTACATCAGCCTCGGGGTGTTCTACAAGCGGATCGACAACGCGATCTATCCGATCGCCAGCAACAACCGCGAGATCAACGGAATCTTCTATAACGACGGCATCGTCACCTGGGAGAACATGGACTCCTCCAGTATTAAGGGTTATGAGTTCAACGTGCAGCAACAGCTGGACTTCCTGCCTGGCGCGCTGTCGAATCTCTATGCTTCGTTGAACTACACCTTCAACGACGCTGAGTCGAAGCTGCCTACAGGACAGAAAGTGCCGTTCCGCAAGATGGCGAAGCGCGTGGCGAACTTCACCCTCGGCTACCAGGATGACAAGTGGGACGTGCGTCTGGCCAGCAACTACCGGGACAGCTACCTGGACATGATCTTTGGTGATGGCCCGGCCGAAGCCGGCATGACAGATGCGGACAACCGCTACACTGATGATCATCAGCAGTGGGACTTCACCACGAAGTACAATCTGTCCGAGGATCTTGTGCTCAACTTCGAAATCATCAACCTGAACGATGAGCCGGAGTACTACTATTGGGGTAACAAGCGTCACCTGTCCCAGTATGACGAGTTCGGAACCACCTACGCGATCGGTTTCCGCTACTCGCTGTAAGCAGCTCACTGCCAGCTGTAAGAAACTCTCTCCAGGAGTGAAATTCGCCGGGCTGCCGAGGAATCGGTAGCCCGGCATATTTTTTAGGCGCCCTGGATGCAACGGCTGGATGTAGCTGCTAGATGTATGTGAAAGTGCCGCGATAAGTAAACGTTCTGCCCAGCAGCGGGTGGTCTATTACGAATGACATCGAAAACTCCTCCTCTGAAATGGCGCGCTCCAGGATGACGCCACGCCCCAGCAGCAGCCAGGTGGGAAGGCGGATGCGAAGTCCGAAGACATCCCATTGGTAGCACGAAGACTCGAATTTCAATACCTCGCCGTCGAAGGACACGCGCATGCGCAGGCCGACGTTCAGACGTACCCGCTCGATGGTTTCATTGCCCTCCAGATACTCCATGCGGGTTGAGAACAGGAATTCGGGGTTCTCGTTAAACGCGTGAGCACGGTGCCAGTACATGAAACGTGGGTCGATGGCGTGGGTGCGCATGTCGATGCGAATCGGCACATCAATGCCCTGATAGGGCACCAGCGCTCCCAGCAATTGGCCTGGCCAGATAAACAGCTTAGCCAGTCGGGAGTGGCGGATCTCCTGCATGGTGCCCTTCAGTCTCACCTCACAGTCAGTCCCCGGCCGCAGGTCGAAGCTGCGCCTGAGTATCGGGGGTAGACGATACCAGTCGCCGCCCAGCGCGGATTTCAGGATGGGGTCTGTTGATGGAAGGGGTGCCCCGGAGGGTGTTTCGGTGTCAGTTGTCATAGCCATAGGGTTGGTTTGAAGACCATCAGATAGAAAACACTGATCATGGCGAAGAAAGCGACCACGCCAAGCAGAATCCATTGCCACAGCAGGCGGCGATACCCAGCCCCCAATGCCTGCCCTCCGGCAAGCGCATCGCGCGACATCCGGTGCATGCGCATCTGGATGAATACCACCGGAATCCAGCTCGCCATGATCACGACATACAACAGGATGGAGGTAAGCAGCCAGGGGCTGCTCATGGGGAAGCCCAACATGCGGGCAAGCAACACTCCGCTCACCGGCTGGATGATGGCAGTGGGAGTGGTGAACAGCCAGTCAGCGAGGACGACGTTGCGATTGGTGTGTGCGATATGGCGCTGATCGCCGCCCAGGTCTGCCATCAGCTTGTAGAACGCGCTGCCCACGCCGGTGCCGAATAGGAACGTGGAACTGACGATGTGTATCCATTTCAGCAGCAGGTATTCCATTATCGACGCTCCATGATCATAAGAATGAGTATTGCCGCAGCAACAGGGATGTTCTTGACGATCGGACCAAAGGGGTGCAGCCAGAGTTCGGGCAGGTGCAGGGTGATCATCAATGTATAGATAAAGATGACACCCAGTTGCAGGACACCCGTCAGCATGGGGCGGAATCTGAGCAGCACGGCGATTCCCAGCAGGATGTCGAGGACTGCTGCGCCATATAGCGCGACCTCCGCTAGCTGCCCTCTGAGACCGACCTGCTGCAGCATGCTCAGGCTATCCGCCACCGGGTACAGGAAAGCGGAGGTGACACCCGCGAATATCCACATGAAGCCGATGGCCCAGCGCAGCACCGGCGCCAGCAGAAAGAGGCCGGCATGCCAGCGCTCCGCCTCGGTGGCCGGCTGGCGCTGCAGACCCTGTTGCAGCGTCAGTGGTGGGCGCTGCAGCATGCGTGTCATCGCTTCAGGATTGGCGGTGTTTCCCTGCTCGAGCATCTTCAGGCTGTCCACGCTCAACCAGGGGTTTCCGGCTAGTGTTCCGATCTTCGCCGCCAGCATGACCAGGGGCATGGGCAGCGCAAGGACCGGGGCAGAACGACTGTAGCCCAGCCAGTGCCGGTAGCCGTCCAGCATCTGAGCAAAGGTTATCGGGGCAGGGCCGACTGCTGCCAACGCATCACTGGGGAGCTCTGGCGCTTTCGTCAAGGCAGTGATGGCGGCACAAACGTCGTCGACATGCACGGGCTGCACTGGTTGTTCCCCACCCCGGGGCAACACATGGACGGGAAGGGATGAGAGCGCGCGAAACAACGTCATGCTTTTGCCGCCAGGGCCATACACCAGCGATGGCTTTATGATGACGGCTTCCAGTGGTGTCGCACGCAGCAGGGTCTCGGCCAGGTCTTTGGACTGGAAATAGGCGCTTTGTGTGCCTGAGCCCGTCCCCAGCGCCGATACATGAAGGACTCGTGGCACCCCTGCCAGCTGGCAGCCAAGGAACAGGCCGCGGGGGAAGTCGACATGCAGTTGCTGGAAGGTCTGTCGGCCGGATTCCGCGAAGATGCCGACAGTGTTTATCACGACGCCGGCGCCGCGCAGGATTTCGCTCCAGCCCTGCGGGTCCGGGGGAGCAGTGAAGTCCATGGCAATGACTGTCACGTCGGGATAGCGCTCGCGGATGGGTGCCGGGTTGCGGACGCAGGCGACCACATCGCAGCCTTCAGTCAGCAGGAACTGAAGCAGCCTATTACCGATAAAGCCGGTGGCACCGGTGAGAATGACGCGCATGGGACCTCAATTTGCCGCCATCCGTTGGCGGTCCCTGTCAGCGGTTTGATGGATCATAACCAGCCAGGGAAGTATTGCCCGTTGTCGCGTGCAAAGTAGTGACCTAATCCGCAACTCATCAATGTGGGCGGTTACCGTCCCTGCGTCTCCCGCTTGACTGCCTCCTCGTGCAGGGATTCATTCAGTTGATCGACCACGGTGGTCCACAGCGCGTCGGCTCCGATGGCCTCGGTCAGGAACTGTCGCTGGGCGTCAGACCAGTAGGGCGCTTCGAACAGTCCCACGTCTGTCGGTAGTTGATGGGTCTGGATGAACCGGGCGATTGCCTCGTCGCTGGCGTCGAGGCCCAGCTGAAGGAACAGGTTGGTCATGCGCGGAACTGTCATGCTGATACTCCTGAAGATTGGACGTGTCTGCGAATCGATATGCTCTGCAGCAGACTCTGCCTTGAGATTCACGAAACTGCAACCTTGCCGTCATCACCATGCCATGACCCTGTCACGAAGGCTCACTACCCTTGGCTGATTTCACCATCTGCTGTTGAGCTCAGAACTTCAAGGGACGCTATAATGTTGTTACCGATTTCGCTTCGCCCCAATTCCCCCCACTCTTCATCTCCATCACCATCCTTTGTAGGGATGCCCCAGCACCCCAGGCTCAAACCTCTGTACCTCATGGTACGGTTGGCGCTGGGTGGCCTGCTGATCGCTGCGGCCCCCTCGGTGCTGGCACAGGCGCAGAGTTCAGGAAGCGGGGCAGAGGCCACGATCGAAGAGGTCGTCGTCACCGGCTCGCTCATCCGCCGCACGCCCAATGATGGCACTGTGCCTGTGTCGGTGATTGGTGAGGAGGCCATGGAGGTTCGTGGAGCCTTGCTGCCGGTGGAGCTGCTCACCTCCTTGCCTTCTGTGGTCAACCTGCCGGAGAACGAGACCCGCCTCGGGTCCTCCGGCGCCCGCGGCGACAACGCCAACATCAACCTGCGCAATATGGGTGCAACCGCCACCCTGGTGCTGGTGAATGGCCGGCGGATGGCCATCAACCCGATGACTGCGGGACTGTCCCAGGCGGTGAACGTCAACCAGCTGCCGACAGAAGGCGTGCAACATATTGAAGTCCTGCGTGACGGTGCATCCTCGATCTATGGTTCCGACGCCGTGGGTGGTGTGATCAACTACATCATGAAGCGTCAGTTCGACGGCATTGAGGCCTCGCTGCAGCAGGGCGGTACCGAGCACGGTGGCGGCGCCAATACCCGGTTGGCGGTGACCTTTGGTTCCTCCGATCTGCTGGGCGGTCGTGCCCGCTTCATCGGCAACGTGGAAGCAATGAGCCGTGACAGCATCAAGCTGACCGATCGCGATTTCAGCAAGACCTCCTACAACATCGATCGCGCGGAGCCTGGCTTCGATGGCCAGGGCGGCCCCTTCGACGGTCGCTCCGCCCGTGGCTACTGGCCGACCTTCCGTGTCGGCGATGGCACCGCCAACAATTACTTCCGTCCGGTGGATGGGACGCCCTCTCTCACCACAGCGGCACCGACCCGGACCAACGACCCGGAGTTCTTCCTGGATCTGAACCAGTTTGGTTTTGCCTCGCCAGAAGTGGAGCGCGCCAACACCTATTTTGCCGGTGAGTACGACCTGACCCCCGAACTGACGGCTTTCGCAGAACTGGGTTACTACACTGCGCGCTCGACAATGCAGCGCCAGCCGCTGGCGCTCAACGGCCCCACGTCTGACAAGGTCATGGTGATGCCGGTGGACAGCCCCTACAACCCCTATGGATCACGCTTCTATCACCCGGCCGGCACCCCCAATGCAGATGGGACGCCGCGCCTGACCGGCGTGCCGACCACGGTCAGCTTCACCCAGATGACAATCCCTGGCCTTGCCCCCGAGGTGATTGAGACAGATTCCGAGATGATGCGCTTTGCCACAGGCCTGAAGGGCTCCATCGGCGACAACTGGGACTGGGAAGCATCGCTGTTCTACAACCAGGTGAATGGCGATGACAGGGCCTACCCGGATGTCCGTGAGAGCCTGCTGCAGGAAGCCATCGCTCGGACCGATGCCAGTGCACTCAATCCCTTCGGCTATACTTTCAAGGTCCAGGATGGCGCGGTGGTGCCAGATGCCCCCTATACCAATTCGCAGTCGACGGTGGATTCCTTCAGTGCGGTTTTCGGGCGCGAGGCACAGAGCTACATCGCCAGTGCCGACCTGCGCGCCACGGGAACGCTGTTCAGTTGGTGGGGCGGTGATGTGCAGACTGCTTTTGGTATCGAGCACCGTCGCGAGGATCTCGAGGACGTGCGTCCTCCCTTCAGCGGAGAGAACCCCGCCAGCTCAGGCCTGGAGACCACCAACAACGACTTCCTGTTGCACCCGCCACGTCCGGACGTGTTCGGTAGTCGCGATGTCACCAGCCTCTATGGAGAGCTGTTGGTGCCTCTGGTCAGCGAGTCGGCCAACATCCCGCTGGTGCACAGCCTGGAGCTGAACCTGTCGGCGCGTCACGAGCGCTACAGTGACTTCGGTGATACCACCAAGCCCAAGATCGGTCTGAACTGGAAGCCTGTGGACTGGGCGACCATCCGTGCTTCACACAATGAGGGATTCATGGCGCCTAGCCTGGCGGCGCTGTATACCAGTCCGCGCTGGTCGATTACTGCTGGCGCCGGCAGCATCGATGCCTATCGTAATCCGGCCCTGAACGAAGGCCCCTACGTGATGCGTGGCTACTTCGGCGGCAACCCCGAGCTCGAGGCACAGGAATCCAAGGGGGACACTGTCGGTTTTGTTATCGATGTTCCCTTCGCAGAGGGGCTGTCGGTGAATGTCGACTGGTGGCGCATCCGTCGCAGCAATCTGCTGGGACAGCGCAGCACGAATCAGATCGACGAGAGCGACACGGCGCTTCTTGTTGCCTACACAAAGCAGCAACTGGCGTCCGGTGTGCCGATCGACCAGATCGATCTTGGCAGTGGTACGGCAGCCTACAAGGGCGACCCGGACGTAGTACGTTTCGAACTTACTCCGGAAGACCTCGCCGCATTTGCCGCCTACAACGCCGCCAACCCGGGTAACCAGATGGCAGCCGCGGGGCGTATCTTCTCGCGCGACAGTCCTTTCCTGAACCTGTCGTCCAGTGAACACAGCGGCGTGGACTTCGGTTTCCGCTACGAGTTCCGCGACCTGCCGTTTGGCGACGTGGTGATCAGCTCCGAGTGGGCATATCTGAACAAGGCCGAAACCACCCTGTCGGCCGCCAACGTGGCGCCAGTGGTCAATGACCTGATGTTCGCCTCCGGTTCTGCGGAGTGGCGCAGCACCAGCAACATCTTCTGGCGCTACAACAACTGGAATGTCGGTCTGGGTATCTATCATGTTGGTGAAACACACGACTCCGGTGCCACGGTCAGCCAGTCTGTTTATGAGAGCCTGGGCCAACCGAGCTATATCGAACCCTTCTTCACCCAGGGCCGAACGGTCTACCGTCGGGTGATCGATCCGTTCGTGTCGTACAACCTGTCGGTAGGCTATGCGTTCGATGGCGCCAGCAACGCGATGCTGCGTGATACCCGCGTGCGGCTGGGCATCATCAACCTGACCGACGAAGAGCCACCGCTGGCGTCGAGCGATTTTGGCTACGACCCTGCGGTAGGGCAGTCATTGATGTCCGGCCGAAGCTGGAACCTGCAAATCACGAGGAGATTCTGATGTCTTTGTTATCACGTCGCAGAATGCTGGCCGGTATGGCAGGGGTTGCGGGAGTCGCTGGAGTGGCCGCCACGGGCCTGGCAAGCAGGGTGCTTGCTGCGGAGGGTGCTGCACCCGCCAATACCGAAGCGTTACGCAACGCCTACCGCCAGTGGCAGCAATCACTGCCAGCGGCGCCCAGGCCTGAGCAGACCCGTCATGGCCTGGTGGCCACGGAGCTGAAGCGCTGGCACATCATGGAAGCGAACCAGGGTGTATGCGTGGATGCGGAGCACTTCTACGGCATTGGTAACCATGCCCTGGTCAAGCATCGCAAGGACAATGGCGAACGGGTGGCGGAGTGGTTCGGACCCCGTGGAGGCCCCATCATTCACTTCAACGCCGGCTGGGTGGACGACGACCGCCTGATACTGGCCCACTCCAACTTCAGCCAGCTGCCGATGGCCAGCTCGCTGGAGACCCATGACGCCCGTACCCTGCAGCCGCTAGAGAGCCATAGCCTTGGCTTCCGGATTGGCTCCCTGACCTGGGCGGTGCGCCACCAGGGCTACTGGTGGGCCTGCTTCGCCAACTACAACGACGGCGGGGCTACACCGGGCTTCGACAACCGCTATACCCACATTGCCAAGTTTGACGACGACTGGCGCGAGCTGCAGTCGTGGCTGTTTCCGCCGCAGGTTATCGCAACCTGGGGTGACAGTTCATGCTCCGGCGGGGACTGGGGCGAGGACGGGCTGCTGTACGTGACCGGTCACGACCTGCCGGAGCTTCACGTGCTGCGCCTGCCGAGTCAGGGCGTGACGATGGAATACGTCACCACGATCGATGTGCCCTTTGAGGGGCAATCCTGGGCCTGGGATCGCAGCACGAATGAGCGGGTGATCTATGGCATCAGCCGCGCCCGGCAGGAAGTCGTCGTGGCGCGCATTCCCGAGGTGCCGGACAGCCTCTGAGGTTCTCCGGCCCCTCGCTACCAGAATCAGCGCCCGTGCGGGCGTTGCAGGTCCAGCACCGGCCCCAGTGGCACAATGCCGTTGGGGTTGATGCTGGGGTGGCTGCGATAGTAATGCTGCTTGATGTGGTCGAAATCCACCACGCCCGCGATACCCTCCCATTGGTAGAGCTCGCGGGTGTAGGCCCACAGGTTGGGGTAGTCTGTCAGCTGTTTCAGGTTGCACTTGAAGTGCCCGTAGTAAACCGCATCGAAGCGGATCAGGGTAGTGAAGAGGCGCCAGTCCGCCT
>Ga0233380_1000924_pt1 | contig 14055 bp, 15 predicted proteins | sample ElkDunMinimDraft_9_FD_191541 | JGI IMG/M metagenome (GOLD analysis project Ga0233380, IMG submission 191541) | Fecal eukaryotic communites from dung pellets of Tule Elk in California, USA - Elk Dung F36 | ecosystem: Host-associated > Mammals > Digestive system > Large intestine > Fecal | place... | reverse complement strand
GAATTTTAGCTAAAATTACAACACTTACAACCATTCAATATCTCAATAAATTTGTATTCGACAGAAATATTAACAACCTAAAAATTAATCTCGTTTAATAATGCACTATGGGTAATATTTAATAAATCAATAAGCGATTTGAGGAAATTTTGTTCTTCTTCTACCACATTTTCTTCGTCGACCAATAAACTAGCTACTACATAAAATAACAGAACAAAACAATTAACTATTACTATACATTTTAAACTTTTTAATGTTGTTTTTTTTAAAGTTGATAGTAATTCTTCACGAGATCTTGCTGTAACTTTGTTTTTATGATTTTTATTATGTTTTAAAAAATTTAAACTAAACATTTATTGATAATTTATTGCAAAAAAAGAATATATTTTATAATTTTTATACAACTAATCTAAAAACAAAATTAATAGTACTATAATTACTATTAACTTCGTAATTTTGTGTTATACTAAATAATTAGAGATATGATGAATATTCCAGACTCTAGTAATCCTAGAGTAGTTATCATAGGTGGCGGATTTGCAGGTGTTGCAGTAGCACAAAAATTAAAAAATAAAGAATTTCAAGTTGTTTTACTTGATAAGCATAACTATCATAATTTTCAACCCCTAATGTATCAGGTTGCAACCGGCGGTTTAGAATCAGGTTCTATTGCGTACCCAATGCGTAAAATTATTAAAGAGCATAAAGAAGCTTTTTTTAGAATGACTTTGGTTGAACAAATCGATACAGAAAATAAAAAAGTTATTACCGATATTGGTACAATATATTACGATTATCTGGTAATTGCAACAGGTTCTACCAATAATTATTTCGGCAATAAAGAAATTGAAAAAAACAGTATGGTAATGAAAACCATACCCGAAGCTTTAAATATCAGAACGCTTTTATTAGAAAATTTTGAATTGGCTTTACAAACCAATGATATGAATGAGCGTAAAGCGTTGATGAATTTCGTTATTGTAGGTGCAGGACCAACAGGTGTAGAGTTAGCCGGGGCTTTAGCCGAAATGAAAAAGGCAGTTTTTCCTAAAGATTATCCCGATTTGGATATTTCTATGATGGAAATTAATCTGATTCAAGGTGGTGAAAAAATTTTAGATGCCATGTCTAAAAAATCATCCAAAGCGGCAGAAAAGTTTTTGAAAGACTTAGGTGTAAAAATTCATTTAAAAACCATTGTAACTAATTATGATGGCAAACGTATTGAAACTAAAGATGGTTTGTCTTTTGATACACATGCAGTAATTTGGTCGGCAGGTGTAAAAGGTGCTCCGATTGAAGGAATGCCGCAAGCCTTAGATCGCGCATCACGTATCCGTGTAAACGAATTTAATCAGGTTGAAGGTTTTACCGATGTTTTTGCATTGGGCGATGTTGCCGCAATGTATGGCGATAAATTTCAATACGGACATCCAATGATGGCACAACCTGCCATTCAACAGGGAAATTTATTAGCCGAAAATTTAGAACGTTTAGAAAAGAAACAATCATTAAAGAAATTTATTTATAATGATAAAGGTTCAATGGCAACTATTGGTAGAAACAAAGCGGTGGTAGATCTACCTAAACTGCATTTTAATGGTGTTTTTGCTTGGTTTGTTTGGATGTTTGTACACTTATTTTCGTTAATTGGCTTTAAAAATAAAACTTTGGTTTTCTGGAGCTGGGTTTATAATTATTTTGTTTTTGATCGTGAGTCGCGCGTAATCATTCGTCCTTACCGTAAAAACAGAGACATTAAACCACAGGATAATTAAATTTCACGATATTTTTTATTGTAATTAATCAATAAATCAATAAATTTATTGTAGGATCTAATGCCATCTTTTTGATTATTAATTTTTAAAAAGCCACCATAAAGATTTTTAAATAAATACGAAGAAACATTTCTTTTACTTTGCCAAAACAGTTCACTGTCTAATATATTTTGTTGAACACCGCTGTTTAATTGGTTATAAAGTAACTGATAAGTTTCTTCGTTTTCTCTTCTATATTCTTTTAAACAATACTTTAAAGCATACAAATTGGCGGCGTATTTAAATTTTACATCGCTACTTTGTACGGTCGTTATATATCCAAAAAAATTAGCTTCGGCTTCACTTGCAATACCAAGTTGATGTGCCATTTCATGAGCCACCGTAACAGGCATTCCAATGGTTGGTATTTCAATATTTACCTGATTCTCGTGTGTTAACGGATTAAAGTACCCACTAAATCCGGTGTACGATTGCACATAAGAATAAAACGATGGCTTTACGTTGTTAATTTTATTATCAGTAAGAATTCCCTTTAAATGATCAGGTAAATTTTTATAGTTTAATTGCGCAATGTTGTTAAATAATTCAAGATTTTTTTCAAAATCAACTTTTTGTAAAGTATCATTAGTTACTAATAAATGCTGACTGTTTACAACATTTATTAATTGATTTGTGATAGAATCTAATTCCGTTTTACTATAACCTTTTCCTAATTCTAATTGATGGGCAACTGATAATTTGTAATTATTCAATCCCCAAAAAAACTGAAAAAAACTAAAAAACAGCACTAAAAAACCGATAATAAAAAGTGTTACTTCTTTCAACATTTTCTTTTTAAGTAAAACAAAACTTTTATACACTACATAACAAACAATAAGTGCGTACACAATATCACCTATAGAAAACGGAAACGCGTTGGTAAGTAAATACAAGATACTATCTAAGCCACTGTATATTTTTTGATTATAATGTCGGGTTATAAATAACGGAAATTTTGGACTAACCAAGTAACTAAGAACTAACAAAAGAAATAATGTAATAAAAAAATAATATTTTCTTTTCATTTATATGTTTTATTTAGAATAAATAAAAATAATTATTTATATTTGTACTCGTTAAAGATAAGGATAATGAGTAAATGTAAATCTTTTAATGAAGTAATTTATTTTTGTGACGGAAAAAAATGTTGCAGATACAATGAGGAAGCTAAATCTTGCTTAAAAGAATTACTTAATGATACAGGTTTAAACAAAAATGTTTCTTTAGAAAAAATGAAATGTCAGGGAATGTGTAAAAGCGCTCCTATATTTTATATTAATTCTGAAAAAAAGTATAAAAAGGAAGTCACAAAGAAAAAAGCACAAAAATTATTCGATAAGTATATTGTTGCATAATTTTAAAAAATAGTTATTGTTTTTATTTTGTATGAAGCCATTTTAAACCATGTTTAAAGTGGCTTTTTTATGGAATAATAAGTAACTTTGGGTAAAATTTAAAAATATGAGTCAAGATATTCGCAATTTAGAACCACTGCCGTTGTGGAATCATTTTGCAGATTTAAACGCAGTTCCGCGTCCGTCAAAAAAAGAAGAACGTGTAATTACTTTCATGAAACAATTCGGTGAAAATTTAGGATTGGAAACCATTGTAGACGAAGTAGGTAACGTAATTGTAAAAAAACCGGCAACTTCTGGTATGGAGAATCGTAAAACAATTGTTTTACAGTCGCATTTAGATATGGTTCACCAAAAGAACAACGACACCGTTTTCGATTTTGATACACAAGGAATTGATATGTATATCGATGAAGACTGGGTTCGCGCAAAAGGAACTACCTTGGGTGCCGATAACGGTATTGGCGTAGCAACCATTATGGCGGTTTTAGCATCAAAAGAAATAGAACATCCGGCAATTGAAGCTTTGTTTACTATTGATGAAGAAACCGGAATGACAGGTGCGATGGGCTTAAAAGGCGGATTGTTAACGGGCGATATATTATTAAATTTAGATACAGAAGAAGACGATGAAATTGATATCGGTTGTGCCGGTGGAGTAGATGTTACTGCACGCGCAGAGTATGATGACGAGGATACACCCGACGGATCTGTCGCTTACAAAATAACCGTTAAAGGTTTAAAAGGCGGACATTCTGGTATGGATATTCACAAAGGTTTGGGTAACGCAAATAAAATTATGAACCGTTTGCTTTTTAATGGTTTCGATAATTTTGGATTACAGATTTCTACCATTAATGGTGGAAGTTTACGTAACGCAATTCCGCGCGAAAGTGTTGCAAACGTGATCATTGCAAAAATGTACGATGAATCTTTTGTGTTTGATATGTTACCGGTTGTAAACGATATTAAAGCAGAATTTGCAACTACAGAACCTAATTTAGAAATCATTTTTGAAAAACAAGATACATTACCAGAAAAAGTAATGCCTGCAATGGCGCAATATTACTTGGTTCGTGCGTTGTACACGGCTCATAACGGAGTTTACAGAATGAGTGCTGATTTCGATGATTTGGTTGAAACATCTAACAATATTGCAAAAGTAACGGTTGGTAATGGTAAATTGCAGGTACAATGTTTAACAAGATCTTCGGTTGAAACATCAAAGTTCGATTTAGCGAACAGTTTACGTTCTGCATTCGAATTAATGGGATGCGAAGTTGATTTTTCTGGATCTTATCCAGGTTGGACACCAAATCCAAATTCATCAATCTTAAAAGTTTTAGATGAATTGTACGAAAAACAAAACGGACAAAAAGCAAATGTAGTTGCTTGCCATGCCGGATTAGAGTGCGGTATTTTAGGAACTAATTACCCTGATATGGAAATGATTTCTTTTGGACCAACAATTCGCGGTGCACATTCACCAGAAGAACGTGTGTCTATTTCATCAGTTCAAAAATATTGGAAATTTGTTTTAGAAATTCTAAAGAATATTCCTGTTAAATAGCAAAAAAGCAACTCAATTGAGTTGCTTTTTTATTTTCTTCCCAAAACATATCCTAAATAAGCCATTGGAATATAAGCCAAAATTAAATCAATGCTGTTAAACCACATGGGTGCGTTGGGTACCATAAAAACCATTGAAATACCACCTGCTAAAAACAAAACACCAATTACCATTGGTCCGATAATAGATTTTGGATTTGATAATTTTGTAGCAATAAATGCTCCAATCAAAGTTCCTAAAGCATGTGCCAAAAAAGGAAATACAAAATGTTTGGGTTCCATTAAATGCATACCTGCAGCTAAACCTTCGGCAGTTTTATTATTTAAACCAGCTGGTAACGGAATTATTTTACCACTTACGGCAACAAGAATCATGTTTACTAATGATCCTATAATAAACCCAGCAATAGTTGCTAATATATTTCTGTATTTTTTCATTGCATTACTTCTTTGCTAACTTATCATTGCATTTTTGAATAAACTTCAGCTTTTCGGTTTTTAATTCATCCGCTTTTTCATCTAAATCAGAATTTTCAATACCCTCAAGTTCTTCGTATGTATAAAAATTATACTGTATGTTTTCTTTTAAATGATCTATATGAAACTGGTACTCATCTAACAAATAACCAATTTCTTCTTTCAGCTCTTTTTTGAATTCTTTTACAACTTTTAATTCTTCCAAAATTTGCTCAATAGCTTCTTCTGTTTCAAAAAAACTATAAGGTGTATATATTGGTGCAAGTGATTTAAGATCAGTACTATTTTGTAGAGTATTTAATGTTTTAATCGAACCAAAATCAAAATTTGAATATCCTTTTAAAAGTGCTTCGTTTTTAATGATATGGTTGATAAATTCAGCATAAAAAGATTCAGTTTCAGTATCAAAATTCTTTAAATTATAAAAATGCTGTAACAGTACAAATGCATCATTATAAAAACTAATTACATCGTCTTCAATTATATCTGTTGTATAGTTTTCTTTAAACTGCAAAACAAAATCATAAATAGGCACACTGTTATTTTCCATAAATTTAATATTTTTTGTAAAGATATTCCTAATATTTTTATCTTTGGTTACAATGTGATAAAATTAGTTATGAAAACAATTTATGAAATAGATTTGCACGAAAGTACGGTTGTTAAAACGGTAATACCGGAATATGAAAACCGACTGAAACAAATTCTTTACTATCGTGTAACGCGTGTTGCAGGTGGTTGGTTGTATAAGAAAATTGGAGTTGATTTTCCTGAGGTTTTTGTACCTTACACCGATGAGTTTAAAAGTAGAAGAGAAACAGATGTATAGCGAAAGAGATGGTTTAATACCATCTCTTTTTATTTTTTTTAGAAGCATCGGACTTTCGTGATGCCGAATTTTGTGTCGATTTTTTTTTATTTGAATTACCTGTTGCTGCTGATTTATTTTTATTTCGTAAATCTTTTTTAGCATTTGGGTTTGGTTCGCGCCACGGGAAAGGATTGTCTTTTACAACTTTAACCTGCAAACGAATTAGTTTTTCAATATCGCGCCAATAGTTTTTTTCATCTCTACCAACAAAAGAAAGTGCCAAACCTTCTTCGCCGGCACGACCTGTTCTACCAATTCTGTGAATATAAATTTCGGGAATATTCGGAATATCAAAGTTAATCACAAAAGGCAGTTGCTGAATGTCAATTCCGCGTGAAGCCACATCTGTAGCAACTAAAATATCAATTTTTTTATTTTTGAAATCGTCTAAAATCTGAAATCGTGCCGCTTGCGATTTATCTCCGTGAATAGCATCGGCTTTATAACCTTCTTTTTGTAAATATTCAACTACATTATCGGCTCCGTGTTTGGTTCTTGTAAAAAGCAATACATTTTTTAAATTCTGTGTTTCAAGAACATGTTTTAAAAGTTTCTTTTTATCTTCTTTTTCTACCAAATACGTTTTCTGCGTAATATTTGCACCGGTACTAGAATCGGGATCAACCGAAACATACACGGCATTACTTAAAAATTCGTCAGCCAATTCACGAACACCCATTGGCATGGTAGCAGAAAACATTAACGTTTGTCTGTTTGGCGGGGTCAGTTTTATAATTTTTCGAACATCATTAATAAAACCCATATCCAGCATTAAATCGGCTTCATCGATCACTAATTGGTGTAAAGCATCGGTTTTAATGTAGTTTTGTTTGTATAAATCTAAAAACCTGCCTGGTGTAGCAACCAAAACATCAATACCGTATTTAAGGGCTTTAATTTGTGGCTCCATATTTACACCGCCATAAACAACATACGTTCTAATCTGGGTGTATTTGCTTAAAGCTTCAAAATGTTCGGCAATTTGTATAGCTAATTCACGGGTAGGCGAAAGGATAATAGTTCTAATCTGCTTGCGTTTTTTGCCAGCGCCTACAATTCTGTGGATATGATTTATAATAGGAATGGCAAATGCAGCCGTTTTTCCTGTTCCTGTTTGCGCACAACCCACCAAATCTTTCCCTTCGATTAAAGACGGAATTGCTTTTTCCTGAATTGGTGTAGCGGTGGTGTAACCTAGATCTTTAATGGCTTCGGCAACATTATTATTTAGTGCAAATTCGGTAAAATTCATATCAAAATTTTAAGCAAAATTACGTTTTTAATTTCGTACTTTTATGAAATTCTAATACCTTTCAACAAAATTTCTGTTCATGAAACAAACAATACTTGCAATAAGTTTACTTATATCGTTAAATATTTGGTCGCAAACAAAACCTAAAGTCGACTTTACTACCGCCAACGCTTCTATAAAATTTGATATTGCCGAACACATGGTAATTGGCGATGTTACCTATCAGTTTACCGTGAACGAAGCAACCGATTCTATTAAAATCGATGCCAAAAACATGATGATTCAAGGGATGAAGCTAAACGGACAAACACCTAAATATCATTACGATAAAAAGCAGATTTCATTAACACAAGGTTTTAAAGAAGGTGAAAACACAATTACAATTAGTTATAAAACCAACCCTAAACAAGCACTTTATTATGTAGGATCTGGAACCGATTTACAGATTTGGACGCAAGGTCAGGGAAAATATACAAGCCATTGGTTGCCAAGTTTTGACGATTATAATGAAAAAGTAATTTTTAATACAAAGATTTCTTTTGAATCTGGTTATGATGTAATTAGTAACGGAACTTTAGACGGAAAAACCGTTAATGGCAAGCAAACTACCTGGAGTTATAAAATGACCAAGCCAATGAGCTCTTATTTAGTGATGTTGGCAATTGGTAAATTCGATAAAAAGACCGAAAAATCTGCATCAGGCATAACTATCGAAAATTATATTCGTCCGGTTGATGCTTCAAAATACACGACAACCTATCAGCATACAAAGAAAATGTTCGATTTTCTTGAAATGCAAACCGGTTTTTCGTATCCGTGGCAAATCTATCGAAACATTCCTGTAGAAGATTTTATGTACGGTGGTATGGAAAATACAACTTCGACCATTTTTAACAGTGATTATGTGGTTGATAATATTGGTGTGAACGATCGCGATTACGTAAACGTGAATGCACACGAAATGGCGCATCAGTGGTTTGGAAATCTTGTTACGGCAAAAACAGGTAAAGATCATTGGCTGCAAGAAGGTTTTGCAACCTATTATGCTTTGCTGGCAGAACGAGAAGTTTATGGTGTTGATGATTTTTATTGGAAATTATACGAAATGGCAGAATTGATTACCAAAGATGCTAAAGAAAATAAAAACACGGCGGTTTACAGTGAAAAAGCTACAACTGCAACCTATTATCAAAAAGGTGCTTGGATGTTGTTTTATTTATCAAGCCAGATTGGCGAAGCTAATTTTAATACCGTTGTAAAAAATTATCTGAATAAATATGCTTTTAAAAATGCTTCTACACAAGAATTTTTAAACGAAATTACTGCTGTTGTTCCTAATTTTAATATTGATAATTATAAGAAAAATTGGTTAGAAAACAAGTCGTTCAATACCAAAGATGCGTTGTTTTTAATTGAAAATACACCATTGGTAAAATCGTATTTTGAAGTATTGTCATTACAGGAAAAAGGTTTTGAAGTTAAAAAAGATCAATTACTAAAATTATTGAAAGATTCAAACACTTCTACAGATGCAAAACGCGAAATTGTTTTTCAATTGCATAAAGTTCCTTATGAAGATGCAAAAGAATTTTATCAAACCGTTGTACAATCGAACAATTTAAAGGTACGCCAAGCTTTGGCTCAGGTTGTTAGTGAAATTCCAGCGGAGTTTATGGAAGATTACAAAAAGTTCTTAAACGATAATTCATATATTACCCGCGAAATTGTCTTAAAAAATTTATGGTTGCAAGATGTATCGGGTAGAGCAGCTTTATTAGATAAAACAGCTGCTTGGAAAGGCTTTAACGATTATAATTTACGTATTACTTGGTTGATGTTTGCCTTAGCAACAGAAAATTATAAAAACGATAAAAAAACACATTGGTATTCAGAACTTGAAAATTTTGCCTACAACAAATACAACAGCAACATTCGTACAAATGCCATAAATGCAATGTGGTATTTAAATAAGTACGACAGTAATACGTTACCGCATTTGGTAAATGCTTTGGTGCATCATAACAGTCGTTTTCAAAAATTTGGACGCGATGCCATTGTTCGTTTATGTGAAAGGAAAGAGTTTAAAGATCATTTTAAAAAGTTGACACCATACTTGCCACAAGACGAACATGATGCTTTAAAAAAGTTGATAGAAGAGATGTAATTTAAAACTTAGTAAGCTAAACCTTTAAATATGTCAATAAAATGCAGCTAATAAATTTGTAAACAAATTATCCTAATAGCTTTTGATGAATTACACGAAACCTCAGTTAATATACTTATGTAAAAATGCCCGTTTCATAGGGCATTTTTATTTAGTTGCTGTTCAATTAAAATGATTTAAAAAATCGTTATTGAAAATATTGTAGTTTAAATTATAACAAAAAATGAAGATTTTTTTATTTCCAGTTAATTAGCCTTATTTATGTTATAATTTTCTTTAAAAAGTTGTGAGTAAAAAAATCACCCAAATGGGGTATTTAGTAAAAAAAGGATTTTATGTAAGTTTGAATTTATAAAAACATTACAAACGTACATAAATATGGAAAGTAGCTTAACATCAATTTTGAAAATAAACCATAAGCTGATAAAAAATTTTTCTCAAAAAAATGTAGAAGGCAGATTTTTTATCAATGAAACGGAACATGGGTTAGATGTAAAAATCGAAAAAGACGTCAAAGATATTACCGATTGTATTTTTAGTATTAAATTAAATTTCCCACTAATTTCTTATGAAATAAATCTTTGGTCTAAAGCAGAAGATGGCTATTTAATTAATATTACTCGTAACAATGAAAATACCACCATATATAAACAAGAATATAACGTTTTAACTTCTGAAAACATTCATATTCTAAACAAAAATTTTAAATACGTTGTTAGTTTTGATAAAGTAGAGTTAGTTCATTTCATAAATAAAAAGCTGTATGATTTAGAACTAAATACAATGGCAATTATGAATATACCAAACGTTTCTAAAATAAAAGGAATCTTAAATAAAGAATTTACAAACCTTTGTTTTTACTCTTGTGGCAATACATTATTTTTAACAATTAAGTAATTTTAACTCATTTAAATGTAAAATGCTGTCAGCATAGAATTATAAAAACGATAAAGGTTTAATAATCCATTAAAAATTATACACCTACTAAATGTAATATCTATCTAAGATCGTATCTTTGTTATTAAGATTTTAATTTCTCAACAAATAAAATGGCAGGCAATACATTTGGTAACAAATTTAAACTAACAACATTTGGCGAATCACACGGAGTGGCAATTGGTGGAATAATTGATGGATGCCCGTCGAATATTGTATTAGATTTAAATGCTGTTCAGTTGGAATTAGATCGAAGAAAACCCGGACAATCAAAATTGGTAACTCAAAGAAAAGAAGCCGATGAAGTTGTTTTTTTGTCAGGTATTTTTGAAGAAAAGACCTTGGGAACTCCTATTGCTTTCCAAATAATCAACAATAATTCTAAATCAGCTGATTATGATTTGTTAAAAGATGCTTATCGCCCAAGTCATGCAGATTTTGTCTATCAGCAAAAGTACAAACATCGCGATTACAGAGGAGGAGGAAGAAGTTCTGCCAGAGAAACCGCAGCCCGAGTTATAGGCGGAGCCATTGCAAAGCAAATTATTAAACCTATTGAAATTTCAGCGTATGTTTCTTCTGTAGGATCTATTTCTTTAAATAAAAAATACACCGAACTTAATTTATTATTAACAGAAACCAATGATGTTCGATGTCCCGATGTTGAAATTGCGCAACAAATGGAACAACTTATTTTAGAAACTAAGAAAAAAGGCGATACCGTTGGTGGCATTATAACTTGTGTTATTAAAAATGTGCCTATTGGTTTAGGCGAACCTGTTTTTGATCGGTTAGAAGCCAATCTAGCAAAAGCAATGTTGTCAATCAACGCCTGTAAAGGCTTTAGTTTTGGCAGTGGTTTTGAAGGAACAAAAATGTTTGGATCGCAGCATAATGATTATTTTAATGCAGACGGATCTATCAAAACCAATTTTTCAGGCGGAATTCAAGGCGGAATAAGTAACGGAATGGATATTTATTTTGATGTTGCTTTTAAACCAGTTGCTACCTTACTGCAACCGCAAGAAATGTTAACCACCAAAGGAACATTAGAAGTTATTAAAGGTAAAGGCAGACACGATGCCTGTGTGCTTCCGCGTGCCGTGCCCATTGTTGAAGCTATGGCTGCTTTGGTACTTGCCGATTTTATGGTTTAATCATTACATTCCATCAAAATTAAATGTCCGTTTTTGTAGCTAATTTCAACCAAACCATCAGTTGAAACCTCATTGCTGCTCCCGGGTTTAAATCCTAATATTAAAGAATCATTTTCAAGTTCGTATTTTAAGTTTTTTGTCGAAATTCCATCGACAGTTCCAATGGGAATCAATGATAAAATAGTTTCTTTCGGGTACCATTTTACGAAATTCTTCTGCAAAGGAAAAATTTTAGAATAATCGTCAATCATCACTAATTTTATAACTTCTTGATATTTAATAAGATTGGTGATATTTGTAAGGGTATGATCCATTCTTCTACCGGTTGCCCAAGCAATATTTGCCGCAGGTATTTTTCGGTTGATCAAATAATTAATTGCCTTATCAATATCATAGGTTTCCTGTTCATCTAACTTCACAATTTCAATAGGATACTGCAAATTCTTGTAGTATTCATAATCAAAATTTCGGTCAAAATCCCCAATTAAAACATCAACTTTAATACCTAATTCCAAAACGCGCGTAATGGCACTGTCTAACACAATTACCAACGGATTCCATTCTAACAGTTGGTTCAGTAATTCTATAGAACAAGCTTCGCCATTGGCAATGATTAATGCAGGTTCCTGATCGTCGCGGACTATATGGTGTGATGACATGTTATCTGTTTTTTTAAACCACTAAATTAAGATGTTTTCTTTATTTTAAAAGGATTTAATTATATTTGAAGAAAATTAAAATTCTTAAAAATGGATTTACAACAAGACCAATGGTGGAGTAATTTTAAAAACGATGAAAACGCCGTTTTATTAGATGTTCGTACAGAAGATGAAGTAAGCGAAGGTGCAATTCCAAACGCGGTTCATCATGATTTTTATCAAGGACAAGATTTTTTAACTGCGTTAGAAAATTTAGATAAATCTAAAAATTATTATGTTTATTGTCGTTCTGGAAACCGTAGCGGTCAAACGTGTTTATTAATGAACCAATTAGGGTTTGAAAATACGTATAACTTGGTTGGCGGAATGAACGAGTGGAACGGACCTACAGTTTAATTAAGGCGTTAGCCTTTTTTTTATGTAGATAAACGATACGAAAAAAATACTTTTGAATGGAATTAATAGATTTTATATTACACATAGACCAATATTTACAGGTTTTTTTGCAAGATTACGGTGTTTGGGTTTATGCCATATTGTTTTTAATTATTTTTGTTGAAACCGGTTTGGTAGTAATGCCTTTTTTACCTGGCGATTCGTTACTATTTGCAACGGGTATGTTGGCTGCACAATTTCCGGAAAGTTTAAACGTATGGTTAGTAATGATTTTAATGTTCATAGCAGCTGTTTTAGGCGATGCTTTAAACTATACCATAGGTAAAGATATTGGTATGCGCATTATAAACTTTAAAATATTTGGTAAACAACCCGTTACAATAGATCATATTAATAAAACACATACGTTTTATGAAAAGTACGGAACTAAAACAATTGTAATTGCTCGTTTTGTGCCTATTGTACGTACGTTAGCACCGTTTGTAGCTGGTATTGGAAGAATGGATTATAAAACTTTTTTTAGCTACAATGTAATTGGTGGTTTTGTATGGGTTTTTGGAATTACTTTGGCAGGATACTTTTTAGGAAATATTCCATTAATAAAAGACAACTTTTCAAAAGTAGTTTTACTGATTATTTTGATATCGGTTCTCCCAATTATCTACTCGGTTATAAAAGAAAAACTAAGTAATAAAACAAAAACGCTTTCGTAATGAAAGCGTTTTTTGTTTATATCTTTAAATTATGGTGTAAAGAAAACATCAATTGCTGATATGAGTTATTTTGAAGCATTTGATTCATCCATCCTAACTGAAATGCTAAATTAGTATTCACCTTAAATCCTGCACCAAAGTACAATCTGTTCCTATCGAATGGGTTTGTTTTTCTAGAAGTTTTATCAACATTCATAAAAATTTCGTTATACAACGTAGCATATAAATTTTGGTTTTTTTCTGTATTTTGATATAAAGGAATATCTAATCCTAATTGATAACGAAATCTTGATTTAAAATCTTGATTGTCAATAAATCGCTGTTCTAATCTAAATCTATGCTTTAATGTGTTACTAGCGATTTTTTGATTGGTAAGTACATCTTGAAAAATTCTGTTTTCAGCAAAAGGATTATCTGGTTTTTCAAATTGTTCGGTGTGTACAAAAGCGTAACCAGATCCAACAGTTAAATTATCGAACCAAACATATTGAACAGATCCTCTTAATAACATTTGATTTAAATCGGTAATAAAAGCATGATTTCTATTTTGTATATCGTAATTGAAATTCCATTTAGTGTTTTCTACTTTTGTGTTTCCATAATACATATACCAACTGCCTAATTGGGGATTGTTAGAAAAAACTTTTGCACTAAATAAAATGGTAATAAATAGAAGAATTGTTTTTATC
>Ga0233380_1000922_pt1 | contig 14062 bp, 12 predicted proteins | sample ElkDunMinimDraft_9_FD_191541 | JGI IMG/M metagenome (GOLD analysis project Ga0233380, IMG submission 191541) | Fecal eukaryotic communites from dung pellets of Tule Elk in California, USA - Elk Dung F36 | ecosystem: Host-associated > Mammals > Digestive system > Large intestine > Fecal | place... | reverse complement strand
AAGCCGGCGACTTCGTCGCCCTTCAAGGCCGAGCCCGGGATGCAACCTTCGTCGTTCAGCTTCAGGCCCAACGCCGCCGCCAGTTCCGCACGCGGAGAGCAGCCGAGCGCAGGGTAGACGACGTCGAACGACATCGCCTGGTTCTCACCCTCCAGCATCACTTTCATGCAATCCGCCTGCGGGTCCAGGTGAACGAGGCTGCCATGCCGCACCGTGATCCCTGCCTCCGCAAGCTCCCGAAGCTGGGCTTTCGACAACTCGGAATTGTGCAGAGGCATCAGGGTTATGTCGGAGGAAAACTGGCGCAGGAACAGAGCTTCCGCCGCGCCATTGCTGTCGCAGCCCACCACCCCGATCTTGCGATCGCTATGTTCGTAGCCGTCGCAGATCGGACAATAGCGAAGCACGTCGTCCTTGATGGCCTGCTCGTGCACCTCGTGCGGCAGGTCCACCTGGTTGAGCAGGATGCCACTGGCCAGGATGACCGCACGGGCCGTCCAGGTGCCCCCGTCTTCGCTCGTCACCTCAAAGCCACCCTTCTTGCGGGTGACACCCGTCACATGAGCTTCCTCGATCCGCGCACCAAAGCTGGTCGCGTGGCCGATCATCCGCTCGATCAATTCAGGTCCCTCCACGCCGTCCGGAAATCCTGGCGCGTTGTGCGTCTTGGGAATGCGAAGCGCGCGGCTCTTGCCGTCGTGAAGCACCAGCACGTCGCGCCGATAGCGCGCGAGATAAAGGGCCGCGGTCAGGCCGGCCGGTCCTGCGCCGATAACGATCACTTCATGCTTCATGCCCAACTCTCCCCGATTATTGTCGCTTTGAGGGTGTTCAGCAACTCAACCGCTTGTTGGTTCCCCGCCAGTGACAGAATGAACAGCGCCCACCCAAGCTGCCGATGAGATCAGAAATCACAGCCGGTGCCGCCTCGTAAAGCCGCTGATCCTGTCGCGGGGCCCGGAAGCTCTCCGGCCGGGCCGGCATTGGCAACGACGGCCTATCTGATCTGACCGCTAGGTATCGCTTCCAGGCCTGCCGGGCGATTGAAGCCACCAGGTTATCATGGCCAGCGCGAGAGAGGCCGCAGCCACCATCCAGACACTGGCGAGGGGCGACCACAAATAGCTGAGCGCGCCAGCGATCCCGCCTATAACGAGCGACAACCAGAGGAGCAGGTACGGCTGCCATCGGGCGGTGCGGTCGCCCTGCAGTGCATCTGCCAGTCGGTGCCCCAGCTTCACCAACGTACCGGTCATGTAAGTAACGCCGATACTCACCTCGCCCTCGCGCCGGAAGATGGCATTGGCGGCGCCCATGCCCAGGCACAGGAAGCCGATGGCGGGAAGGTTCTGGCCCAAGGTGTCCATCGTCGCCGCCAGGACAAGCGCCACCACCACGCCGATCGTCGCCACAAGCTTGCGGCGGCCGGCCGGGGCGCTTTCACTGGCAAGGACATTGAGGATCACCCCCGCGACGAACAGCGCGATGATCCCCGCCGCGGCGGCGGCAATGGTGGCCGTCTGGGCAACGCCGATCGCCAGCCGTGTCGAATTGCCGCTCATGAAGGACACGAACAGGCCGCCGGACTTGAGGAAACCGACCGCATCGACAGCGCCCGCAAGCATGGCATAGCCCATCGCCAGCACCTGCATGTCACGACCATACCGCAGCAAAGCCCGCCTCCTTGTCCGCCCATTGTGGCGGCATAGAGCCCGATCGGCCGCATGCCTGATCAGGCGGGCAGCTTATCCGAAGCGCACGGGGAATCAGATAAGCAAATAGACCGTCACGGATCACTCCGCAGCCGAGCACCACTGGCCAAGGCCAGCCCTCGCCCTGGTCTTCCTCTGCGGAGGCGGAATCCACCCGGCGCCGCTGTGGTGGAAGCGGTGTCGTAGTCCGTCTCCTCGCGGCGCTTGAGGGCCTGGTTCAACGGGCGATCGTCAGGATCGGGCATCGCCTGCTCCACTGTGGGGGAATCGCATCAGGCTGGCAGACGGGCGCGGACAGCCGCCAGCCCGGGAAGGCGCCGCCACGCCGTGTCTCCCGAAAGCTCCGGGTGCCTGAACCGTCAGCCTTTCCCTCCACCTCGAAGCGCGCCGGATGGAGCCCAGGCAGAGACGCGCCCTTGCAGAAGGGAAGGGCGATGCTTCGCCGACTCCCGCCCCAACGATCCTGCAGGGGAAGCGGGAAACGCACCTGCTATTTGTTACTTAACACAGACCATTCCACATCGCGTCCGGGATGAAGTCGGCTACAGAATAGACGGGAAGATCATACAGACAATTTGATCGTGCAATCAGGACGACTTGTGGTTTAGCGTCCCCGCAGTTCATCCTTTTCGGATGGCAAAGTGGAGCCAGCATGCACCGTCCCTTGTTGCGGCACCCCTATCGCGATCTGCCATCCTACCGGTTCTGGAAGCGGTCCGTGTCCGCCGTCGAGGCGCATCTAATTGATCCGGTCACTCATCCTCGCTTCACCATTGGCAAGGAAGAGGCGATCGCGACGGCGGGCAGTTGCTTTGCCCAGCATATCTCGCGCCGGATCAGCCGCTCCGGGTATCGATACCTTGTGACGGAGGACCGACCCGACTTACCTGCCGACCAGCGCGCCGCAGCCGGTTATGGCGTGTTCTCGGCGCGCTTCGGCAACATCTACACCACCGTACAGCTACTGCAGCTGTTCGAGGAAGCGTTTGGCGAGCGTGAGCTCTATGCCGAAGCATGGCAGCGGCCGGACGGCCGATTTGTCGACCCGCTGCGACAGCAGATCGACGGGGCCGGCTTTGCCACGCCGGACTGCGTGACGCAGGACCGCGCCCGCCATCTTCGGTCTGTCAGACGCATGTTCGAGCAGGCGGATGTGTTCATCTATACCTTGGGCCTGACCGAGGCGTGGCAGTCGCGCATCGATGGCCGGGTGTTCTCCGCCGCGCCCGGCGTTGTGGGGGGCCTGTTCGATCCGGACCTCCATGAGTTTGCCAACTTCTCTGTCGATGAGACGTACGGCGCTCTTCGGGATTTCCTGGTCAAGTTCCACGCGGTCAACTCGCGGGCCAAGGTTCTGCTGACGGTGTCGCCGGTGCCACTGATGGCCACGTACGAGGATCGCTCGGTTCTTTCATCCAACACCTACAGCAAATCCGTTTTACGCATCGCGGCAGAGATGGCGATCCGCGATCATGCCTGGGTCGACTATTTCCCGTCGTTCGAGATCATCACGAGCAGTTCCGCCGGAGGTCTCTATTACCAGACCGACCATCGCGAGGTGAATGCGCTGGGCGTTGCTCACGCCATGCGGTGCTTCATGCGCAACTACACGAAGGATGGCGGCCGCGGTGAGGACGGGGCAGTCGCACCGCTTTATGAACATGCGACAAGCCGCGACGTCGTATGCGATGAAAGCATCCTGGACGCGGCAAGGGCCTAGCATTGTCGGAACATTGGTTGGTCATGTCGAACTGCCAGACTGTGGGTCTGGCGAATTGCCTTCAGGCGCAGGCCCCTGACCTTGCGATCACGGCGATGGATCCGGGCAAGTTCAAGGCCCACCCCTGGCTCGCGAACCGGCGCATGCGCGGCTTTGACCGGCTGCTGGTGTACCCTGCGATCCGGCAGGAAGTGCCGAAGGCCAGGCTTGATCGCATTGGCATCCACGTCGAACTGCCGATCATCACCTTTCGCGGCTATCACCCGGACCTGATCTACATCTTCAACCGGGACAAGCCGCTTACGGGCCCGATCAGCCACTACCATTCGGCGATCGCTTTCGCATGTTTCCAACAAGGGATGAGCGCGAGCGAGGCGTTGGCCTGCTTCACCGGCCCCTTCTTCGAGCGGTGCGGCTATCTGGACATCTGGTCCGCCGAGCGGGATCGCCTGCTGGCAGAGTTCGACGCCGTCCACATCGACATCCGGCCCTACTTCCGAAGCTGGGGACGCAGGACCGCCTTCATGTATTCGTACAATCACCCTCGGATCGAACCGCTTTACGATATGGCCTCGGCCCTGCTGCAGTCACAGGGCCGGGCGCTCCGCAGGTCCGACCTGATCCCGCACGACAACCTCGCCAACAGCGCCATCTTTGCGATCTACCCGGAAATCGGCGAGGCCCTGGGCGTACAGGGGGGATACGAGTTTCGCTCTCCGGGGACTTATCGGGCCATCGGGCTCACGGAATACGTCGAGCGATGCTTCGCGTTGTACGCCTCCTTGCCGGCAGGCGACTTGCGGCCGTTCCCCGAGTTCATGAGGCAAGTCGAGCACATCCGCACATTGCTCTAGCCATGAACATGAGGGGCGGGGGTAAAGTGGCGCAACCAAAGGACTGCACCCTGCCCGCATGATCTAGCGGACAGGCTCCCGCCTGACGCAGAACTGTCACCTCGCAAACGCGCGACGGGCAAATTCTCTAGCTGGCTTCAAGATGCTCCCAGCCTTTGCTGAGAAGCAAAAATGGAGGCCCGAGCCGGAATCGAACCGGCGTGCACGGATTTGCAGTCCGCTGCGTCACCACTCCGCCATCGGGCCATCCGGGGCGTGCCCCGTTCGGGGAAAAGCGCGCCTAGCAATCCTGCTGCGATGGTGCAACGAGATTCAGCGCGCGGATGTTTGGGTGTAGCGCGCCGCGGAGGCCTGGTTGCCGTACCGGGGCGGCGTCGCCCCGTCCTGCGCGGCGTAGGCCGGCTTGCCCGGCATCTGCGGCTGGCTGGCATAACCATCGTACACCGCGCGCGCGATGCTGGCGATGCGGTTCTCGCGCGCCAGACGGGTGCCCTGCCCGGTCACGTAGATGGCAACGGCAAAGGCCCGGCCGTCCGGCGTCTCGATGATCCCCACGTCGCTGGAGGTGTTGTTAAGCGAACCGGTCTTGTGCGAGACGGTGGCACCTGCAGGCAGCATCGCGGGAATGCGGCGCTTGCCGGTGACACAGCGGCTCATGGCGTCCAGCAGCAGCGCACGGCTGCTCCGGCTGAGCCAGCGCCCCTGATAGATACCCGCCAGCATCTGCGTCATCGCGATCGGCGTGGCGCTGTCGCGGGTGTCGATCACGGTCGCGGGATTGATGGCGCCGTCATCACGGACCAGCGTGGCGATGTCGCGGTCGATCTGCCAATCGGAGATCCCGGCACGGCGGACCCAGTCGTTCACCGCGCGCGGGCCGCCCACGACCTTGAGCAGGGCGTCGGTGGCGTAGTTGTTGCTGCGCGTGATCATGATGTCGATCAAGGTGCGTGCGCTCAAGTAAGCGCCCGGCTTTACAGGAGCGACCGCGGTCGAGAACGGCGCGGACGCCACCGGCACCAGCAGCGGATACTCGCTGCTCAGGCTCCAGCGGCCCTGGTCGACCCCTTCCAAGAACGTCGCGGCGATCGCGATCTTGCTGGTGCTGGCCATGGGAAACCGCTGGTTGCCAAGTACGTCCACCATCTTGCCGGTGGTGAGGTCCATGGCGGCGACGCCGATGCGCCCGCGCGATGCCTCAGCCAGGCTGGCGAGCTGGCGCTCAAATCCGGGGCTATACGTTCGCGGCGCACGCACTTCGGTGCCGAACAGGCTGTCGAAGGCGTTCTGCACCTCGTCCACGCCCGGCTCGCGATCGAGACTGCCAGCATGAGCGGAGGTCAGCGGCGTCAGAACCGCTGCCGCGACGGTCAGCATGCGAAGGAATGATTTCATGTCCGTCCTGCCTGCCCCGGAAAAAAGCAGGTCCACCCTAGATGAATCCACCTTGTAAAAGACTTAACCCAAACGGGAAATTCCGCCAGATGACCGCGACGAAGCGCGCGGCGCCTGCGGTGACTGCCGGAACCCCTCGCGGCAACCTCACGCGGCTAGGCGGTTGAACGCGCCCAAGCCGGCAAACGAAAAGGCCGGGGGGATAGCTCCCCCCGGCCCTCGATCGGTAACGTCAGACGGTGTGACTTAGAAGTCCATGCCGCCCATGCCACCCATTCCGCCACCGCCCATCGGCGGCATCGCGGGCTTGTCGTCCGGCTTCTCGCTGATCGCCGCTTCGGTGGTGATCAGCAGGCCGGCGACCGAGGCAGCGTCCTGCAGGGCGGTGCGCACGACCTTGGTCGGGTCGATCACGCCGGCAGCCACGAGGTTCTCGTAAGTGTCGGTCGCGGCGTTGAAGCCCTGGGTCTCGTCGTTCTCGCGCAGCAGGTTGCCGGCAACCACGGCGCCGTCATGGCCCGCGTTGGTGGCGATCTGCTTCACCGGCGCGGTGATGGCGCGACGGATGATGTCGATGCCCTTGGTCTGGTCGTCATTGGCGCCCTTCAGGCCTTCCAGGGCCTTGGTGGCGTAGAGCAGCGCAGTACCGCCACCGGGGACAATGCCTTCCTCGACCGCGGCGCGGGTCGCGTGGAGGGCGTCGTCGACGCGGTCCTTGCGCTCCTTCACCTCGACTTCGGAAGCACCGCCGACCTTGATCACGGCAACGCCGCCGGCGAGCTTGGCGAGACGCTCCTGGAGCTTCTCACGGTCGTAGTCGCTGGTGGTCGTCTCGATCTGCGAACGGATCTGCTCAACGCGAGCCTTGATCTCGTCAGCCGAACCCGAGCCATCGACGATGGTGGTGTTGTCCTTGTCGATGGTGACCTTCTTGGCCTGGCCGAGCATGCCCACGGTCACGTTCTCGAGCTTGATGCCGAGGTCTTCCGAGATCATCTCGCCGGCGGTCAGCGTGGCGATGTCGCCCAGCATCGCCTTGCGACGATCGCCGAAGCCCGGAGCCTTGACGGCCGCGACCTTCAGGCCGCCGCGCAGCTTGTTGACGACGAGCGTGGCGAGAGCCTCGCCCTCGATGTCCTCGGCGATGATGAGGAGCGGACGGCCCGACTGCACCACGGCCTCGAGGATCGGCAGCATCGCCTGGAGCGAGGACAGCTTCTTCTCGTGGATCAGGATGTAGGGGTTGTCGAGCTCGACGGTCATCTTGTCGGGGTTGGTCACGAAGTACGGCGAGAGGTAGCCGCGGTCGAACTGCATGCCTTCGACGACGTCCAGCTCGAACTCGAGACCCTTGGCCTCCTCGACGGTGATGACGCCTTCCTTGCCGACCTTCTCCATGGCCTCGGCGATCTTCTCGCCGACTTCGATGTCGCCATTGGCAGAGATGATGCCGACCTGGGCGATCTCTGACGAACCGGACACGTTCTTCGAACGAGCCTTGAGGTTCTCGACGACCTTGATGACCGCGAGGTCGATGCCGCGCTTGAGGTCCATCGGGTTCATGCCGGCGGCAACGGCGGTCATGCCTTCGCGCACGATGGCCTGGGCCAGCACGGTGGCGGTGGTGGTGCCGTCACCGGCCGCGTCGTTCGCCTTCGAGGCCACTTCGCGCAGCATCTGCGCGCCCATGTTCTCGAACTTGTCCTTGAGCTCGATTTCCTTGGCGACGGTGACGCCGTCCTTGGTGATGCGCGGAGCGCCGAAGCTCTTGTCGATCACGACGTTGCGGCCCTTGGGGCCCAGCGTGACCTTCACGGCATTGGCGAGGGTATCCACGCCGGCGAGGATGCGCTCACGAGCGTCGCGCGAAAAGCGTACGTCCTTGGCTGCCATTGTTATAATCCTTCCATTTCGTCATCCCGGCGAAGGCCGGGATCGCGGGCGCTCGAGGCGCCCTGTCGATGGGTTTTGACTTGCGAAACCGGTCCCGGATAACTCCGGGATGAAGCTCAGCCGATGATGCCGAGGATGTCCGATTCCTTCATGATCAGCAGGTCTTCGCCGTTCACCTTGACCTCGGTGCCCGACCACTTGCCGAACAGCACGCGATCACCGACCTTGACGTCGAGCGCGATACGATCGCCGTCGTCGTCGCGCGCACCCTCGCCCACAGCGACGATCTCGCCCTCAGCCGGCTTTTCCTTGGCGCTGTCGGGAATGATGATGCCGCCGGCCGTCTTTTCCTCAGCCTCGACGCGGCGCACGAGAACACGGTCGTGCAGCGGACGGAAACTCATGGGATACTCCCTCATCCTGTGAGACAAAAAACGGTCTTGGCACTCTCACCAGGAGAGTGCCAACGGCCGCGGATATGGTCCGCGCCCGCGGGGGCGTCAAGCATCCGAAAACAAATTTTCGTCGCTTCGGCGGAAACGCCGCAGGACCCCCGGCCAGCCGGTTCTGGGGGCGGACGAACGCCCCGGGACACGCGAGGCAGACTATCGCACCAGCGGCGCGGCGTTTCAGGGAAGAAGGCCGAAGCGCTCGCGCCAGACCCAGCGGCCGATCAACAGGACCGCCGCGAAAGTGAGGCCCGCGGCCAGGCCAACCCACACGCCCAGACCGCCCAGCGACGTGTGCAGGCCCAGCCAGAAGGCGATGGCGAAGCCGCCCAGCCAATAGCTCAGGATGGCAATGACCATCGGCACCTTCGTGTCCTGGACCCCGCGCAGCACGCCCGCGGCCACGGCCTGGGCGCCGTCCACGAGCTGGAAGGCTGCCGCGACCATCAGGTATTGCAGCGCGAACACCAGCATGGCGGCATTGGCGGGAGCGTTGACGTCCACGTAAGCGGACACGATCAGCTTGGGCGCGAGGAGCATCGCTGTCGCCGAGACGCCCACGAACGCCAGCCCGGTGAGCAACGCGGCCCAGCCGGCGCGGCCGATCGCCGCGCGATCGCCAGCGCCGTAGTGGTAGCCGACCCGGATCGTCGCCGCCTGGCCGATGCCGAACGGCACCTGGAAGAAGATCGCGGCGATCTGCAAGGCGACAGTGTGAGCGGCCAGCTGCGCCTCACCAATCAGCCCCATCAGGAACGCAGCGGAGCTGAACAGGCCGCCCTCGGCCAGGAGGGTCAGCGCGATCGGCGTGCCCAGCGTCACGATTTGGCGCATCCGCGACCATTCGGGACGCCACCACCGACCCCAGATGTAGACGCGGCGCAAGCGTCGGTCGCTCTGGATGGCCCAGACGTAAGCGGCGACGGTGAAACAGGCGGTCAGGAAGCTCGCGAGCGGCGATCCCAGCATGCCCATGGGCTCAACGCCGAGGTTGCCGAACACCAGCACCCAGTTGCCCAGGGCATTCACCGCGATCGAGACGCCGGTGATGACAGTGGCGAAGATCGGCCGCCCCATGGCCGACACGAAAGTGCGCAGCACATTCACGACCAGCATCGGGAGCACGCTGAGCGCGCAGACCTCCAGAAAGTCTCCGGCAAGCCTTGCCAGCCTGGGCTCCTGCCCCGTCGCCAGCACGATCCATTCGCCGCACAGGCAGATGCCGATGCCCCCGATCCCGAGGAGGAGGCAGAGCCACAGCGCCATCCGCACGGACCGGCGCACTTCGCGTACCGCATGGCGCCGCCGACCGATCTCCGCGGCGATCAGGGCGGCGACCGCGCCGGTCATGCCATAAAAGGCCATCATCAGCAGGGCGAAGATCGCGACGGCGAGGCTCGATGCGGCAAGCGCCTCCTGCCCCAGCCGCGCGACGAACATCACATCGGTAGCGAACACCGCCATCTGCAGGATGTTCGCGGCAGCCAGCGGCCCGGCCAGACGCAGCGTCGCGGCAAGCTCCGCTCGGAAGAGCCCTGGAGTGGACCGGGCGAGAAGAGGTTGAGCGGGCATGATGGCAATCGAAGCAGAAGGGCAGCGGGCGATACGCCGATGCGGCGCCGCGAGGAAGCAATTTCAGGCACCTTGAGCCCCCCGGCGATCTTCCCGCGCCCGCTTTCCAAGCTTGCCGATCTGCCATAGGTCATCGCCGCAACACGGACAGGGGAATGACTTGCCGAACTCGCGAACAATGCAGGGCCGCCACTTGCTGGCCGCTGCCGCGGCGCTGATGCTGGTCGGATGCGGAAACGGCAGCGAAGACCGTGCCAAGGCGCCTGCGGGCCAGGCCGGGCAGGACGCTGGCGTGCGGCAGGGTCCGCCCGCCGCCTTCGCGGTTTGCGCCTCGTGCCATTCGGTGCGGCCGGGCGGCCGCGCTTCAGGCCCTTCGCTGGCCGGCGTGTGGGGACGCAAGGCCGGAACCTTGCCCGGCTATCCGTTCAGCGCCCCGCTCCGGGCCTCGGGGCTGGTCTGGGACCGCGCCACGCTCGACACCTGGCTGGCGGCACCGATGAAGGCGGTGCCGGGCACCAGGATGGTGGTGGGCATGCCGGACCCTGCCGCGCGCAAGGCGGTGATCGACTATCTGGAGACCCTGCGGTGAGCGAGGTCGCGATGATCGGCTGCCAGGCACGCTGGGCGGAAACGATAAAGCAGCGCCTGGCCGCCTGCGCCCAGGCGGGCGACGCTCGCAAGGCCCGGGCCTATGCGGAGTGCTTCACCGAGGACGGGGTGCTCGATCTTGACGAGCAGACCATCACCGGCCGCGCGCAGTTGCTGGAGTGGATGAGTGCGCCGGCCGTGATCCCGCAGCCGACCAGCGGGGCACCGGGCTATATCAGCCATCATCTCACCACCTGCCGCATTTCGTTTTCGGGCGACAATGCCGCGACGGCGCGAACTTATTGGCTGGTGACCAGTGCGGCGGGGCTCGACCACAACGGCTTCTACCTCGATTCCCTGCGCCGCGAGGGAGACGACTGGCTGATAGCTCACCGCCGGCCGCGCACCTTGTGGATCAGCCCGGCCAGCGTACTGCACGGGCATTCCTAACGCGTTCGCATTATCGAACCGCCATTCGCAATTTTGACTGGCCTGCCGTTTGGCAGTAGGACCCTGCCCGCAGCGGCGCGCGTAGATCCGTGCGGCCGCGAACGGGAAGAGGACGACGGTCATGACCTTCGACGCCAAAGCGGCCGTGCTGACAGGCGAGGACGAGCTGTACGACGCGCTGTACGACGTGCGCCGCGAGGCGGAGGAAGTCGGCAACTACATTGATGTAGACCCTTACCCGCTGATGGCCGCCCAGCGCCGGATCGCGCCGGTCCGCAAGGGCTTCCTGCGCGAACTCCTGGGCTTGCCGCGGTTTCATCGCCAGCCCGAGGCGCTATCGCGGGAAGGCTACACCACCTTCAGCTTCGAGGCGTGCGAGCAGGCGTTTCGCGACAACGTCAATTACTCGAACGCCGTCTACAGCCTCAACGCCCCCAGGGTGGGCGACAAGCCTTACGGCATCCTGGAAATGGACAACCCCGAGCACCATGCTTTCCGGCGCGCGGTGCAGTCGCTGTTCATCAAGCCCAAGGCCCAGAAGTGGTGGCGCGAAAAGTATATCGACGCGCTGGTGGAAGACCTTGTGCAGGCACTGGAAGGGCGCGACCGCGCGGAGCTGAACCTGCAGCTCTGTGCGCGCGTCCCGGTCCACACCATCACTCGCGCGGTGGGCCTGCGCGGCGAGGATGCGCTGATCTTCCGCAATGCGCTGCTGCAGACCTCGCCCAACCGCGACGGGCAGGACGCGCAGCGCCGCGCGCATGGGGTCGTGCAGCAGATGCTGATGGAGCAGATCCAGCGCCGCCACGCCGAGCCGGGCGAGGATATCATCTCCTGGCTGCTGGCCGCCGAGATCGACCCGCCGGGCGAGGAACGCCGGAAGCTGACCGACAACGAAGTCGCGATCTTCGCGCGGCTGATCCTGCTGGCGGGCGGGGGTACCACGTGGCGCCAGCTCGGCATCGTGCTGATGGCCCTGCTGCTGGACCGCGAGCAGCTTGACGCCGTTCGCGCTGACCGGAGGCTGGTCGATGCCGCGATCGAGGAATCCCTGCGATGGAACCCCACGAACCCGCTGTTCACCCGCGTGGCGGTGGCGGACACCGAATTCCACGGTGTGCATATTCCCAAGGGCGCGATCCTGGACATCTGCCTGGGCGCGGGCAACCGCGATCCCGAGCGCTGGGAAAACCCCGAGGTGTTCGACTTGCACCGGCCCTTCCAGCAGCACCTGGGAACCGGGATCGGCGCACATATGTGCCTGGGCCGCTTCGTCGCGCAGGCCGAGATGGGCGTTGCCATCAACCGCCTGCTGGACACCTTCCCGAACCTGCGGCTCGACCCGGATCAGCCCGAGCCCTTCGTCACCGGCGGTCTGGAGCAACGCGGCGTTTCGGCGCTGCACGTGCTGCTCAGATAAGAGCCGTCCAGCCGGCCTCCGACCGGCGCCGATTTTGCTTGAAGCGGCCAGACTCCGGAGCGGCCTGACAAGGTCGACCCTCCAGTCGGCAGGCCACAAAAAAAGGGCGGCTCGTGAGAGCCGCCCTTCCTTGTTTCATCCGGCGTGAACCGGAAAGAAGATCACTTGATCTCGACGGTGCCGCCGGCTTCCTCGATCTTCTTCTTGATCTCTTCGGCTTCAGCCTTGCTGACAGCTTCCTTGATCGCCTTGGGAGCGCCCTCGACCAGAGCCTTGGCTTCGGCCAGGCCCAGGCTGGTGATGCCACGCACTTCCTTGATGACCTGGATCTTCTTGCCGCCGTCGCCGGTCAGGATGACGTCGAATTCGGTCTTCTCTTCGGCAGCGGGGGCGTCGCCACCGGCACCGGCGGGAGCGGCCACGGCCACGGCGGCAGCGGCGGAAACGCCCCATGCCTCTTCGAGGGCCTTGGCGAGGTCAGCCGCCTCGAGGACGGTCAGCTGCGACAGTTCTTCAACAAGCTTGGCGATATCGGCCATGTTACTTCACTCCTGGTTTCATTGTCCCGGCACCGAAAGGCCACCGGGCTAAATCGCTTTGAAACGTCTTACATGCCCGCCGCGATTTCCGAGCAGGGCGCGCCCTGTCGAAAACCGCTTGGTGCATGAGCTTGCGCTCAGGCGGCATCCTTCTCGGCGTAGGCGGCAAAGACGCGCGCCAGCTTCGCCGCCGGAGCGGTCGAGAGCTGAGCGATCTTGGTCGCCGGAGCCTGGACGAGGCCGATGAGCTTGGCACGCATTTCGTCGAGCGAGGGCATCGAGGCGAGTGCCTTGATCCCGTTCGCGTCGAGGACGTGCGAACCCAGCGAACCGCCGACGATCTCGATCTTGTCGGTCGTCTTGGCGAAGTCGACGACAGCCTTGGCGGCAGCGACGGGGTCCACCGAAGTGGCGATGGCCGTCGGGCCGGTCAGGAAGTCGCCGATACCGACATAGTCGGTGTCCGCGATGGCAAGCTTGGCAAGACGGTTCTTCGCAACCTTGTAGGACGCGCCGGCTTCCCGGATCTTCGTGCGCAGAGCGGTGGACTGAGCCACCGACATGCCGAGGTTGCGGGTGATGACCACCACGCCGACCTCGTTGAAGACCGCGTTGAGCTGGGCGACCGATTCGGCTTTCTGCGAACGATCCATGCCTTACTCCTTCACAATGGCCGCAACGGGGGTGAACCCGCAGCGACCGGCTACGTTTTTCCCGCGCCGCTGCGTGCGGCACGAGAGAGTCCGTTCGATGGGGAAGGAGCCGTGCCCGAAAGCACGAAAGCGGCACCGCGCTTCAGGAGCGAAGGGCCGTGGAATTCTCTGTCCCCGTCTAGGCTGGAGATTAAGAGGGAAACCCTCACCAGCTGTCTCGGACGGATGACTCGGAGGGACGGGCCCACCGGTCGACCGGGGCCTTTATGGCAGGGCCGCGCGAGAGTCAAAGGAAAGGCGAAGGCGCGTTCGAAGGCGTGTGCGAATACCTCCGCCGGCCGCTAGCCCGCCGCGCGCAACGGGGGCGCATCCTCCCGGACCGGGCGCGGTTGGTCAGGCCAGATACCGCGGGTGTCGTAAACCAGCTTGTCGGCACGCTCTGCCAGAGGGACCACGCGGAAGACATCGTGGTCCACCAGCACGATCAGGATCTCGCAAGTCTCCAGCGCCTCGTCCACGTCGATCTGCGTGGCGCCCGTGTCCGTAAATTCGATCGGCAGCTCGGCGGCGTAAGGCTCGACGATATGCACCCGACTGCCGTACTTGCGCGCGATCCGGGCCGCCACGAAGCGCGCCGGGCTCTCGCGGAAATCGTCGATATTGGCCTTGAAGGCGAGACCCAGACAGGCAACGCGGGCATCGGGATGAGCGGCCACCAGTTCATCCGCCTTGCGCACCACGTGGTGCATCTTGCCGTCATTGACGCCGCGCGCGGTGCGGATCAGCGGGGTTTCCTCCGGCGCGCCGTGGACGATGA
>Ga0233380_1000916_pt1 | contig 14135 bp, 13 predicted proteins | sample ElkDunMinimDraft_9_FD_191541 | JGI IMG/M metagenome (GOLD analysis project Ga0233380, IMG submission 191541) | Fecal eukaryotic communites from dung pellets of Tule Elk in California, USA - Elk Dung F36 | ecosystem: Host-associated > Mammals > Digestive system > Large intestine > Fecal | place... | reverse complement strand
TACCACCAGAGCGCGCCCATCACCCCCAGGAAGCCGCCATGGAAGGACATGCCGCCTTCCCATACCCGCAGCACCCACAGCGGATCGGCCAGCACGGTGGAGAAATTGTAGAACAGGGCCGAACCGATCCGGCCGCCCAGCACAGCCCCCAGGGCGCCATAGAAGATCAGATCGGAGATCTGCTCGTTGGTCCACTCGAGCGGCCCGCGGCTCGCGCGGTAGCGGGCCAGCAGCCAGGCGCCACTGAAGGCGATGATGTACATGATGCCGTACCAATGCACCGCGAGAGGTCCAATGGAGATGGCAATGGGGTCGATCTGGGGATAGGTCAACATAAGATTAAGATCACTCGAGCAGATCGAGCAGTGCTTTCTGCTTTTCCAGGGAGAAGCGCTTGAACTTCTCAATCACCTTCATCGCCGACTCGTCCAGGGCACCGTGGCAGGTGTCAGGATCCAGGCCGACGCGATCCGGCGCGGTCAGGGTCTTTTCCTCGACGAACTGCTCCAGCAGCAGCGTTATCTCCGCATTCATGCTGCGACGATTGCGGCGCGAAACGACTGCCAGCTGCTCGTGATACTCCCGCGGCAGCCGCAGCACGAAGCGGTCTTCCTGCTTGCTGGCGGGCCGGCGGCCGGCGGGTGAAGGGGATTTGGCCATCAGTTATTCCTCGAAGTGCGCAGCAGCCTGTCGATACCCGCATTGAACAGGGCCAGGTCCACACAGCTGCGGACCATCTGCGGGTCGTCCATCTCCATGACCTGCGCCAGCAGCTCTTTCGCTGTGGTCAGCGGTATGGAACGGATTACCGCCTTCACCTTGAGCAGGGTGGTGGCATTCATGGACAGGATATCGAAGCCCATGGCCATCAGCAGCAGGGCCGCACCGGGATCGCCCGCCATCTCGCCACAGATGCTGACCGGTTTCTTTTCCCGATGGGCGGCATCAACCACGTGCTGAAGGGCTTTCAGAACCGCCGGATGGAAGGACGAATAGAGGCTCGCCACCCGCGGATTGTTACGGTCGACCGCCAGCAGATACTGGGTCAGGTCGTTGCTGCCGACCGAGATGAAGTCCACCAGCCGGCTCAGGGCCTGGGTCTGATAGACCGCGGCAGGCAGCTCGATCATCACCCCTACGGGCGGCATGCGCACGTCCATGCCCTCTTCTTTCAGCTCGCGCCAGGCCCGCTTGATGATCTGGATGGAGCCAGTGACCTCGTGCACGTTGGAGATCATCGGCAGCATGATCTGGAGGTTGTTCAGCCCCTGGCTGGCGCGGATCATCGCACGCACCTGGGCGATGAAGATCTCGGGGTGGTCCAGGGTGACGCGAATGCCACGCCAGCCCAGGAAGGGGTTCTCTTCCTCGATAGGGAAGTAGGGCAGCGCCTTGTCGCCGCCGATATCCAGGGTGCGCATGGTCACCGGCTTGGGCGCAAACGCCGCCAGCTGTTCGCGGTAGATGGCCGTCTGCTCCTGTTCGCTGGGGAAGCGCTCCGCCAGCAGGAAGGGCACTTCGGTGCGGAACAGGCCGATGCCTTCCGCGCCGTGATCCAGCGACCGCACCACGTCGGACATCAGGCCGGTGTTGACCCACAGGTTGACCTGGTGCTTGTCCGGCGTCTCGCAGGGCAGATTGATGAGACCCTCGAGCCCCCTGACCAGCTCCGCCTCCTCCTTGATCACCTCGCGATAGCGGTTCAGCAGCTGATCCGACGGGCTGCTGTAGACCTGACCGTTGTAGCCATCGACGATAAGCTGGCGCCCGTCTAGCTTGCGATAGGGCAGATCCACCACGCCCATGGTGGCTGGTACACCCATGGTGCGGGCCAGGATGGCCACGTGGGAGTTGCCCGAGCCCTTCACCGACACCAGGCCGCGCAGTTTCTCCTTGGGCACCTCGGCCAGCATGGCTGCGGTCAGCTCTTCGCTGATGAGGATGGTGTTGTCCGGGTATTCGGTCTTGATCGCGTCCTTGTCCTGCAGATAGAACAGCACGCGACTGCACAGATCGCGGATATCCGCGGCGCGCTCACGCAGGTAGGGATCCTTCATCATCTCGAAGGCGTTGATGTGATCCTTGGCCACCTCGGCCAGTGCGCCCTGCGCCCACTGCCCGTGGCGGATACGATCCAGCACTTCCTTGCCCAGGGTGTCGTCATCCAGCATGCGCACGTAGACCCCGAACAGCTCGCGCTCTTCCGGGCTCAGCCGGGTTTCCAGATTGCTGGTAAGTGCCAGCATGTCCTGGCGAACCGCGTTCAGTGCCGTGTTGAAGTATTCGATCTCAGTGTCGATGTCTGAACAATCCCTGCTCGGGATGAGATCGAGGTCAGCCAGCGGGAAAACCACCACCGCTGTGCCGATGGCCACACCGGGGGCACCGGCGACCCCATTGAAGATGGTATCCGACCTGCGCTGTCCCGAGGGACTCACGCCCTGGATGGCACCACTGGCCTCCGCCGCCGCGATGACGCCGGAGAGTTGTGCGGAGAGGGTGATGAGGAAGGCCTCCTCGCCTTCGTCAAAACTGCGCTTCTCGCGGTGCTGCACGACCAGCACGCCGAGCACCTTGCGATGGTGGATGATCGGCACGCCCAGGAAGGAGTTGAACTGCTCCTCGCCGGTCGCCGACAGATAACGGTAATTGGGGTGGGACGGGGCATCGTCCAGGTTCACCGGCTCAGCGTTGCTGGCCACCAAACCAACCAGACCTTCGCCCACTCGCAGACTGACGCGGCCCACCGCTTCCTTCCTGAGGCCCTCGGAGGCCATCAGCACGTGGCTGTTAAGCTCCGAGTCGAGCAGGTAAACCGAACAGACCTGCGTATTCATGGCTTCCCTGACCCGGTTTACGATGACATCGAGTGCTGTCTGCAAATCCTTCGCAGAATTCACTTCCTGTACAATTTCTCGCAATCTTTCCAGCATGTTGGTTTCCGTTCGGGTTACGGGATAGCTCGGTTTTGTCAGTGGGGTTCACCTGGCAGGCAGAAAGCGCACAGACTCGCAGCGAGCTGCGGTACGCACGTGCAAAAGGCCAGGACTCCTCGGAGGCCCGGCGCCTTAAAACCAGGAGTCTTTATAGCCAGGAGGCCTTATAGAGCACCCAGCGGTTCTGCCAATTCCTTGAGCGCCTGTCTGTAGACCTCGCGCTTGAAGTCGATCACCTGGCTCAGAGGGTACCAGAAACTCACCCAACGCCAATCATCGAATTCAGGCGCCGGGCTCGCCTTAAGATTGATCCTGCCTTCGTCCGCGCGCAACAGCAGCAGATACCATTTCTGCTTCTGACCGATGCATAGGGGGCTGGAGCGTTGCCGGATCAGGTTCTTGGGCAGCTGGTAATAGAGCCAGCCGCGCGTAGATGCCAGGATTTCCACATCGTCCGGGTCCAGGCCGACTTCTTCTTTCAGCTCCCGGAACAGCGCCTGCTGCAGCCTCTCCCCCTGGCGGATTCCGCCTTGCGGAAATTGCCAGGCATTCTGACCGATGCGCTTTGCCCAGAGAAGCTGCCCCTGCCGGTTACAGATGATGATGCCTACATTAGGTCTGAAACCCTGGGAGTCTATCATCCTGGCATTGGGTCCTTAATCGACGGGTCCTTAATCGGGTAAAATCAGCCGGAGCATTGTTACATATGTGTCACAACCAGGGAACCTCTGCGGCTGCCCGGAAACGCGTATAATACCGGGTCTTGCGGCATTTACGGACAGTATCACATGACCTTGGCGATTTTCGATCTCGACAACACCCTGCTCAACGGCGACAGCGACCATGCCTGGGGAGAATTCCTCATCGGCAAGGGGCTGGTGGATCCGGTGGCCCACAAGGCGGGCAACGATCACTTCTACCACCTCTATCAGCAGGGCAACCTGGACATCCTGGCCTACGTCGACTTTGCCATCAGCCCGGTCAAGGGGATGCCGCGCGTCGAACGCGAAGCCCTGCAGCAGGAGTTCATGAGCAGCAGCGTGGAGGCGATGATGCTGCCCAAGGCACAGGCTCTGCTGCACCAGCACCGTGACAACGGCGACTATTGCCTGATCATCACCGCCACCAACCACTTCGTGACATCGCCGATCGCCGAGCGCCTGGGCGTTGATGATCTCATCGCCACCGACCTCGAACTGGTCGACGACGGCTATACCGGCGGCGTGCAGGGAATCCCGAGCTTCCAGGCCGGCAAGGTGCGCCGCCTGCAGGATTGGTTGCAGGCCTACAACGCGGGACGGCCGGACGAGGAGCAGTTGAGCATGGAGAACAGCGTGTTCTACAGTGACTCCTTCAACGATCTGCCCCTGCTGGAGCGTGCGGGGAAGGCGGTGGCCGTCGACCCGGACCCGGTACTGCACGAACAAGCGACCAAACGCGGCTGGGACATCATTTCCCTGCGCTAGAAGCCGGCTCAGGGGGCCAGCTCAGAACCCGCTCTCGAAGCCATTTCTCAAACCCAGGCTCTCAGACCTTGGCCAGATTGATTTCGACGATCAGGTCATCGGCCAGCCGCTCCAGCTGGCCCTGCAGGACGTCGACATCAATCTCCACGGGCACCTTCAGCAGTGCCTGGGCATTGAACAACTGATCGCCCGACATCGGGGCGCTGACGCACTGGGTCGCCAGTTCTTCCACGTTCACGTGCTGCTCTGCCAGCGCCCGGGAGATCTCCTTGATGATGCCTGGCCGATCGTTGCCCACCAGGGTGAGGCGCCAGGTGCGCTGCCGCGGAGCGCTGTCTCCCAGCTTCACTTTCTCGACGACGACCCGCACCGAGGTCAGTTTCTGCAGCGCATCCACCAGCTCATCGGCGTGCGTCTCGTCGACGCTCACCCGCAGGATGCCGGCGAATTTGCCCGCCAGGTGGGACATGTTACTTTCCAGCCAGTTGCCGGAATGCCGCGAAATGGTGTCCGCGAGCTGACCGACCAATCCCGGCCGGTCCTCTCCAATAATCGTCAATACCAGATATGTCGACATGCCTGTCTCCGTGATCAGCCCGCCACCATGACGGTGCGGGGAAACTGCCCGAATTCTTCCCAGTAGCTGACCCGCTCCGGCAGTTCGTCCGCCGGTGCCTGGACGTTGCCATTGACGTCAGTTACCCGTGACACCAACCGGTGCTCGCCAGGCTGGGCACCCTGCCAGTCGAAACTGAACAGCTTCCAGGTGAACTGGGACGACTGGGGATCCAGGGTTGCCTGTTGCCAGGGCCCATCATCCACCTTGACCTCGACGCTGCGGATCGGCGTGCCGTCGTTGAGCACGAAGCCGCTGACCGTGTGCTGGTTGCCGCTGGCGGCGACCCGGGTAATGACCGATTTCAGATTCATCCGCGCCACCGAATTCTCGACCCAGCGCTCCTGGCCACCCACCGTTTCACGCTTGAGAGTCACGTAATCCCGACCCATGAAGCGCCCCATGTAGCGGGTGTCCTGCACGTGAATCTGGGTCAGCCACTTGACGTTGGCCACCCCGTACCAGCCGGGCACCAGCAGGCGCACGGGCTTGCCGTGGAAATGCGGCAGCGGCTCGCCATTCATCTCCAGCGCCAGCAGGTTATTGTCATTCAGCGCGTCCTCCACGGACAGCGCCCGCGCGAAAGCGGTCGGCACCGTGCGGCCGCGGATCTCCTCTTCACCGATATCGGCGCCGAAAAACACGACTTCCCTGCCGCCGGGCTGGATGCCTGCCTCTTCCAGCAGCTCACGCAGGCTGACGCCACGCCAGGTGGCGTTGCCCACCAGACCATGGAACATGCGGGCACCGTTGCCTCCGCACTCGAAGCCCACGTCCTTCTGGATCTGGGAGCGGGCGCGCAGCTGATCGAGCGACAGCGTCAGGGGGCGGTCCACCAGGCCGGTAATCCGCAGGCTGTAGGTAGCGTTGTCCACCTCGGGCTGCCCGTAGTGCTGCACCAGGTAAAAATCGTCGTTGCTGCTGTAGAACGAGTTGGAGGAGATCCGCCGGGTGTCCTGATAGTGTGTGGCACCAGGGCGCACAGGGAGGACGCGGAAGGTGTCGGGGATATCGGTGAAGGGCACCTCGACCTCTCCCTGGGCCAGGGCGGGCATCAACCAGTGAGGGAAAGTGCTGGCAGCCGCCGCTGCTATCCCGGTATTGAGCGCTCCCTTGAGAATCCGGCGGCGATCTGGGTTGCCAGGCAGGTCACTGTCAGGGCTGGAAGACTCGCGGCTGCTATCACTGGGATTCATGGCTCGACCTCTTGTTATTGTTGCGGGTTGTTATCGTTGTGTGGCGGGGACCCTGACGATAGCACAGCGCCGAATGGCCGGGAAGAATGGGTCGGGAAGAATGGTGCGGGAGGATTGGCCGGGCCGCTGACGCACGATGGCAGCGACCCGGCAGCAGCATCAGTGGTGGTGACCGCCGGCGCCGTGAACGTGGCGATGGGCCACCTCTTCCGGGGTAGCCGGGCGGACGCTGACGATTTCGATCTCGTAATACAGGGTGCGGCCAGCAAAAGGATGGTTGGTATCGACATCCACATTGAAGCGACCGGCCTTCAGCACCAGGGCATTGCGAACGCCCTTGCTGGTCTGGATAGCGACAATCTGACCCGGCGCGAGCTGTTTCTGCCCAGGGCGCAGATGCAGGTGCTTGATCGGCACCCGCTGGATGGCGTTGGCGTGGCGCGGGCCGTAGGCTTGATGGGGCTCCAGCGTAATGGAGAGTGCCTCACCGACGCGCTTGCCCGCCATCACCTGTTCCAGCCCGGAGATGACATTGCCGTGCCCATGCAGGTAATACAGCGGCTCGCGTCCAAATGACTCTTCCAGCCAGTCGCCCTTTTCGCCTTCCTTGATCTCGCAAAGCCGGTAGTGGAAGGACACGACGCAATCATCGGCAATGACCAGTGCATCAGTGCCCAAATCTTTTTCCTCGTCTATCATTTCAGGTGCTCCAGAAAATTTGCGCAATTCTAGCAAAGTTCGTGGATAGTCGCTTGACCACCGATGATGGCACAGTGATATTATGGGCCCGTCTTCAAACCCTTGGGCTCTCCCCACCACGCCGCGCGCGTGGATAGTTGGCGATTACTAAACATGTCTGAACAACAGAAATTCTCACCACTTACGATCCATATCAAGGGACAGGTCCGGCGCCTGCGCCTGATGGCAGGCTATTCCATGTCGGAAGGCTCGCGTCTGCTGGGTGTTTCCCGCAAGCAGCTGGAAGATATCGAGACCACCCGCGACTACGGATGTCATCTGGAAATTGAACTACTGGCCAAGATCAAGGTGATCTATAACGTCTCCATTGACGATCTGCTCGGCGAGCTTCCCCAGGATCTGTACTCGGATTTCTACGCCCGCAAACGTCGTCGCAACGCCTCCTGATCCGGCGCTCCCGGATCCGGACAAAGCGCGGATTCCTGTCGCGAAACTATCGCGGATCCTGCCCCGTAGCGGGCGAGATTTCCGCTGATCGCCAATTTTGTGTATAATGGCCGACTTTTTACACGAAATGAAAACAGGCGACGCTATGGCAACCAAACCGAAGAAAGACCCGGTCATCGACAACCGCATCAACCTGGCAGAGCACATTGACGCCTTCCTCAAATCCGGCGGCAAGGTCAAGCAGATCCCTTCCGGCATCAGCGGCCAGACCAGCACCAGCGGCCCGCGCCAGATCGTCCTGAGCCACAAGAACAGCGCCTGATCCCGCCGGCTGACTGTCGCGACATCCCGGAAGCCGATTCGCCCCCTGCTGGAGCATGATCGTGCATGGACACCCAGAATCTCAAAGCATTTGTGGCGGTTGCAGATAACAACTCGTTTTCGCTGGCTGCCGAACTCCTGCATGTGACGCAGCCTGCCATCAGCAAGCGCATCCGTCTGCTTGAAGAGCAGCTTTCCACCCAGCTTTTCGATCGCATCGGCCGTCAGGTCTCGCTCACCGAGGCCGGCCGCACGCTGCTTCCCCACGCCCGCGCCATCCTGGTGACAATGGATTCCGCACGACAGGCCATCGCCGACCTGTCCGGCGAGATCAAGGGCCAGCTCAAGCTGATCACCAGCCATCACGTCGGGCTGCACCGGCTGCCGAACATCCTGCGGGATTTCAGCGGGCGTTACCCGCTGGTAGAGGTGGACCTGCAGTTCATGGATTCGGCCGAGGCCTACGCGGCGATTCTCAAGGGCGAGAGTGATCTGGGCATCATCACCGAGGTGGAACATCCGGATGACGATGTGCATTCACACTCCATCTGGACCGACCATATGATGTTCGTCGTGGCGCCCCAGCATCCCCTGGCAGCGATCCATCCGCTGACGCTGGCCGAGATCAGCCCCTACCAGGCGCTGCTGCCGGAAAGCCGATTCTTCACTACCAAGCTGGTCGAGGAGATCTTCCAGCGCCACGAATTGCCGCTGCGCATCAAGCTGGCCACCAATTATCTGGAGACCATCAAGGCGCTGGTGTCCGCCGGCTACGCCTGGAGCGTCCTGCCGGCATCAATGCTCAGGGACGGCACCCTGACGGTGCTGGACGTCGTGGATGCGCAGGGCAACAGCATTCGCCTGAGCAGGCAACTGGACTGCATCTATCATCGACGACGACTGATGAGTAATGCCGGGCGCGCCTTTCTGGCATTACTGACAGAGAACGCGGATTAGCAACAGCACTTACTCAAGCTGGGAGACCTGATACCCTTTTGCCTCCAGCTGGGTCAGCAGCCCATCCTCGCCGACCAGGTGCGCTGCGCCCACCAGCACGAACTCCGTGCCGTCCCGCTCGAACAGGTCTTCAATCAACGGCATCCAGGCGTTGTTGCGCTCCACCAGCAGCACATCGTAAACGTCCGGCACCTGCTCGCGCAGCTCATCGACAAACAGATCGGCCAGGCGTTCGTTGTCGCCGCTGCGCCAGGCGCCAACCATTTCCTCGATAGACTCCCTGACCTCTTCCATATCCTCCAGCGACAACAGGACGAACTCGCTTTCGCTGCCTTCGCCCATCCGCGCCAGATAGCCGATCTGGCTCTCCACCGACTCCAGCTCTCCCACCGGTTTGCCATCGTCCACCGCGCGTGCGTTGAAGTGTGCATCCACGCCTTCAGGAGTGAAGCCCATCTGCTGGAACTCCAGAACCTGCAGCGTCGATACCAGCAACCCCGGCCGAAATTTCTCCAGAGCAGCCATCGGCAGGCCGAGCTGCGCAACATAGCCGGACAGGGCGGCATAGGCCTCATCGTTGAGCACCGAACGCAGGGTACGATCATCGCTATAGGTCAGCTGCTGCATCATGCGCATCTGGGTGCCGACGTCGGACAGGGCAGAGATGTCTGTTTCGAAATACACCGAATCCGCCTCGCCATAGGCCATGTCAAAGGCAGCCGGCAGCGGATAGTCGGAGGGCCGCAGCAGATGCACCGTGCCGCCCAGATAGATATGCTGGCTGCCGTCACTCACCCGCCACACGGCACTGTCTGCCATGGCGGTGGCGCCAGGAAGCAGGAAGGCCGCTGCCATCATCAAGGTGCGAAACCTTGCGAATCCAGGCTGGACTGGCATGATAGAATCCTCATTGATTTATCGGAAACCACTTATGTCAAAACTGCTGTTCAGATTGCGCCAGGTTCCCGCCGACGAAGTCGCGGAAGTCAGGGAACTGCTCGAAGCACACAACATCGATGTCTACGAGACCAGTGACGGCAACTGGGGCGTCTCCATGCCCGCGCTATGGCTGCATGACGAAGGCCGCTACGAGGAAGCCCGCGCCCTGCTGGACCAGTACCAGGTGGAGCGCGCCCGGCGGATGCGCGAGGCCTACGCGGAAGACCTGCGCGAAGGTCGCGCGGAATCGCTGTTCACGACCTTCCGCCGCCAGCCGCTGCGCTTCCTCTTCTTCGTCGGACTGAGCTGCGGTGTGCTCTACATTTCCATCAGCAGCTTCTTCGATTTTGCCTGAACCTTTCCTCAGTAGCGTGCGCTTACACTCAAATTAAGTATAGCCACACTTGCCAGACTCGCCTCCAGCACATCGCCCGGTTGCAGCGCAGCCACGCCTGACGGCGTACCCGTATACACCAGATCGCCAGGCCGCAACCGAAAATAGGTGGATAGTTCCATAATGAGTTCGCTGACCGACCAGATCAGGTCGCTGGTGTTGCCCTGCTGACGCAGCGCTCCGTTCACCCGCAGACTGATCTGTGCGGCGGACATGTCGCCCGCCTCCGCCCGCGGCGTGATGGCGCTGGTGATGGCCGACTGATCAAAGCCCTTGCCTGTATCCCACGGCCGGCCCTGCTCCTTCGCCTCCCCCTGCAGATCCCTGCGGGTAAGATCAATGCCGACGGCATAGCCGAAGATCGCGGCGTCGGCCTCCTCAGGGGTCAGGTCTTCTCCTTTGTCCAACAACGAGGCCCCAAGCGCCACCACCATTTCGACTTCGTGGTGCAGATCGGCGGTGCGTGCTGGATAGGGCAGCGCCGACGCCTCGCTGATGGCATCGGCAGGTTTGCTGAAAAAGAAGGGCGGATCACGCTGCGGGTCCCCGCCCATCTCGCGCGTGTGGGCGGCATAGTTGCGTCCAACGCAGAAGATCCGTCGCACCGGAAAACGAGCGGCCTGGCCGCTGATGGTGACGCTCGGCTGTGGCACCTCAAACAAATAGGTTGAGCGGTCTGTCATGTGGCTGGTCCTGTAGATGGGTTCTGAATACGGTTGATTACTTGCCGGTGTACGCCCGCAGGCGCGAAGGAAAGTCGCGGTACATGAGCAGCTGCTGCAGTTGCCACTGCTGCTCGGGCGGGACATCGCGCAGGAAGCGCACGTTGCCGCCCTCCATGACCGCCACCGCCGTACCATCGCGATACAGCACACGGTTGCGGCCCAGCCGGGGCAAACGCAGCTCTGGCTCGATGATAGCCAGCAGATTGAGCGGATCGGCAGCGGTCAGGCTGACATACTCGGTGCTGCGCTCCGCGGAATCCTGGCTGCGACTGAATTGGCGCAGGCGGGCCACGGTCGCCGGCAGGGCGAACTGCTCGCCGCCGATACCGGAAATGAAGCGCCCTCCACGCAAGGTTCCCTGCAGTTCCATGGCCCGCAGCCGGGCCAGCACCACGCGCCAGGGCGGCGCCATGCTTTCGCGCTCCAGCAGCCGCCGGAACAGTACACCCCAGCGGCCGAGATAAACCATGATGAGCCGATCCAGTTGATCGGCATCGAGAGGAGAATCCCAGGCGGAAGGCAACGAGCCTGCTCTTCCCGTTGGCAAGGAGGCCGACATCGGCTGCTCGACCGCTGCCATCGTGCCCTGATGCAGCAGCGACCAGCGGCCCGCATCCTCAATGCCGAAAGCAGCCTTGCGATGCCGCGAATGACTACCAGGTTTGCGCGAGTCCGGCGTGAGCAGGGCACGCAGGCCGGTGAAGCTGTCGCTGGTCAGGCGCCCGCTGGCCACCAGGTCGGCCAGACCCTGCTCCAGTTGACTGCGCAGCAGCCCGGTGCGGCGGCTGATCTGATCCACGAAGCTGGCGCCGTGCTGGTGCAGGTCCTGCTCGATGCGCTCGGCGACGGCCCCCACCTCGGGCGTGAGCTGCGCGCGGCTGTTCGCGAGCGCCTCCCACAGATCCAGATTGCTGCGCATGGCCATGGTAATCGGCGTGCTCTTGATCGGGCCGGGGCCGTTGCGCGAGCGCTCTTCGCCAGGATTGCCGTCGACGCTCTTCACCGCGGGCAGCACATAGCGCCCCCACACGACCCGACCACTGATGCACATGACATCCAGCCAGGACGGATCGTAACCACGCACCCGGGTCGCCAGGATATCCGCCTCCCACGAGGCCGCCGGCGCCACCAGGCCATCCAGCCGCTCCAGCGAGCGCTGCAGGATCGCCTGCCCCTCGTTGTTCAGCGTGGTCACCGCGCTGACGGGAAGCCGCTGCGGTTTGATCTCATGCAGGTCGAAGAGGAAGCGGATATAGCTCTGCAGCGCCACGGGCTTGATGCTCTGCCGATGCGCCTCGATGGTGTAGCGGTGGATGCGTTGCAGCAGGCGGCGCTCGCACCACTCCAGCTCAGGTTCCAGCTCCGGCGCCGCGTCCGGCAAGGCAGGCGAATAATGGCCGCGGAACACGAAACCCTCCGTCTCCAGCCCGATCAGCGCCACTTCCACGTGGCTGGCTGGCAGCCCGATCTCCCGGTCCATGCGCCCAGAGGTCACCGGGCCCAGACCTTCCAGGCGGCGACGCAGCATCTCGCGCAGTGCCGCATCCTCATCCCACACCTCGTCACGCAGGGATTGTGGCAGGGTCAGCTCCGGCGTGGCCGTGGCCTGCGGATGCAGCGCCATCATGCAGGGCACTCGCTCCGCCGCCACCCACCAGTGCAGTTCGTCGGTTGCCAGCTCGCAGGCGCGGCCGCGCTCGGCCAGTTGCTGCAGCCATGGTTCGTAGCCATGGGTCTGCACTTCAGTCGGCGTGATGAAGCCCAGCGAGTACAGCGCATCGTGCATCTCGTCCACACTGCGCACCAGCGGCCAGGCCTCCTCGCGCACCTGATCGATGGCGGCCTGATCCAGCGCGCTGTAGGCCTGGGTCTCCGCCGGGTCCAGCCAGCTGCGGTTGCGAATGGCGTTGGTGCGACGCTCCTCGAAGGGCGCATCGTCCAGGAAGGCGTAGGGCCGAGCGTTGATGATCTCCTGGGCAAAGGGCGAGGGCTCGCGCAGATCCTTCGCGATCAGGGTCAGTTCTTTGCCCTCGATGGCGGCGACCAGTTCCTTCAGGCCGTCGATGTCCATGGCCTCGGTAAGGCAGTCGTTGATGGTCTGCTGCACCAGCGGGTGCTGGGGAATCTCGCGCGCGCCCTGGATGTTCTCAAAGCAGGCGATCTGGTCCGGAAACAGCTGCGCCACCAGATCCTCCGCATCCATGCGCTGGAACTGCGGCGGTACCCGCTTGCCGCTGCGGTTGCGCGACACCGCCAGGGCGCGGGTGGCGTTCCAGCGCCAGCGCACCTCGAACATCGGCGCATCCAGCAGCGCCTGCACCAGCACGTCTTCCACGCTGGCGCTCTGCAGATAGGCGAACACCTCCTGCAGCGGAAAGCTGTGCACGGAGCCGAGCGAGATGACGATGCTGTCGTCGCTGGCGGCCGCCTGCAACTCGAAGTTGAAGGTGCGGCAGAAGCGCTTGCGCAGCGCCAGTCCCCAGGCACGGTTGAGGCGACTGCCGAAGGGCGCGTGGATGACGACGTGCATGTCGCCCACTTCATCGAAGAAGCGCTCCATCACCAGCGTGTCGCGGGTTGGCATGACGCCCAGCGCATTGCGGCCCGCATGCAGATAATCGACGAGTTGGTCGGCGGCGCCCGGCGGCAGCCGTAACGTTTCCACCAGCCATTGGCGTGCGCCGTCGGCACCCTTGTCCGCCTGGTCGCCCGCCAGGAAGTCATCGATCGTCTCGCGCAGGCTCGAGACCGCCTCGGACAGCTCGCGGGTCCTGCCAGCGCCTTCGCCCAGCCAGAACGGAATGGTGGGTTTGGCCCCACGGGCATCGCGCACCCGCACCTTGAGCCCGTCGACCCGCAGCAGCTGCCAGCTCTGGCTGCCCAGGGTGAAGATGTCGCCGGGCAGGCTCTCCAGGGCAAAGTCCTCGTTGAGGGAACCCACCACCTGATCCTCGGGGTCCAGCACCACCTGATAGTCGAACATGTCCGGAATGGCGCCACCGTTGGTCAGCGCCGTGATGCGGGCACTGCGACGGGCGCTGACGCGGTTGTTGATCACATCCAGGTGCAGCAGGGCGCCTTTGCGTCCGAGGCGCGTGGAGTAGCCATCGGCCAGCATCTTGACGATGGCGTTGAATTCCTCGCGCTGCAGCTCACGGTAGGGCCAAGCCTGCAGGAAGAGCGCGTAAAGTGCGTCGAGCGAGCTGCCTTCTGCCTGCTCTCCATTGGTTTGCCCATTGGTTTGGCCCTCGGCTTGCGCGGCAATCTCCGCCACGATCTGCTGGGCGAGGATATCCATGGGCTTCTCGGGCATCAGGATCCGGTCCAGCGCCCCTTCGTGCAGACTGTTGAGCAGCGCCGTGCATTCCACCAGATCATCCCGGGTCAACGGAAACAGGATGCCCTTCGGCGTCCCGCGCACGGAGTGACCGCTGCGGCC
>Ga0233380_1000913_pt1 | contig 14143 bp, 10 predicted proteins | sample ElkDunMinimDraft_9_FD_191541 | JGI IMG/M metagenome (GOLD analysis project Ga0233380, IMG submission 191541) | Fecal eukaryotic communites from dung pellets of Tule Elk in California, USA - Elk Dung F36 | ecosystem: Host-associated > Mammals > Digestive system > Large intestine > Fecal | place... | reverse complement strand
CGAAGACCCGGGGCACCTCGACCGACGAGTTCTGCCCTCCGGCCGCGGGGTCCGCGTTGTGGTTGTCCTGCTCGCCGGAACCGACGACCGAGAAGGTCGGCGCGGGGCGGACCGGCACCGGGCCGGGGCCGCCGTCGAGGCTCACCGGCACGTCGTCCGCCTCGGACTGGATCGGGACGACGGGGCGCGGCAGCGTGTGCGCACCGGTCGTCGGTGCGGGCACCGGCGGCACCTGGCGCGCCGCCGCAGGCACGGTCGGGATGGCGCTCGTCGCCGGACGCTGCGACCCCGCGACCTGACCCAGCCCTCGCGCGTCGCCGCGGACCTGCGGCGCGCCGCCGTCGAACCCGGCGGCGATCACGGTGACGCGGACCTCGTCGCCGAGGGCGTCGTCGATCACCGCGCCGAAGATGATGTTCGCCTCGGTGTGCGCGGCCTCGTGGACGAGGCGCGCCGCCTCGTTGATCTCGAACAGGCCGAGGTCGGAGCCTCCCTGGATCGACAGCAGGACGCCGTGGGCGCCGTCGATGCTGGCCTCGAGCAGCGGCGACGAGATCGCCATCTCGGCGGCCTGGACGGCGCGGTCGTCGCCGCGCGCGTTCCCGATGCCCATGAGCGCGCTGCCCGCGCCCTGCATGACGGACTTCACGTCGGCGAAGTCGAGGTTGATGAGCCCGGGGGTCGTGATGAGGTCGGTGATGCCCTGGACACCGGACAGCAGCACCTGGTCCGCCTGGTGGAAGGCCTGGAGCGCGCTCACGTTGCGGTCGGACATCGACAGCAGCCGGTCGTTCGGGATGACGATGAGCGTGTCGACCTCGTTGCGGAGGTTCTCGATGCCCTGGTCCGCCTGGACCGAGCGACGGCGCCCCTCGAACGTGAACGGGCGCGTCACGACACCGACGGTGAGCGCGCCGAGCGAGCGGGCGATGCGCGCGACGACGGGCGCCCCGCCCGTCCCGGTGCCGCCGCCCTCGCCCGCGGTGACGAAGACCATGTCGGCCCCGCGCAGGACGTCCTCGATCTCCTCCGCGTGGTCCTCCGCCGCCTTCTTGCCGACCTCGGGGTCGGCGCCGGCGCCCAGGCCGCGCGTCAGCTCGCGCCCGACGTCGAGCTTGACGTCGGCGTCCGACATCAGCAGCGCCTGGGCGTCCGTGTTGATGGCGATGAACTCGACACCCTTGAGGCCGACCTCGATCATCCGGTTGACGGCGTTCACGCCCCCACCGCCGATGCCGACCACCTTGATCACTGCCAGGTAGTTCTGCGGAGTTGCCACGTCAATGCCTCTCGATCGGTCAGCCTGAACCTTCACCCTCAACTAGAGGGTTATAGTTATGTCAGGTCGTTCATGGGACGACCGTAGGTGGCGACGTGCCCATCATCAACGACCGCCTCGCGCGTGTCGGCGATCGCCGCACGCGCGTTCATCGCGTCACCGGCATCGTCGGTGCCGACACGTCGTAGTGCATCACTCCAGCGTTCTCGGGGACGGCCCGCAGCGTCTGCAGCACCCGCACCTTCAGCGCGGCCTCCTCGGAGCTCCCCCACTCGACGACCACGCCGTCACGGAGCGTCATCCGGACCGCGTCGCGCGTCGGCGCCGACACCTCCGCGACCTGCGCGTGCAGGTCGACGGGCAGCGCGTTGAGCAGCACGAGCGCCGAGTCGAGGGCGCGGGCCCCCCGGTCGTCGAGCGGAGCGTCGATCTCCGGCAGCCCGTCCGGGACGACCGGGTCGGTCCGCACCCGCACGCCCTCGGCGTCGAGCAGCGCGAAGCCCTCGTCGACGGGGACCGCGACGACCGGCTCCCGCGACTCGAGCCGCACGTCGAGCCCGGACGGCCACGTGCGACGGATCTCCACGTCCCGCACGCCGTTGAGGTCGAGCACGCGCTCGCGGAGCGCGACCGTGTCGAGCCGTGGGAGCGGCACGCCCGCCGCCTCGGCCACGACCGCCTCGACCTGCGCCGGGTCGACGACCGTCCCCTCGCCCGTGATCGTCACGTCCTGGGGGTCGAGCCCGAGGACGGACGAGAAGAACGCGACCCACACGAGGGCCGCCGCCGCGACGATCCCGGCCGTCCACCCGAGGACCCGCGTGCGCACCCGGTGCCGACGCATCGCGTCGCGCTCGGCGAGGCGCTGGGTCATGCCGTGCGAGACCACGCCCGCCGGAGCCGCCGGGACCCCCGACGCCGCGGTGCGCGGTGCGCGCCTCACCCGCCCGCCGCCCGACGACGTCTCGCGCGCGGGTGCGGGTGCCCGCACGAGCTCGGTCGGTGGGGCGGGGACGCGGCGCACCGGCCGCGTGGGCGTGTCCTCCGCCGCCGCGCGCCCGGTCGCCCCCGGGGCGGGCCTCGCGCGCGCGGAGCGACCGTCGGCCTGGCCGGGGTTCGACCGGCCCGGCCGGGGTGCGGCCGGGCGGGGGCGGGGCGGCGGACGCATCAGGCGCCGCCGGCTCCGGTCGGCGCCCGGCCGTCGTCCGTGCGGTCCGCCCGGGCACGGAGCCGGTCGAGGATCACCGCGCCGAGCTCGGTGACGTCGCCCGCCCCGACCGTGAGCACGAGGTCGCCGGGGCGTGCCGCGTCCGCGATGCGCTGCGCCGCCTCCACCCGGTCCTCGACCGCGCTCGCGACGACCGCCGGGTCGTCGACGAGGTCGACGATCGTGTGCGCGCCGACCGCCGGGTCGGGGTCCTCGCGCGCGGCGTACACCCCGGTGACGACGACCTCGTCGGCCGCGCCCAGCGCGCCGGCGAACTCGCGCGCGAACGTCGCGGTGCGCGAGAACAGGTGCGGCTGGAAGAGCACGAGGACGCGCCCGCCCGCCGCGACGGGGCGCGCCGCGGCGAGCAGCGCCGCGACCTCCGTCGGGTGGTGCGCGTAGTCGTCCACGACCCGCACTCCCCCGGCCTCGCCGCGCGGCTCGAACCGGCGCCCGGTCCCGAGGAACCCGGTCGCGGCCGCGACCGCCACGGCCGGCTCCACCCCGAGCAGGGCGGCCGTCACGACGGCGGCCGTGGCGTTGAGCGCGTTGTGGTCGCCCGGGACGCGCAGGCGCAGCTCGAGGCCGTCGAACGGCGCGGTCCCGACGGCCCCGACGAGCGTCGCCCGCACACCCACCCGGCCGTCGTCGTCGGTGGCCGGCACGACCCCCGTGAGCCGCACGTCGGCGTCGGCGGCCGTCCCGTACGTGACGACGGCGCCGCCGTCGGTCGCGCGCGCGGCGGCCAGGGCACGCGCGCCGGGATCGTCCGCGCACGCCACGAGCGTCCCGCCCGGTGCGACGCGCGCGGCGAAGTCGACGAACGCCTGCTCGAACGCGGCGCGCGACCCGTAGTGGTCGAGGTGGTCCGGCTCGACGTTCGTCACGACGGCGACGTCCGGCGCGTAGTTGAGGAAGGACCCGTCCGACTCGTCGGCCTCCGCCACGAGGACGTCGGACCCGAGGTGACCGCCCGCGACCGGGCCGTCGTCGGTGAGCACGGTGCCGCCGATCGCGAACGACGGGTCGAGCCCCGCCCCGCGCAGGACCGTGGCGATCATCGCCGACGTCGTGGTCTTGCCGTGCGCCCCGGCGACCGCCACCGAGCGGCCCTGGGCCATGAGCGTCGCGAGCGCCTGCGAGCGGTGCAGCACGCGCAGGCCGGCGGCCCGCGCGGCGGCGAGCTCGGGGTTCGACTCCCGGACCGCGCTCGAGACCACGACCGTGTCCGCACTCTCGACGTGGCGCGCGTCGTGCCCCGCCCACACGCGGACGCCGTCGGCGCGCAGCCCGACGAGCGTCTCGCTCTCGCGCGCGTCCGACCCCTGCACGCGCACGCCGTGGGCGGCGAGCAGCCGCGCGACGACCGACATGCCGGCGCCGCCGACCCCGACGAGGTGGACCGTGCCGAGCGCGTCGAGCGGTACGGGCGCGCGCTCGTCGGAGGCGGTCACGACGACGCCCCCTGCGCGACCGCCTCGGCGACGAGGTCCGCGACCCGGGCCGCGCCGTCGCGCACGCCCGCGCCGGCCGCCGCGGCGGCCATGGAACCCAGCCGCGCCGGGTCGCCGAGGAGCGTGGGCACCTCGCGGGCGACCCACGCCGCGGAGAGCTCGGCATCGTCGACGAGGACCCCGCCGCCGGCGGCGACCACGGGGGCCGCGTTGAGCCGCTGCTCGCCGTTGCCGATGGGCAGCGGGACGTACACGGCGGGGACCCCGAGCGCGGCGAGCTCGCTCACGGTGCCAGCGCCCGAGCGGCACACGACGAGGTCCGCGACGGCGAGCGCGAGCTGCATCTCGGCGAGGTACTCGCGCACGTCGTACCGGGTGCCGGGATGCGCGTCGAGGGCGCGCGTCGCGGCCTCGCGCACCGCGCCGTCCTTGCCCTTGCCCGTGAGGTGCAGCACCTGCACCCCCGCGCCGAGCAGCTGCGCGGCCGCGCCGGACACCGCCTCGTTGAGGCTCTGCGCGCCGAGCGACCCGCCGGTCACGACGAGCGTCGGGGCGCCCGGGTCCAGGCCCAGCCGTGCCGCGGCGGCGGCGCGCACACCCGCCGCGTCGGCGGCGCGCGCGGCGACGAGGTCCGCGATCTCGCGCCGCAGCGGGAGCCCGGTCACGACGCCGCCCTTGAGGGACGTGCCCTCGAACGTCACCCCGACGCGGGTGGCCCAGCGCGCACCCGCCCGGTTCGCGAGCCCGGGTCGCGCGTTCTGCTCGTGCACGACGACGGGGATGCCCCGGCGGCGCGCGGCGAGGTAGGCGGGCGTCGAGACGTAGCCGCCGAAGCCGACGACGACGCGCGCCCCCGTCTCGTCGATCGCGGCGCCCGCCGCGTCGACCGCCGACCTGAGCCGGCCGGGGAGGTTGATCCACTCCGCGCTCGGGCGCCGCGGGAGCGGGACGCGCGGCACGTACCGCAGCGGGTAGCCGCGCGCGGGCACGAGGTCGTCCTCGAGCCCGCCCTGGACGCCGAGCGCGGTCACCACCACACCGGGCTCTCGCGCCCGCAGCTCGTCCGCCACGGCGAGCAGCGGATTCACGTGCCCTGCCGTCCCGCCGCCCGCGAGCACCACCGAACCGATCGTCGTCACGTACCTCGTCGTCCTTCCTGTGCGGCAGCAGCCGCGTCCTGAGAGTCCTGGAGTCCTGCGCGGGTCGCCGGGAGGCGCCCCGCCCCGAGCCCGCTCACGGGGTCCGGCGTCGCGGCCGCGCGGCGCGGCCCACGACCGCGAGCGAGCGTCGCACGACGCTCCCCCGCGCCCTGAGCGCCTCGGCGGCACCGGGCTCGGTGCGCGCGAACGAGATGAGCACGCCCAGCGCGGCCATCGTCGTGATGAGCGCGGTGCCGCCCGCCGACACGAGGGGCAGCGGCACACCGATCACCGGGACGAGCCCGATGACCACGCCGATGTTGATGAACGCCTGCCCGACGATCCAGCACGCGACGGCCGCCGTCGTGATCTTGACGAACGGGTCGGTGTGGCGCCGCACGATGCGGCTCGTCGCCACGCCGAGCACCACGAAGAGCCCGAGCACGAGGAGCGTGCCGAGCAGGCCGAGCTCCTCACCGATCACCGCGAAGATGAAGTCGTTGTGCGCCTCGGGCAGATAGCTCCACTTCTCGCGGCTCGCGCCCAGCCCGACGCCCGTGAGGCCGCCCGTGCCGAGCGCGTACAGGCCGTGCTGCGACTGGTAGCACTCGCCGAGCGTGTCCTCGCACTCGCTGTACACGGCCATGATGCGACCGAGGCGGTCGCCGCCGTCCTGCAGGTAGATGAAGGCATACCCCACGACGAAGGCCGCGGCGGCCGCGCCGATCCCGAGCAGCCGCGTGCTCGCGCCCGAGACGAAGAACGCCCCGGCCACGAGGAGCATGATGACCAGCGCTGTGCCGAGGTCCTCCCCCGCGAGCACGAGACCGACCACGGCCAGCGCTCCGGGCACGGCCGGGACGACGACGTGCCGCCACTGGCCGAGCAGGCGCTGCTTGCGGCCCAGCACGACGCCGAGCCACAGCGCGAGCGTCAGCTTCGCGAGCTCGGACGGCTGGAACCGGAACGACCCCAGCGGCAGCCAGTTCTGGTTCCCGCCCGTCGCGTCGCCGAAGGCGACCACCGCGGCGAGCAGGGCCACGGAGACGACGAGGCCGGGCCAGGCGAGACGCTTGTACCAGGTCACGGGCAGGCGGGAGCAGACGAGCAGGAGCGGCAGCCCCAGGAGCGCGTACCGCGCCTGGTTGAGGAAGGCGCCGAAGGGCGACTTGCCGGCGGCGATCTCCGTGACGGCCGAGCTGGAGAACACCATGACGAGCCCGATGATGAGCAGGAGCGCCGTCGCACCGACGAGCAGGTAGTAGCTCGTGACGGTGCTGTTCCACTGGCCGAGCCACGGGCGCTCCTCACCCCGACGGGTCGCGGAGCCCTTCCGCACGGTCGACCGGTCCCGTGCCGCCGAGCGCCCGGCGCGCACGGGCGTCGTCGTGCGACCGCGCCCCGTGCGGGACGTCGTGCGCGGGGACGGCGCGGCGCGGCCGCTCGCGGTCTGTGTCATGGACCGCACGGCCTACCCGTGCTCGGGTCGCAGCGCGCGCGCCGCGTCGGCGAACGCGTCGCCGCGCTCGGCGTACGAGCGGAACTGGTCCATCGACGCCCCGGCGGGAGCGAGCAGCACCGTGTCGCCGGCCTGCGCGAGGCCGCGTGCGGAGTCGACGGCGCGGGTCATCACGGACCCAGTGTCGCCAGGATCCACGCGCACGACGGGGATATCGGGCGCGTGTCGGGCCAGCGCGCCCGCGAACGGCTCGGCGTCCTCGCCGATGAGCACGACGGCGCGCAGCCGGTCCGCGCGCTCGGCGACCAGCTCGTCGAAGGACGCACCCTTGGCCAGCCCGCCGGCGAGCCACACGACCGTGCCCGGAGCGAACGCCGCGAGCGACGCGGACGCCGCGTGCGCGTTGGTGGCCTTGGAGTCGTCGACGTACGCGACGTCGTCGAGGACCGCGACCCGCTGGATGCGGTGCGCCCCGGTCCGGAAGGCGCGCAGGCCGTCGCGCACGGCGACGGCCGGGACGCCGTGCGCCCGTGCCAGCGCGGCCGCGGCGAGCGCATTCGCGACGACGTGCGCGGGCACGACGCCGTCCGCGCCCGCGAGGTGCGCGAGGTCGGCGAGCGTCGCGAGCTCGGCGGCGTGCGTGTGCCGGTCCGGCGCGTCCGCGGGCGCGTGGAACGCGCGGTCCACGAGCACGTCCTCGATGACGCCGAGCTGTCCCCGCGTGGGTGCGCCCAGGGTGAAGCCCACCGCACGTGCCCCTTCGACGACGTCGGCCTCGCGCACGAGCTCCTCGGTCCGCGGGTCGGCCGCGTTGTAGACGCACGCGACCTGGGCGTCCTCGTAGACCCGCCCCTTGTCGGCCGCGTACGCGTCGAGGCCACCGTGCCAGTCGAGGTGGTCCGGGGCCACGTTGAGCACGGCGCCCGCCTCGGGAGACGTCGTGTGCGTGAAGTGGAGCTGGAAGCTCGACAGCTCGACGGCGAGCACCTCGAGGCTCGGGTCGAGCACCGCCTCCACGACGGGGGTGCCCACGTTCCCGACGGCGGCAGCGCGCCGCCCGGCGGTGCGCAGGATCGTCTCGAGCATCTCGACGGTCGTCGTCTTGCCGTTCGTGCCCGTGACCGCGAGCCACGGAGCCGGTGTCCCGGACGGGCCGGCGACGCGCAGCCGCCACGCGAGCTCGACCTCGCTCCACACGGGCGTCCCGCGCCCGGCTGCCGCGACGAGGAGCGGGTGGCTCGGCGCCCAGCCCGGCGACACGACGACGAGGTCGGTCGCGTCGAGGTCGACCAGACCCGCGTCGTGCAGGTCGGCGTCGTCCGCGCGGTCGTCCAGCGTGACGACGGCGGCCGCACGGGGCCGCAGCGCCGCCGCGGCGGCCCGGCCCGACACCCCCAGACCGGCGACGACCACGCGCGCCTCGGCGAGCGGGACGGCGAGGTCGTGTCGCTCGCGCGCCACTACCCGACCACCCACTCCGCGTAGAAGATGCCGATGCCGAGCGCGGCGAACAGGCCGGCGATGAGCCAGAAGCGGATGACGATCGTGACCTCGCCCCAGCCCGACAGCTCGAAGTGGTGGTGCAGCGGTGCCATCTTGAACACGCGCCTGCCCGTCATCTTGAAGAAGCCGATCTGGATGACGTCCGAGAGCACGATGATGACGAACAGGCCGCCGACGATGAGCGCGAGGAACTCGGTACGCGTGAGGATCGACAGGCCCGCGAGCGCGCCGCCGAGCGCGAGCGCCCCGGTGTCGCCCATGAAGATCTTGGCCGGGCTCGCGTTCCACCACAGGAAGCCGAAGCACGCCCCGACGATCGCCGCCGCGACGATCGCGAGGTCCTGCGGGTCGCGCGTCTCGTAGCAGCTCGGCCCCGCCGTCGCGAGGCGCTGGCACGTCTGGTTGAGCTGCCAGATCCCGATGAGCACGTACGACCCGAACACGATGAGCGAGACGCCGGTCGCCAGGCCGTCGAGGCCGTCCGTGAGGTTCACCGCGTTCGACCACGCCGTGATGAGGAAGTTCGCCCAGACGACGAAGAGGATCAGGCCCACCGTCACCCCGGCGAACGCGAGGTCGAGGTTGGTGTCCCGCAGGAACGAGATCCGGGTGGAGGCCGGGGTGCGCCCGTGCTGGTTGGGGAACTGCAGCGCCAGGACGGCGAAGACGATGCCGACGGCGCCCTGCCCGATGATCTTCGCGCGCGGCGTCAGGCCGAGGCTGCGCTGGTTGCGGATCTTCGTGAAGTCGTCGAGGAACCCGACGATCCCGAGGCCCGTCATGAGGAACAGCACGAGCAGCGCCGACACGCTCGGCAGGCGACCCGAGACGACGTACGACAGCGCCCAGCCGATGAGCGTGGCACCGATGATGACGACGCCACCCATCGTCGGCGTTCCGCGCTTGGTGAAGTGCGCGGTCGGGCCGTCCTGGCGGACGAACTGCCCGTAGTTGCGGTGCACGAGGAAGCGGATGAACAGCGGCGTGCCGAACAGGGCGACGAGCAGGGAGACGCCCGCCGCGACGATGATCGCGATCATGCGCGGTCCCCTCCCACCATCCGGTCCGCGTCGGCCGCGGCGAGCTCGTCACCGAGCCGCCACAGGCCGGACCCGTTCGACGCCTTCACGAGCACGACGTCCCCCTCCCGCAGCTCGTCGCGCAACAGCGCGGCGGCCGACTCCACGTCCGGCACGAAGCGCGTCTCGTCGCCCCACGACCCCTCCTGGGTCGCGCCGTCGTGGATCCCGCCGGCGCCCTCGCCGACCACGACGAGCAGCTTCACGTTCAATCGGACCACGAGCCGGCCGATGTCGTCGTGAGCGACGCGCGAGTCCTCGCCGAGCTCGAGCATCTCGCCGAGCACCGCGACGGAGCGGCGGTCGCGCCCGGCCATGACCGCCAGCGCCCGCAGCGCGGCGCGCATCGAGTCGGGGTTGGCGTTGTACGAGTCGTCGATCACCGTGATGCCGTCGGGGCGCTCGGTGACCTGCATCCGGTGCGGGCTCAGCGCCGTCGCGTCGGACAGCCGCGCCGCGACGTCGTCGGGCGCGACCCCGAGGCGCAGCGCCGCGGTCGCGGCCGCGAGCGCGTTCGTCACGTGGTGCTCGCCCACGAGACCCAGGGTGACGGGGACGCGGGCCTCCGCGTCCGTACCCGCCACGCCGGACCGCACGCGGAGCGTGAAGGACGCCCTGCCGGTGCGGTCGATCGACAGGTCCTCGGCCCGGACGTCGGCCGCAGGGATCGTGCCGAACGTGACGACGTCTCCCGGCGCGACGCCGGCCATCGCGGCGACGCGCAGGTCGTCGGTGTTGAGCACGGCGACGCCGCCGGCCGCGAGGCCGGTGACGATCTCCGCCTTCGCGCGCGCCACGGCGTCGATCCCGCCGAACTCGCCGAGGTGCGCGCTGCCCACGACGAGGACGACGGAGACGTCCGGGGGCGCGATGCGCGTGAGGTACGTGAGGTGGCCGACGCCGCTCGCGCCCATCTCGAGCACGAGGAAGCGCGTGGACTCGTCGGCCTCGAGCACCGTGAGCGGGAGCCCGATCTCGTTGTTGAACGAGCCCTGGGGCACGACCGTCTCCCCGTCGGGCCGCAGGAGCTGGCCGAGCAGGTCCTTCGTGGTCGTCTTGCCGACCGAGCCGGTGATGCCGACCACGCGCAGGTCGCCGCGCTCGCGCAGCGTCGCCAGGACGTGGCGCGCCAGCTCGCCGAGGGCCGTCTGGACGTCGTCGACGACGACGCACGGGACGTCGAGCTCGCGGGCGGCGAGCACGAGGGTCGCGCCCGCCGCCACGGCGCCGGCCGCGAAGTCGTGCCCGTCGACGTGCTCCCCGGGGAGCGCGACGAAGAGCGACCCTGGTGCGACCCGGCGCGAGTCGACGACGACGGGCCCCCCGACCCGCACGTCCGGGTCGGCGGCGAGCCGCCCGCCGGTCGCTGCGGCCACCTGCGCCGCAGTGAGCTCGATCATCCGTGGTGCTCCTTCGGTTCGTGGGGGGTGGCGGCCGCGTGGCGCCGTGCGAGCGCGGCGCGCGCCTCGACGCGGTCGTCCAGAGGGTGGTCCACGCCGGCGATCTCCTGCCAGACCTCGTGGCCGCGTCCCGCGACGAGCACGGTGTCCTGCGGCCCGGCCGCGGCGACCGCCTCGTGGATGGCGCGGTCGCGCGGCGCGACCTCGAGCACGACGACGTCGCGCGGCTCGGGTGCCGCCGCGGCGGCCTCGCGCGCGGCGAGCGCGCCGGGCAGGACCTCGGCCCGGATCGCCGCCGGGTCCTCGCCGTGCGGGTCGTCGTCCGTGACGACGACGACGTCCGCGCCCTCGACGGCGACACCACCCATCGTCGGGCGCTTGCCCCGGTCACGGTCGCCCGTGGCGCCGAACACGACCACGAGGCGACCCGCCGTCGTCGGGCGCAGCGCCTCGAGGGCGAGCGTCAGGGCGTCCGGGTTGTGCGCGAAGTCGACGACCACACGCGGGGTGTGGGGCGGGCGCGAGACGAGCTCCATGCGCCCGGGCACCGCGGGCGTGAGCCCGCCGGCCGCGGCGAGCGCCGCCTCGAGGTCACGCAGGTCGGTGCCCGCCTCGAGCACGAGCGCCAGGGCGAGGGCCGCGTTGGCGACGTTGAACGTCCCTGGCAGCGATGTCGTGGTGCGCAGCGACCGTCCGTCGCGGTGGGCGAGGGTGAAGGCCGTGCCCGTGGCGGGCCCGTCCGCCGACGCGGCGACGTCCCGCACGGTCCAGTCCGCCTCGGACTGCGCCGCGTCGGCGCGGCCGACGACCCGCAGCGTCGCGACGGGCACGCGGGCCGCGGCGACCATGCGCTCGCCCCACGCGTCGTCGACGACGACCACGCCGCGGCGGGCGTGCTCGGGGGTGAAGAGCCGCGCCTTGGCCTCGAAGTACTCCTGCAGGTCGCCGTGGAAGTCGAGGTGGTCCTGGCTGAGGTTCGTGAAGCCGACGACGTCGAACACGAGACCGTCGACCCGGTGCAGCGCGAGCGCGTGCGAGGACACCTCCATCGCCAGGGTGCGCACCTCGTCCTCGCGCATCGCGGCGAGCAGCGCCTGGAGGTCGGCCGCCTCGGGGGTCGTCAGGCGGCTCGGCAGGACGCGGTCGCCCGAGCGCATCTCGACCGTGCCGATGAGCCCGCCCTTCCAGCCGAGCGCGCGCAGCGCGTGGTCGACGAGATACGTCGTGGTCGTCTTGCCGTTCGTCCCCGTGACGCCGAAGGTCGTCAGGTCGTGCGCCGGGTTGCCGTACACCCACGAGGCGACCGGACCGAGCATCGCGCGGGGGTCCGCCGCGACGAGCACCGGGACACCGATCCGCTCGTCCGCGAGGCGCTGCGCGCCCTGCTCGTCGGTGAGCACGGCGTGCGCACCGCGCGCCACGGCCGCGCCGGCGAAGCGGGCGCCGTGCGCGCGGGCGCCCGGCAGCGCGACGAACAGGTCGCCCTCTTCCGCCGTCCGGTCGTCGCAGGCCACCGACCACACCTCGACGGCTCCGGGTCCGGGAGGTCCGGCGGCGCTGTCACCTGCGCGGACGTCGAGACCGAACCGGGCGGCCAGGTCCTCGACCGTGCGACGGGTGGTCGCGGCAGGGCGGAGACGGTCGATCGGGGTTGTCACGTGTAGAACCTACCGTGCCGCGTCGGGTGCCCCGCCCTCCCTCCGCCCCCGCAGGTGCGCTTCACGGGACCTTCACCGCCGGCGGCTGCAGCGGTGCGGTGATCTTCACCACGTCGTCGGGAGCGGGACGTACGGCTCGGTGCTCGGCAGCACACCCTGGTGCTCCAGGGTGAAGCCCATGATCTCGCTGAACACGGGCGCCGCGACCACACCGCCGAAGATCGACGAGTGCGGGTCCTTGAGGAACACCGAGACCGTGTACTGCGGGTCGTCCGCCGGTGCCACGCCGATGAACGAGGCCATGATCGACGACAGCGCCCCGCCGTTCCCCGCCATCTGCGCCGTCCCCGTCTTGCCCGCGATCCGGTAGCCCGGGACCACCGCGCTCGAACCCGTGCCCTCCTCGACGACGGACTCCATCATCCGCAGCACGGTGTCGGCCGTCTCCTGCGAGACGACGCGCACGGGCTCGGGAACCTCGGTCGGGACGAACGACCCGCGCTCGTCCGAGGTGCCCGCGACGATCGTCGGGGTCGTGCGCACCCCGCCGTTCGCGATCGTCGAGAAGACGCTGGTCGCCTGGATAGCGTTCACCGAGACGCCCTGGCCGAACAGGACGGCGTACTCGGTGCGGCCGTCCCAGGCGTCGACCGGGTGCAGGATGCCCGCGGACTCGCCGGGCAGCCCGAGACCGGTCTTCTCGCCGAAGCCGAACTTGCGCAGGTAGTCGTAGCGCACCTGCTTGGGGATGCTCTCGCCCACCTGGACGGTGCCCGTGTTCGAGGACTCGGCGAGCACCCCGGCGAGGGTCAGCCGCTGCGGCGGGTGGTCGTGGGAGTCCTTGAACGTCTCGCCGTTGGCCGTCGTGTAGCGGTCCGTCACCTCGTACCGCGAGCCTGCCTCGGCGAACCCGCCCTCGAGCGCCGCGGCCATCGTGACCACCTTGCCCGTCGAGCCCGGGTCGAACACGTTCGTCACCGCCCGGCTCGGTCGCGACACCGCGTCCGTCGAGCGGTCGTTCGGGTTCACGGTGCCGGAGTCGGCGAGCGCGAGGATCGCTCCCGTGCGGACGTTCTGCACGACGGCGATCGCGTGCTCGGCGCCCGTCTCGCTCACGGCCCGGTCGACGGCGTCCTGCGCCTTCCACTGCACGTCGCGGGCGACCGTGAGGCGCACGTCGCGGCCCGAGACCGCGTCCACGACGTCGCAGTGCCCCGTCGGGATGATCTGGCCGCCGAGGCCGGTCTCGCACGTGCGCGACCCTGGCGTCCCGGCGAGGACGTCCTCGTAGGCGGCCTCGATCCCACCCATGCCCTCCTGCTCCCGGTTCACGTACCCGACGAGGTTGCCCGCGACGGTGCTGGCCGGGTAGCTGCGCTTGCTCGTGAGGTCCGACCGGATGTACGCCGACAGCCGCAGCTCGGCGACCGCACGCTGGACCTCGGGCACCACGTCCTTGGCGAGCACGACGTAGCCCGTCCCGTTGAGCGTCGCCGCGAGCTCGGGCGCCGGCTCCCCCAGCACCGGCGCGAGGAGCTTCGCCACGCCTGCCGCGCCGCCCTCCGTGAGGGGCTGCCCGTCGGCCAGGACACGGTTGCCCGGGGTGAAGCTCTGGATCGACGTACGGTCCGCGCCGATCGTGTAGCGGTCGACCGACGCCGCGAGCACCACGCCGTCCACGTCCGTGATGTCGCCGCGGTGCGCCAGGGTGGTCGTGCTGCGCAGGCGATCGTTGCGCGCCTTCTCCGCGAGGGACGCGCCTTGGACGACCTGGACGTTGACCAGCTGGCCCACGAAGATCAGGGTGATCACCCCGGCGACCACCATGAGCCAGCGCTGGCGCCGCTCCGGGCGGCCCGGCTCCCGCGGTGGAGCGGGCGGGCGCGACGGCGGACGGGAACCGCCGCGCGAGGCACGCGCCGAGCTCCCGCCGGCCCGGGGCACCGGCACCCGCCGCGGGGCCGA
>Ga0233380_1000912_pt1 | contig 14148 bp, 17 predicted proteins | sample ElkDunMinimDraft_9_FD_191541 | JGI IMG/M metagenome (GOLD analysis project Ga0233380, IMG submission 191541) | Fecal eukaryotic communites from dung pellets of Tule Elk in California, USA - Elk Dung F36 | ecosystem: Host-associated > Mammals > Digestive system > Large intestine > Fecal | place... | reverse complement strand
GCCGCCATCGGCGGTCCGCTCAATCTCGAGCAGTTCGTAATAGTCCATTTCGCTGGTCATCTTGCCCCCGACGGCACCCCACCGCCATCTCCGCTTAAGGAGAGCGCCCTCTCCCCGGATACACGCTCAAGGCGCTGTCGGGGAGAGGGATTTCCATTAACGCGAGAATGACGGTGAGCGCGCATCAGCTTACGCCTTGTTGTCGTCCACTTCGGAAAATTCCGCGTCGACCACGTCATCATCACCCTTAGGCTCATCGGCAGAGGGAGACGCGGCATTCGCCTGCTCCTTCTCGTAGATCGCCTGGCCAAGCTTCATCGCCGCTGTGGCAAGTTCCTGAGCCTTGGTCTTCATGGCTTCAGCGTCGCCGCTTTCGATCGCGGACTTGGTCGCAGCGACCGCCGTCTCGATTTCGCCCTTCAGGCTCGCGTCGACCTTGTCGCCATGCTCGGCCAGCTGCTGCTCGGTTGTGTGAACCAGGCTTTCGGCATTGTTCTTGGCCTCCGCAGCCTCGCGACGCTTCTTGTCCTCTTCGGCGAAACGCTCGGCATCCTTGACCATCTGATCGATGTCAGAGTCGTTGAGCCCGCCCGAAGCCTGGATCTTGATCTGCTGCTCCTTGCCGGTGCCCTTGTCCTTGGCGGACACGTTCACGATGCCGTTCGCGTCGATGTCGAAGGTGACCTCGATCTGCGGCACGCCGCGCGGCGCCGGCGGGATGCCGACCAGGTCGAACTGGCCGAGGATCTTGTTATCCGCCGCCATTTCGCGCTCGCCCTGGAACACGCGGATCGTCACGGCCTGCTGATTGTCGTCAGCGGTCGAATAGACCTGGCTCTTCTTTGCCGGGATGGTCGTGTTGCGATCGATCATGCGCGTGAATACGCCACCCAGCGTCTCGATGCCGAGCGACAGCGGGGTCACGTCGAGCAGCAGCACGTCCTTGACGTCGCCCTGCAGCACGCCCGCCTGGATCGCCGCGCCCATGGCGACGACTTCGTCCGGGTTGACGCCGGTATGCGGTTCCTTGCCGAAGAACTCCTTCACGGCTTCACGCACCTTGGGCATGCGGGTCATGCCGCCCACGAGCACCACTTCGCTGATCTCGCTTGCCGATACGCCGGCGTCGGCCAGCGCCTTCTTGCAAGGCTCCATCGTGCGACGGATGAGGTCGGCCACCAGGCGCTCAAGATCGGCGCGGGTGATCGACTTCACCAGATGCTTGGGGCCGTTCTGGTCGGCGGTGATGAAGGGCAGATTGACTTCGGTCGTCTGCGCCGAAGACAGCTCGATCTTCGCCTTTTCGGCTGCTTCCTTCAGACGCTGGAGCGCCAGCTTGTCCTTGGTGAGGTCAATGCCTTCTTCCTTCTGGAAGGCGTCAGCGAGATACTGCACCAGCTTCGAGTCGAAGTCTTCGCCGCCCAGGAAGGTGTCGCCATTGGTCGACTTCACTTCGAACACGCCGTCGCCGATCTCGAGGATCGAGATGTCGAACGTGCCGCCGCCAAGGTCATAGACCGCGATCGTCTTGCCGTCCTGCTTGTCGAGACCATAAGCGAGCGCAGCCGCCGTCGGCTCGTTGATGATGCGCAGCACTTCAAGGCCAGCGATCTGACCCGCGTCCTTCGTCGCCTGACGCTGGGCATCGTTGAAATAGGCAGGAACGGTGATAACCGCCTGCGTAACCGTCTCGCCCAGATAGCTTTCGGCGGTTTCCTTCATCTTCTGCAGCGTGAAGGCGGAAATCTGCGAAGGCGAATATTCCTTGCCGCCCGCTGCAACCCACGCGTCGCCGTTCGGGCCCTTTGCGATCGAATAAGGGACCAGTTCCATGTCCTTCTGGGTCATGGGATCTTCGAAGCGGCGGCCGATGAGGCGCTTGACCGCATAGACGGTGTTGTCCGGATTGGTGACGGCCTGCCGCTTCGCAGGCTGGCCGATCAGCCGCTCGCCATCCTTGGCGAAGGCGACGATCGAAGGCGTCGTGCGCGCGCCTTCCGCATTTTCAATTACTTTGGGCTTGCCGCCGTCCATCACAGCAACGCAGCTGTTGGTGGTGCCCAGATCGATACCGATAACTTTTGCCATTTGTTCCTCTTTGAACCCCAAATCATCCGTTCAGCGGTTGACGGCCCAATACCTCACGAGTGCGCCAAGGCAAGGCCGCTTTGCATTGGCGATATAGGCGTGCTTTTCCTTGGCACAAGGCACTGGCGACACTAGGTCTGCACCGACCGATAACGAGACATATATTGGGAGTGTCCGACTATGCATGCGCGCCTCATTCTCGCCGCCCTGGCGCTTCCCATCGCGCTTACCGCCTGCGGTGATCCCGCGCCCACTTATATCGACCAGGCATGGGTCCGGCTCAGCCCCAACAAGGATCGGCCATCCGCCGGCTATTTCGTTGCGCATGGCGGTGATGCGGGTGGGCAACTGCGGGGTGTCCTCACGGATTATGCGCTCAAGGTCGAAATGCATGAAACGGTTGAGGAAAATGGCGTCATGAAGATGAAGCCGGTTTCCTCCGTCGATATTCCCGCGAAAGGGAAGGTCGCCTTTGAGCCCGGCGGCAAGCATCTGATGCTCTGGGGCGTCAATGATACCGCGATCAGCCGGGGAAAGATGCAACTCACCTTCCTGATGGCCAATGGCGACCGGCTGCTCGTCGACGCCGTCATCCGCCAACCCGGCGCTGCCGCCGCGGCGCCCGCAAATGGCGCGCCGCATAGCGACCATTGACGACGACGGGCAGTGACAGCCGCCCGCTGACGCAGGGCGAAGTCGAGATCGCGCGCAGCATGTTCGGGCGCGCGATCGATTATGAGCAGGTGCGCGTCCATCGGCGCAAATGGTGGCCGCTACAGCCCCGGCAGGTCGCGATGGCGCCCGATGGCCATTTGTGGCTGCATCCCGATGGCGGCCTGTTCTGCGATGACTATGCTGCCCAGCCGATCGCGCTGCAGGCCCTGTTCGTGCATGAGATGACTCACGTCTGGCAGGCACAGCGATCGGGTAAATGGTGGCTTCCGCTGATGCGCCATCCTTTTTGCAGCTATGCCTATGTCCTTGAGCCCGACAAGCCGTTCGCCCGCTACGGGATCGAGCAACAGGCCGAAATCGTGAGACACGCCTTCATGCTGCGACGCGGGCACGCGATTGCCGGCAAGCCCGTGCGCGAAGTCTATGACGCGCTGCTGCCCTTCGGACCGGTCTAGACGGCGGCGCAAACAAAAAGGGCGAGCCTTCCGGCCCGCCCTTCCCCTTCATCCTTGACCTCGGCTGCGATCAGTAAACGCGCGCCTTGGGCTTTATGTATTCGGCATCGTCGGTCATCGTGTAGTCGTGGACCGGACGATAATCGAGCGTCACCTTGCCGCCCGATCCGCCCCAGCCTTCGAACCAGCTGATAGTATGCTTCATCCAATTCGCATCATCGCGATCGGGGAAGTCCTCATGCGCATGGGCGCCGCGCGATTCCTTGCGCGCTTCGGCGCCTTCCATCGTGCAGATCGCCTGGCTCATCAGATTGTCGAGCTCGAGCGTCTCGATGAGGTCGGTATTCCAGATCAACGAGCGATCGGTGACCTTGACGTCCTGCAGACGCTTGTTGACCGCCTGCATCTGCGTGACGCCCTCGGACAAGAGCGCGCTATCGCGGAACACGGCAGCATGCTTCTGCATCGTGCGCTGCATGTCGAGGCGGATGTCCGCCGTCGGCGTGCCACCCTTGGCATTGCGATAATGGTCCAAACGGCTGAGCGCCAAATCGGCCGAGTCCTTGGGGAGCGGCTTGTGCGGCGTACCGGGCTTGAGATTGTCCTTGAGGAACAGGCCAGTGGCCCGGCCAAACACGACCAGATCGATCAACGAATTGGAGCCAAGGCGGTTGGCGCCATGGACCGATACGCAGGCCGCTTCGCCGACCGCGAACAGTCCGGGCACAACGACTTCGGGGTCACCGTTGATCTTCGTTAGCACCTGGCCGTGATAGTTACAGGGGACGCCGCCCATATTGTAGTGAACCGTCGGCGTGACCGGCAGCGGCTGGCGCGTCAGGTCGACGCCTGCGAACACCTTGCCGCTTTCGGTGATGCCGGGCAGGCGCTCGGCCAGCACCTTGGGGTCGATATGGTCGAGATGAAGGAAGATATGATCCTTATGCTCGCCGACACCGCGCCCTTCGCGCATTTCCATCGCCATCGAACGGCTGACGACGTCGCGCGACGCCAGATCCTTGGCCGAAGGGGCGTAGCGTTCCATGAAACGCTCGCCTTCAGAGTTGGTCAGATAGCCGCCTTCGCCACGCGCGCCCTCGGTGATGAGCACGCCCGCGCCGTAAATGCCGGTCGGGTGGAACTGAACGAACTCAAGATCCTGAAGCGGCAGGCCGGCGCGGAGCACCATGCCGCCGCCGTCGCCGGTGCAGCTATGGGCCGAGGTAGCGGAGAAATAAGCGCGACCATAGCCGCCGGTAGCCAGCACGACCGAATGCGCCTTGAAGCGATGGATAGAGCCGTCTTCCATGCAGATGGCGATGACGCCACGGCACTCAGGCACGCCGTTCGCGCCCGTCTCCATGATGAGGTCGATGGCGAAATATTCGATGTAGAAGTCCGCGTCATATTTCAGCGACTGCTGATAGAGCGCGTGCAACATCGCGTGGCCGGTACGGTCGGCCGCAGCGCAGGTGCGCTGCACCGGTGGGCCTGCGCCCATATTCTGCATGTGCCCGCCAAAGGGACGCTGATAGATCGTGCCGTCTTCGTTGCGGCTGAACGGCACGCCGGCATGTTCCAACTCGATCACGGCGGCCGGTGCTTCACGCACCATATATTCGATCGCGTCCTGGTCGCCCAGCCAGTCCGACCCCTTGACGGTGTCGTACATATGCCAGGTCCAGTGGTCGGGCGAGTTGTTGCCCAGGCTTGCCGCGATACCACCCTGTGCCGCAACCGTGTGGCTGCGCGTCGGGAAAAGCTTGGTGATGCAGGCAGTCTTGAGGCCCGCTTCCGCCGCGCCCATGGTCGCGCGCAGGCCCGATCCGCCCGCGCCGACGACGACGGTGTCGTACGTGTGATCGATGATCTTGTAAGCGTCAGTCATTAGTCGGCAGCCCCCGTGAAGGCGATCTTGGCAATGGCGAAGACGCCAGCGGCAGCGCCGCCCAGCGCATAGAAGTTGAGCAGCAGCATCGAGAGGAACTTCAGCCCGTCGTCATGGATGTAATCTTCCAGCATCACCTGCATGCCGAGGCGCAGATGGAGGAAAATGCTGACCAGCATGAGCATCAGCGGAACCGCGACCAGTGGATTGGAAATCCAGGTCGTCACGCTGTCATAATCGAGACCCGGCAGGGCGACGAGGCTGAAGAGCATCCACAGGACGAGCAGCAGGTTGCCGACTGCCGTATAACGCTGGCGCAGCCAATGGCCCGAGCCATGCTTGGCCGAGCCAAGACCGCGAACGCGGCCGATTCCGGTTCCGTTGCCCATCAGATCTTCCCCATGAAGATGGTGGCCCAGAAGATGAGCGTCAGCAGCGTCGAAATGACCGGCACCGCGATCGACCATCTTTTGTTGGTGTTGAGTTCATAACCCGCGCCGACGTCCAGTACGAAGTGGCGCAGACCCGAGCACAGATGCTGGAAAAAGAACCAGGACAGGCCGATCATCACCAGGTAGCCGAGCGGATGCGTCGCGCAGGCGATGAAATTGGCGTAGGCTTCCGGCCCCATTGCCGCCGCGAGCAGCCACCATACCAGACCGATCGCCCCCACGGTAGCGAGCCCGTTGCCAGTGACGCGGTGCAGGATGGAAAGAGCCATATGCGGCCCCCATTTCCATATGGTCAGATGCGGCGAAAGCGGCCGGCTATGTGTGCGCGCCATGCTTTTTATGGTCCCTGAAACTTTTCCCTGATTGCGCCCCCTTAGGAAGGAACGCGCTTCAGGGCAAGCGGGGCCGCGCAGGAATGCCGCAACGGAGGCGACCATAAGAGTGCGTTAACCAAGTCCCGTTAAGCCAGCCCGGAACACAAGCGCCGAGCATTAAAGGGACTAGCGAGATCATGACCGAAGCGTCTTCCTGGATCATGAAGGGCGAAGATCTGGCCGGACTTGACCCTGACCGAAAGCTGGGTCGTGAGGCGCTGGAAATCTGCGAACTGATAAAGGACGTGCTCGAAGAAGTCGCAGACGTCTTCTACAGCGAATATATAGGCGCCACGAACCTGAGTTCGCTCCTCAATGCGCAGGCGCTTGCCAGCATTCGCGGCGAATCCAGCCGCTATGTACGGGAAAAGCTCACCCGCTTCGACGATCGCCTGTGGCTCGATATCGCGGCGAAATGCGTGCGCAAGGCGAGCACCAAGGGGCTGAACAACACTGCGGTCATCACCGCCGTTGTGCGTTCCAATGAGCGAATCGCCGATCTCATTACGGAGCGTTGCTGGGCCGACCGCGTGCGCTGCGCCCGGTTGCTGCGTGCCATTGGCCGTATCTCGCTGATCGATATCGCTTTGATGAGCAATGTCCTGTCCTCCGATTATGCCGAAGCGCAGCGGTCGGAACGCCAACGCTACAGCGCCATGTTCGAGCAGCGCATCGTAGCCGAGATCGACGGCGCGTCCGAACTGGGCGAGCATCTGCGCGAACAGGCGAAGGACGCGTCGGCAGCGACGCGCGGAATGCTGGGCAAGGCGTCCGAAGTCGCGGCGGCCGCCGAACAATCGGCCCTCGCTATGCGTGAGGCGGCCCGCACTTCGGCCGGCCTCATTCGCGCGATCGAAGACGCGCGCACGGAAGTGGAAAGCGCCGCCGAAGTCGCGCAGCGCGCCGCGCAGCAGTCGGGCGACGCGGTCGCCATGTCCGCCACCCTCTCCGACCATGCCAAGTCGATCGAGTCGATTCTGGGCCTCATCCGTGACATTGCCGGGCAGACCAACCTGCTCGCCCTCAACGCGACGATCGAGGCGGCGCGCGCCGGCGATGCAGGGCGCGGCTTTGCGGTGGTGGCGCAGGAGGTCAAAAGCCTTGCCAACCAGACCGCGCGGGCAACCGACGAGATCGCCGGCAAGATCGCCGACATACAGGCTTCGACTCGTCAGTCCGTCGACAATAATGAGCGTATTCGCCACACGGTGGGCGAAGTGCAGGCGAGCGCCGAGCGCATCCGTCACGCCATGGATGCGCAGGCGCAGACAGTGACGATGATTACCGCCGCAGTCGATGAAACCGCGCTGGCGGCCGACTCGATGTCGGGCACCATCTCTGCCATCCGTCAGGATACAGAGATCGTCGCGTCGGAGATCGATCAGCTCGAACGCGGCTTCAAGAGCGTCGAGGAAAAACTCTCAACGCTCCGCGACGCCTCCTCCGACTTCGGGCGCAAGGTCGCCTGACGGCGGCCGACCGCCGCGCCATACCCCTTTCGCTTTCCCTCCCGCTCAGCCTCGATTAAGGGCGGAGCATGACAGATATCGGCGCGGAACAGCTGCAAAGCTGGAAGGTTACATTGCCCTGCACTCGGCGGGAGGCCGAGGCGATCGATGGCGACATCGCCGCCTTTGCGATGATGGACCAGCCGCCCGTCCTGATGACGAGCGAGGCCGATCCCAACGCCCCCGATGCATGGCTGCTCGAAGCCTATTTCGAAGGTCGCCCCAGCCCGGCCGCAGTCAAGCTGCTCCGCGCACTGGTGCCGAGCGCGGCGCGCGCCAAGCCGGTGGTGGAAGCGCTGCCCGACGAAGATTGGGTGACGATCAGCCAGCAGGGCCTCGAACCCGTCAGCGCCGGACGCTTTCATGTGCGCAACCGGCGTGAAGACCCCGAAGCACCAGGCCGCGTCAATTTCCTGATCGAGGCAAGCCAGGCGTTCGGCACCGGGCAGCATGAAACGACCGCAGGCTGCCTCCAGATGCTGGACGCGATGCGTAGCGCTGGCATGCGCTTTGGCAATGTCGCGGATATCGGGACCGGCACGGGCCTGCTCGCCTTTGCAGCGCTGGCGCTCTGGCCTCGCGCGCGCGCCGTCGCATCGGACATCGATCCGGTCGCGGTGGAGATAAGCGCGCGTAATGCCGCTGCGAATAGTATCTCGCTCGGAACCCGTCCGGGCGCTCTCGCCCTGCACTGCGCAGCAGGCGTCGCGCATCCAGCACTTGTCCGGGGCGCGCCTTATGATCTGCTCATCGCCAACATCCTGGCCGGGCCGCTGATCGAACTCGCGCCGTCGCTCTGCGCGCTGGTCGAGGATGGTGGGACGATTATCCTGGCCGGGCTGCTGCAGGGCCAGGCAGATGCGGTGCTTGCCGCCTATCGCGCCCAAGGAATGCGGCTGGCGCAGCGGCATGACCATGGCGACTGGCCGACGCTCCGGCTGCGCAAGCGTCCCAGTATCGGCTGGCGGCGTCCCCGTCGGATCGACCGCAGCGCACGCGGCGAGGCGCCGGGTTTCGGCAGTATCTAGGAACTCCACAAACGCCTTCTGGGGAGGAAATAAGCATGGCCATCACACGCAAGACCATCGTTCATGAAGGGCCAGGCGGCCTGTTCGAGAGCGTCGTGGTCCACGACGGCCCGGTGAGCGAGCAGAGGCCCGCCATACTGCTCTTCCCCAATGTGCTCGGCACCAAGGAAGCGGACTTCCTCTATGCCGAACGCGTTGCGACTCTCGGCTATGTGGTGCTGGTCGCCGACGTCTATGGGCAGGGCAAGCGCACCAGCCGTGCCGAGCCGGCACCGGGCATCTATATGGATCAGCTCAATGCCGACCGCGCCCTGCTGCGCGCGCGGGTGATCGCGGCGCATGACGTGCTCAAGCAGACCAGCGGAGTCGATGTTGCCCGGACGGCTGCAATCGGCTTTTGCTTTGGCGGGAAGTGCGTACTCGACCTCGCGCGCGCGGGCGCCGATATCGCCGGGGGCGTCAGCTTCCACGGCGTTTATGACCCACCGCCCCTTCCCGCTCAGCCCATCCGCGCACAATTGCTGATCTGCCATGGCTGGGAAGACCCGATCGCTCCGCCGCAGGCAACCGTTGACCTTGCTCAAGAGCTGACGCAGGCCGGTTGCGACTGGCAAATCCACGCCTATGGGCATACGGGGCACGCCTTTACCGATCAGAGCGTCAATATGCGGGATAAGGGGCTGTTTTACAGCGCCGAGGCTGACCGGCGCAGCTTCCGCGCGATGCGGGATTTTCTCGGCGACCTGTTCGGCTAAAGCGAAGGCTCTAGCGCCGGGGAATGCGCCGCGCACTGGCGACATGATGAGCGTGGGTGATCGCAACGGCCAGTGCGTCGGCGGCATCAGTGCCCGCAATTTTCGCGCCTGGTAGCAGGCGGGCGATCATCGCGTGGACCTGATCTTTCGACGCATTGCCAACACCGACGACCGATTTCTTGACGAGACGGGCGGCATATTCGCCCACCTCCATGCCGGACCGCGCAGCGTTGAGCAGAATCACCCCCCGCGCCTGCCCAAGCTTTAGCGTCGACTGTGGATTGACGTTGACGAACACTTCCTCGACCGCCGCGCCATCTGGCCGATATTCGAGGACAATGTCGGTGAGCGCCATGTCGAGCGCCATGAGCCGCGTCGCGAGCGGCAGGGCGCTGTCCGTCTTTATCTGCCCATTGGCGACATGGGTCAGCCGGTTGCCGTCCGCGACGATGACGCCCCAGCCTGTAGTGCCCAGGCCGGGGTCGAGTCCCAGGAGGATCATCGCTGTCGCATCGCTACGCGAACGCCGGTCGACTTAACCCAGCTTTTCCATCACCGCGTCGGACACTTCATAATTGCCCCACACGGTCTGGACGTCGTCATCATCTTCCAGCGTGTCGACGAGCTTCATCAGGGTCGCGGCATTGGCCTCGTCCACTTCGACCGTCGTCTGCGGCTTCCAGGCGAGCTTTGCGCCCTCGGCCGGGCCGAGGCTGGCTTCCAGCGCCTTGGCGACCTCATGGAGCGCGTCCATCGCAGTCCAGATTTCATGCTCGTCCTCATTGGAGGACACGTCGTCGGCTCCAGCCTCGAGAGCGGCTTCAAAGATCGCGTCGGCATCGCCCGCACTTGCGGGATAGGTGATGAGACCCATGCGGTCGAAGCCATGGCTCACCGCCCCCGATGCGCCCAGATTGCCGCCATTTTTCGAAAAGGCCGTGCGCACATTGGTTGCGGTGCGGTTGCGGTTGTCGGTCAGCGCCTCGACGATGATGGCGACGCCGCCGGGGCCATAGCCCTCATACCGGACCTCTTCATAATTTTCCATGTCGCCGCCCGACGCCTTGTCGATCGCGCGCTGGATATTATCCTTGGGCATGGACTGCGCCTTGGCGGCGTTGACGGCCAGGCGCAGACGCGGGTTCATGTCCGGATCGGGCATGCCCATTTTTGCCGCGACGGTGATTTCGCGGCTGAGCTTGGAGAACATCGAGGAGCGCTTCTTGTCCTGCGCGCCCTTGCGATGCATGATATTCTTGAATTTGCTATGGCCTGCCACGGGCGTGCTCCTGACCTTGCCGGACTGAAAAAGAGGGGCGCTTCCTAGCGAGCGCTTCGCCCAAGCGCAACTAGACCAAGATCGCAGTGCCGGAAGCGGACACCATCAGCATGGATCCATTGGACCCGAGCACTTCATAGTCGAGGTCAACGCCGACCACGGCGTTGGCGCCCAGCGCCGCCGCGCGCATCCGCATTTCGCCTAGCGCCTGATCGCGGGCGCGCTGCAACACATCTTCATAGGCGCCCGACCGGCCGCCGACGATGTCGCGCACACTGGCGAACAGGTCGCGGAAAAGGTTGGCGCCCACGATCACCTCACCGGTAACGATGCCGAGATATTCCTTGGCCGGCCGTCCTTCCAGACGGCTGGTCGTGCTGACGATAATCTCGGCCATGGGCGCTTCCTCTCTGTGGATTTGGTTTATTCCATCCCAAGCGCGGCGAGATAGGTCTGGAGGATGGCCTCCATCTCCTGCCGGTCATGGGCGGGCATCTTACGCAAGCGGACGATCTGGCGCATGATCTTGGGATCATAGCCAGTGGCCTTGGCTTCGAGATAGACGTCCTTGATGTCGTCGCCGATGCCTTTTTTCTCTTCCTCGAGCCGCTCCACGCGCTCGATCAGAAGACGTAGCTGGTCGGCCGCGACATTGCCCTCGCTCATGCAATTTTCTCCAAAATGATGGTGAATCGCCAAATCCGGCGAAACAGAATGCGGCCTCCTAGTGGCTCTGCGCGTTCTTCGCCACACTCTCCTTCATTCTTTCGACCTGCTCGGGCGTCGCCTCACCCTGGTGGCGTTCCTTCCATTCCGAAAAGGGCATGCCATGGATGATTTCCCGCGCCTGGTCCCGCGTCAGACCGCCATCGGCCTCCGCGATCCAATCCGCCAGGCAGTTGCGGCAAAAACCGGCAAGGCCCATCAGGTCGATATTCTGCACATCGGTACGATGTTGAAGATGCGCGACCAGCCGCCGGAATGCGGTTGCGGCTGCGGCATCGGTAAGCATATTGTCGGCCATGGGCTTTAAAGCCTTTCCTTGATCCACATCATCCTGTCTTGCACAGGGATAGCCCATAACCCCGCCCTCGCAAACCACGGCGCGATGACGCTGAGGAGACATTATGACTCGACTGAAGCCCCGTACGCGCAAGGTTCGCATCCTCGTGACATTGGGGCCGGCCAGCGACACGCCGGAGATGATCAGGGCGTTGTTCGTCGCGGGTGCGGACGCGTTTCGTATCAATATGAGCCATGGGACGCAGGAGGATCACGCCGCACGCATCGCCATCATTCGCGCGCTGGAAAAGGAATTCGGGCGGCCGACCACGATCCTCGGCGACCTTCAAGGGCCGAAATTGCGGGTGGGCACGTTCGAGGAAGGGTCGGTCATTTTAACGAAGGCGGCGCCCTTCGTTCTGGATCGCGACACCACGCCAGGCGACGCGCGCCGGGTCAACCTGCCGCACCCCGAAATCTACGCCGCCCTGGTGCCTGAAACCCGCCTGCTGCTCGATGACGGCAAGCTGGTCCTGCGGGTGAAGTCCGTGACGAGCGGGCGGATCGATACCATCGTGGAAGTCGGCGGCGCACTTTCCAACCGCAAGGGCGTCAATGTCCCCGACGTCGTCGTGCCGGTGCCCGCGCTGACCGACAAGGATCGCCGCGACTTGAGCTTCGCCGTCGCCCAGGGGGTGGACTGGATCGCGCTCAGCTTCGTGCAGCGGCCCGAAGATCTGGCCGAGGCACGCAAGCTGATGGGCGGCCAGGGCGCGCTGATGGCAAAGATCGAGAAGCCTTCGGCCGTGCAGCGGTTGGAGGAGATATTGGAGGTGGCCGACGGCGTCATGGTGGCGCGCGGCGACCTTGGCGTGGAACTGCCGCCGCAGGCCGTGCCGCCGCTGCAAAAGCAGATCGTTGCCACCGCGCGGCGCATGGGCCGGCCGGTGGTGGTCGCGACGCAGATGCTCGAGTCGATGATCACGGCGCCGACCCCGACGCGTGCCGAAGTCTCAGACGTCGCGACCGCCGTCTATGACGGGGCCGACGCAATCATGCTGTCGGCGGAAACAGCCGCCGGGGCATGGCCTATCGAATCGGTCGCGATGATGGACAGCATCGCGCACAGCGTGGAGCGTGATCCCGGCTACTTCGCGCGGCTGCACTTCACGCAGACGCATCCCGATTCGACGACGGCCGATGCTTTGGCCGAAGCGGCGGCTGGGATCGTTCCCGTCGTCGGGGCGAGCGCTATCGCCTGCTTCACCTTCTCGGGCAGCACCGTGCGCCGGGTCGCACGCGAGCGTCCCTCCGCGCCCATCCTGGCGCTGACGCCCCGGCAGGACACGGCGCGCAAGCTTGGTCTGACCTGGGGCATTTACGCGGTACGGACCAAGGATATCGGCACGTTCGAGGAAATGATCGGCAAGGCGCGCCGGATGGCGCTGCGCCATCATGTTGCCGAGAAGGGGCGTAAGATCGTGGTCCTGGCGGGCGTACCCTTTGGCACGCCGGGCTCGACCAACGTGCTGCATGTCGCGTCGATCACCGGCGACGAATTGCGGGGCCGGGAGTAACCGGCCCCCTTCGCTCTCAGCAGGGCAACAGGCCCAGGTCGTTCAGTTCCGTGCGCAAGGCGGCGGCATCGCTGAACTGGATTGCCTGGAGGCCCTCGCGCCGCGCAGCCTCCACATTGACCGCGCGGTCATCGACGAAGAGGGTGTCGCCAGCGCGCAGACCAAAGCGATCGAGCGCGAGCCGGTAAATCGCGGGATCGGGCTTTGCCAGCCCCTCCTCGCCAGACACCAATATGTCGCGAAACGGCGCAAAAAAGGCAGCCTCCCGCGCGCGGAACGGCACCCAGAATTCGGCGCTGAAATTGGTGAGGCCAAAGAGCGGGACGCGATTGGCATGGAGATCGGCAACGATATCCATCATGCCGTTCATCGGCGGGCCGATGGTATCGACAAACCGCTCGCCCCATAGCCTGATCAGCGCCGCGTGCTGCGGATGACACGCGATCAGCGCCGCGCTCGTCTCCGCAAAGGGACGGCCCAGATCATGCTGGAAATGCCAATCCGCGCTGACGACGTCGCGCATAAATGCGTCGAGCGCCCGATCATCCTCGATCAGGCGCTCGTAGAGCCGACGCGGAGTCCAGGGGAAGAGCACATCGCCGACATCGAAGATGACGGCGTTGATGCGCCCCAAAAGATCAGCCCTGGCGTGCCTTGAAGCGGCGGTTCGTCTTGTTGATGACGTAGGTGCGGCCGCGACGGCGGATCACGCGGTTGTCCCGGTGACGGCCCTTGAGCGACTTGAGCGAGTTGCGGATCTTCATGACTTTGCCCTTGGGTGACTGATCTTGTCGGAAATAGAAGCGCAGCCCCTATGGGCGGGGTCGGTCAAAGTCAAGGCCATCTGCCGCCTTCTCTTCCCTTTCTGCCGACTATTCCCCATAGCTGCGCCCGACATAGGACGATGCGCGTTGGACGGAAATATGCGCGCCGCGCCGTGTAAAGGCATGGTCGCCTTGCGGAGATAAGAGATGAAGACCCCTGCCCTGATTCTGACCCCCGCCCTGATGGCCGCCCTGTCCGCCTGCACGACGACGCAGCCTGTGGAGGTAACGCGCTTCCACGTC
>Ga0233380_1000911_pt1 | contig 14161 bp, 11 predicted proteins | sample ElkDunMinimDraft_9_FD_191541 | JGI IMG/M metagenome (GOLD analysis project Ga0233380, IMG submission 191541) | Fecal eukaryotic communites from dung pellets of Tule Elk in California, USA - Elk Dung F36 | ecosystem: Host-associated > Mammals > Digestive system > Large intestine > Fecal | place... | reverse complement strand
AATAAACATCAATTGTATCACCTAATTTTAAATCATCTATTGTATAATTTGTTGGCTCACTATCAGTAGCATAAATTTCAAAAACATATGGATAAGTATCGATCTTAATATATCTAAAGTTTTCATTATTCATTGTCGGCAGGTTTTGAAATTTATTTTCAAGAAACTCAACCACTCCAGTTACTTTTTGATATTCATTTTTTTCTTTAGAATTATTTATAACGATAAAAAAGCCAAGAATAAAGATAATTATCGAAACTAAAGCAATTCCCCTAACAGAAACGTGAATTGGTATAATCATTTTTTTATTTGAAGATTTATGCAAAACTAGTATTTTCTTAAATAAATCACAATTATTTATATTTATAAAATAATTCATTAAAAATAGTATGCGTGCATACTATTTTTTTATTATATTTGGTATAACTAAATAAATTCATGAAAAATAAAACGCTCGATTCAGTAATAAAAAATACCTGGCAAGCCATTGCCCGCATGTATAATGAAGAAGCTTCACAATATGGTGCAAGTATGGCGCTTGGGTATGCTTTATTAAACATAGATAAAGATGGAACGCCTTCTACAGCTTTGGCTCCGCGTTTAGGCATGGAACCAACAAGTTTAACGCGTACCTTAAAAACAATGGAAGAAAAAGGGTTAATTGTTAAAAAGAAAAACCCTAAAGACGGTCGTGGCGTAAATATCTACCTTACTCCGTTGGGTGTAGAAAAACGTGGATTATCAAAAGAAACCGTTATAAATTTCAATAATAAGCTTTTAGAAACCTTTTCGCAACAAGAGATTGATAACTTTATAGAGATGTCAGAGAAAATTCAGAACATCATTGTAACAAAAAAGAAATTTTAAGAAACCAAACTTCATATAATTATGAATAGATTAATAAAGAAAGTGGCTGTTATTGGTTCCGGAATCATGGGTTCAGGTATCGCCTGTCACTTTGCAAACATTGGCGTTCAGGTACTGCTTTTGGATATTGTTCCAAACCAATTGACCGAAGCTGAAGAAAAAAAAGGACTTACGCTTAACGATAAAGTGGTAAGAAACAGAATGGTGAACGATAATCTGGCAACGGCCTTAAAATCGAATCCCTCGCCTATTTACGACAAGAAATTTGCCGACAGAATTTCGACAGGAAACACAACAGATGATCTTCCAAAAATTAAGGATGTTGATTGGATTATTGAAGTTGTTGTAGAACGTTTGGATATTAAAAAGGCCGTTTACGAACAAATTGAAAAATATCGTAAACCGGGAACTTTAATCACGTCGAATACCTCAGGAATTCCGATTCATTTTATGAGCGAAGGAAGAAGCGAAGATTTCCAAGAGCATTTCTGTGGAACGCACTTTTTTAATCCGGTTCGATACTTAAAACTATTCGAAATTATTCCTGGACCAAAAACCAAACCCGAAGTTTTATCATTTTTAAACAATTACGGCGAAAAATTCTTAGGAAAAACATCGGTTGTGGCTAAAGATACACCGGCGTTTATTGGAAACCGTATTGGTATTTATGGTATTATGAGTCTGTTCCATTTGGTAAAAGAAATGGATATGACCATTGAAGAAGTCGATAAATTAACCGGTCCTGTTATTGGTCGTCCAAAATCGGCAACCTTTCGTACGGTTGATGTGGTTGGTTTAGATACTTTGGTTCACGTTGCCAATGGTTTGTACGAAAATGTACCAAACGATGAAGCACACGAATTGTTCAAACTGCCCGATTTCATCAATCATATGATGGAAAATAAATGGTTGGGAAGCAAAACCAAACAAGGTTTTTACAAAAAAGTAGATAAAGATATTCTTTCGCTTGATTTGAATACGTTGGAATATCAACCAAATAAAAAAGCATCTTTCCAAACTTTAGAACTAACCAAAACGATAGATAAGGTTGTAGATCGTTTCAAAGTGTTGGTAAAAGGAAAAGACAAAGCAGGTGAATTTTACCGCAAATCGTTTGCAGGACTGTTTGCTTATGTTTCAAACCGAATTCCAGAAATCACAGACGATTTATACAAAATAGACGATGCCATGAAAGCCGGTTTTGGTTGGGAACACGGACCTTTCCAAATTTGGGATGCTATTGGTGTAGAAACGGCTTTGGAATTTATGAAAGAAGCCGGTGAAAAACCAGCTGCTTGGGTGGAAGAAATGTTAGCATCGGGCAACAAATCGTTCTACACAGTAAAAGAAGGAGCAAATTATTATTATGATATCGATTCTAAATCTCAGAAAAAAGTTCCGGGGCAAGATGCGTTCATCATTTTAGATAATATCCGTGAATCGAAAAAAGTTTGGGGCAATTCAGACGCTACCCTATTTGATTTAGGAGATGGAATTGTAAACTTAGAGTTCCATTCTAAAATGAACTCAATTGGTGGTGGAGTAATTTCTGGAATCAATAAAGCAATCGATCTTGCCGAAAAACAATACAACGGATTGGTTATAGGAAATCAGGCTGCCAACTTCTCTGTGGGTGCTAATTTAGGAATGATTTTCATGATGGCTGTAGAACAAGAATACGACGAATTGAATTTTGCCATTAAATCGTTCCAAGATACCATGATGCGTGTACGTTACTCCGGCATTCCGGTAATTGCAGCTCCTCACGGAATGACATTAGGCGGCGGTTGTGAATTGGTGATGCATTCAGACAAAGCCGTTGTCGCAGCAGAAACGTATATTGGTTTGGTTGAATTTGGTGTGGGCGTAATTCCTGGCGGTGGTGGATCGAAAGAGATGACTTTACGTGCATCTGATCAATTCAAAAAGAACGATGTAAAATTGAACATTTTACAAGAATATTTCTTAACTGTCGGTACGGCAAAAGTAGCAACATCGGCTTACGAAGGATTTGATAACGGCGTACTTTTACCAACTAAAGATATTGTTATAGTTAATAAAGACCGACAAATTGCCGAAGCAAAAAAACACGCTTTGTTGATGGCTGAAACTGGTTATACCCAACCCGTTCGCAGAAAAGATATCGAAGTATTAGGTAAACAAGCTTTAGGTGCCTTTTTAGTCGGAACCGATGGAATGATGGCAGGAAAATATATCTCTGAACACGATCGAAAAATTGCCAACAAATTAGCTTATGTAATGGCAGGTGGCGATTTATCTGAACCTACATTAGTGACAGAACAATATTTATTGGATTTAGAACGTGAAGCTTTCTTAAGTTTATGTACCGAAAGAAAAACATTAGAAAGAATTCAGTTTATGTTAACCAAAGGAAAACCGTTGAGAAATTAATTAGCCTCGTAGAGGCGCCCTGATAATAAAATAATGTTTGAATTTCAATTTAGCTCCGTAGGAGCACCCTAATAATAGATTTGATAAAATTATAATAATTAAAAGCCTCGTAGAGGCGACCCGTTAATAATGACAACAACAGCATACATAGTTAAAGCATATCGAACAGCCGTTGGGAAAGCACCAAAAGGTTTGTTCCGATTTAAAAGACCGGATGAGTTGGCTGCCGAAACCATCGATTTTATGATGAACGAAGTGCCGCAATTAGACAAAACTCGTATCGACGATGTGATGGTTGGAAATGCGATGCCTGAAGCCGAACAAGGATTAAACATGGCTCGATTAATTTCTTTAATGGGATTAAAAGTGACTGATGTTCCAGGCGTTACCGTAAATCGTTATTGTGCTTCAGGGTTAGAAACTATCGGAATGGCAACTGCTAAAATTCAATCAGGAATGGCGCATTGTATCATTGCGGGTGGAGCCGAATCAATGAGTTTTATTCCTATGGGAGGTTATCGTGCTACGCCAGATTATAAAGCGGCGGCGGCTGGTAACGAAGATTACTACTGGGGAATGGGATTAACTGCCGAAGCGGTAGCTAAACAATTCAATGTTTCTCGTGAAGATCAAGATCAATTTTCGTTTGAATCGCACATGAAAGCATTAAAAGCGCAAGCCGAAGGTAAATTTGACAATCAAATTGTTCCAATTACTGTGGAGCAAACATTCATCAACGAAAAAGGTAAAAAAGAAACCACTTCTTATATCGTTAATAAAGATGAAGGTCCTCGTGCAGGTACGAGTGTAGAAGCATTAGCAAAATTACGTCCTGTATTTGCTGCAGATGGATCGGTTACAGCAGGTAACTCTTCTCAAATGTCAGACGGAGCCGCGTTTGTTTTGGTAATGTCTGAAGATATGGTAAAAGAATTAAACCTTGAACCAATTGCACGATTAGTAACTTTTGCATCGGCAGGTGTTGAACCACGTATTATGGGTATCGGACCTGTAAAAGCTATTCCAAAAGCGTTAAATCAAGCTGGATTAAAACAAAATGATATCGAATTAATCGAGCTAAACGAAGCTTTTGCATCACAATCGTTAGCTGTAATTCGTGAGTTAGATTTAAATCCGGAAATCATCAACGTAAACGGTGGAGCTATTGCTTTAGGTCACCCATTAGGATGTACCGGGGCTAAATTATCTGTGCAATTATTCGATGAGATGAAACGCCGTGGCAACAAATACGGAATGGTTACCATGTGTGTTGGAACTGGACAAGGAACCGCTGGGATTTATGAGTTGCTTTAATTTAAGAGAATAGAACATAGAGAAGAGATAATAGATTGTTATGAGTATTGGAAAGAGACATAATTATAAGAATTTAAAGATTTGGCAATTGGCTTTAGAGATTGCTAATAATATATCTGATATCTTATTAAATTTTCCAATGCAGGAAAAATACAGTCTTAATTCACAAATTAGCCGTTGTTCTATTTCAATTCCGTCGAATATTGCAGAAGGTTCTGCAAGAACGAATAAATCCTTTAGTCACTTCTTAGATGTTTCTTTAGGATCATCTTTTGAATTACTTACACAATTACATATTGCACAACATACAAATTATATCAATCAAGAACTTTTTAATCAACTCGAAAATAAAATAGAAGAATTTCAATGCATGATAATGGCTTTTCAAAACAATTTGAAATAATCTATTATCTATATTCTATTTTCTTTTATCTCAAAAAAACTATAAACAATGGAAAATATCACAAGAGGAGGTCAATTTATTGTAAAAGAAACACAGGCAGAAAACATCTTCACTCCGGAAGATTTCACTGAAGAGCAGCAAATGATGCGCGATTCGGTAAAAGAATTCGTTGACCGCGAATTATGGCCAAACAAAGAACGTTTCGAGAAAAAAGATTATGCCTATACCGAAGAAGCTATGCGTAAAGCAGGTGAATTAGGCTTTTTAGGCGTAGCTGTTCCAGAAGAATTTGGTGGTTTAGGCATGGGATTCGTTTCAACGATGTTAACATGCGACTATATTTCGGGTGCATCAGGATCGTTTTCAACAGCTTTCGGAGCACACACCGGAATTGGTACCATGCCGATTACCTTGTACGGAAATGAAGAACAAAAAAATAAATACGTTCCAAAATTAGCATCGGGCGAATGGTTTGGTGCGTACTGTTTAACTGAACCAGGAGCAGGATCGGATGCCAATTCTGGGAAAACAAAAGCCGAATTAACAGCTGATGGTACACATTACAAGATCAACGGGCAAAAAATGTGGATTTCTAATGCAGGTTTTTGTAACGTAATGATTGTTTTTGCACGTATTGAAGACGATAAAAACATCACAGGTTTTATTGTAGATTACGATCCGGCAAACACCAACGGAATTACTTTAGGTGAAGAAGAGCACAAATTAGGTATCCGTGCAAGTTCTACCCGTCAGGTATTTTTCAATGATACGTTAGTGCCTGTTGAAAACATGTTGGCAGGTCGTGGAGAAGGTTTTAAAATTGCCATGAACGCCTTAAATGTAGGTCGAATTAAATTAGCAGCTGCTTGTTTAGATTCGCAACGAAGAATTATTTCTAAAGCGGTAGAATATGCCAACGAGCGCATTCAGTTTAAAACTCCGATTGCTAATTTTGGTGCCATTCGTAAAAAAATTGCTGATATGGCTACTTCTGCTTACGCAGGTGAATCTGCAGGATACCGTGCTGCAGGTGATATAGAAACAAGAGTTAATAGTCGTTTAGCTGATGGTAACTCACATCAAGAAGCGGAACTAAAAGGCGTGGAAGAATTTGCTATTGAATGTTCGATTTTGAAAGTTGCTGTTTCGGAAGATGCTCAAATTTGTGCCGATGAAGGTATTCAGATTTTTGGTGGAATGGGCTTTTCGGAAGATACACCAATGGAAAGTGCTTGGAGAGATGCCCGTATCACTCGTATTTACGAAGGAACCAACGAAATCAATCGATTACTTTCGGTAGGAATGTTGATTAAAAAAGCAATGAAAGGTCATGTTGATTTATTAGGACCAGCAATGGCTGTTGGTGAAGAATTAATGGGAATTCCTGATTTTTCAACACCTGATTATGATGAGTTATTTGCTGAAGAAAAAGCAATTATCGCCAAATTGAAAAAAGCATTTTTAATGGTTGCAGGATCGGCAGTTCAAAAATACGGAACGGAATTAGAAGAAAACCAACAATTGTTATTAGCAGCAGCCGATATCTTAATTGAGGTTTACATGGCGGAATCTACCATTTTACGTACCGAAAAATTAGCGAAAGCTAAAGGAGAAGATGCCATTAAAGAGCAAATTGCCATGGCAAAACTGTATTTGTTCAACGCTGTTGAAATCATTGCACAAAAAGGAAAAGAAGGAATCGTTTCTTTTGCAGAAGGCGACGAACAACGCATGATGTTAATGGGCTTACGCCGATTTACAAAATACGATAACTATCCGAATGTAATTGAATTAAGAGAGATCATCGCATCAAAAGTGATTGCAGAAAATAAATATTGTTTCTAATAGTTTGTTAAGTTCAATTGTTAAGCAAAAACTCCGTTTCAGTCACTGAAACGGAGTTTTAATTTAAAAAAACAATAATTTTACTTACTTATCTTGTAACTATCATAACATTCATTTACAGCATTAAAAATTTGAAAATCGTTTGCGGTATAAATAAAACGCTCGGTGTGGTTGCAACGCTGTAAAACTTTTACAATATCTTCTTTAGATACATTTAATAAAGCAGAAACCATTTCACGATCGTGTTTCTTCTTCATTAATTCAATCAATTCAACTTCTTTTCTAATTTGGTTGATTTTTTTAGTTTCACGTGAGTTTCGCTTTATTGCATTATAAATTCCGTTAATGGGGTTTAATCCACTATTATAGTTAGCACTAAAGCCTGTTGATGTAAAATCGCGGTAGAATGGGTAATCTGCTAAAGCAATTAATCTGGTATCAACAGATAATATTCCGGTTAGCTTTAAGGTATTAATTACCACTTCATCTAACATAGTTGAAAGGTCTTTAATAAAAATATTCATACTTCCCTCCTTATACCAATCATTGGTAACTTTTATTTTTAAGGAACGATATCCTTCTGAAGAAATATGCAATGTATCATTAACTTTTGCAAGAATGGTAAAAGATCCATCGCTTGTTGTTTGAGCCACTTTTAAAGAACTCAAATTAACAATATTAGCCTTGGTTTCTGGGTGGTAACTTAATTCACTGTAAACGATACCTTTAATGTTTTTTTCTTGTCCGAAACTTGAAACAGAAAATAGTATAAAAAGTAAAACTGCAAAATATCTCATATCTTTTTTAGTATGCACCAAAAATAATGGATATTTTGCAGTTTCAGTTATTTATTTTGTAAATATTAACAACAAATATTAGTTAGATCTGCGTGGACGATCGCCACGTACAGCTCTTCTTTCACTTCTTGCCGGACGATCATCTTCTCTGCTGCGTCCAAATCTACTTTCTGTTTTACGATCATTACTAAATCGTTCACCGCCTGCAGGTCTTCTGTCTGATGAAGAACGTTCGCCACGGAAACCGCCACTACGTTCGCCACGGAAACCACCGCCGCTTCTACCGCCTCTACCATTATGGTCTCTTCTTCCAGATCCACCACCACTTGTAGAAATTTCAACGTTTACCTGACGACCTTCGTGGTGCAAGTTGTTTAAAATTCCGATAATACGTTCGCTGTGTGCAGCATCGGTATTAAAGAAAGAGAAACCTTCTTTTACATCAACTTTGAATAAATCATCACGACCTAAATCTAATGTATCACGTAAGAAATCTTTTAAACTCATCCAATCGAAATTATCGCGTGAACCTAAGTTTAAGAAATAACGTACAGAACCGTCAGAATTTACAGTGCTTGCGCCTTCGCTATTTTCACGAGCTCTTGGAGAATCAATCGTATTTTGCTTTTTATAATATTCAATAAAACGATTGAATTCTACAGAAAACATTTTTTTGATAAGATCTTCTTTCGTTAAATCTCCTAATAACTCTTCAATTTGTGGAAGATATGTTTCAATTTCAGGGTCAACCTCAACAGCTTTCACTTTGTTTGCCAAGTGAATTAACTGAACTTGACAGATTTCCATTCCTGTTGGAATTGGTTTATGAACGAATTTTGTTTTAATGATTCGTTCAATCATCTGAATTTTCTTGAATTCTGATTTTGTTACGATAACGATTGATGTTCCTAACTTACCTGCACGACCTGTACGGCCTGAACGGTGGTTGTAGGTTTCAACCTCATCTGGAAGCTGATAATTGATTACGTGTGTAATATCGTCAACATCAATACCACGTGCTGCAACGTCTGTTGCAACCAACATTTGAATTTGGCGTCCGCGGAATGCTTTCATTACACCATCACGTTGTGCTTGTGATAAATCGCCATGTAAAGCTGCTGCGTTATATCCGTCTTCAATTAATTTTTCGGCAACTGCTTGTGTATCACGTTTAGTTCTACAAAATACAACCGAAAAAATATCAGGGTTTAAATCTGCTAAACGTTTTAATGCCGCATAACGGTCACGTGCACCTACTAAATAATATTCGTGCGAAATAGTAGCTGAACCTTGATTTTTATGACCAACCGTGATTTCTTGTGGTCTTTTCATGAATTCTTTTGCTATTCTTGCAACCTCCTGTGGCATAGTTGCAGAAAAAAGCCAAGTGTTTTTTTCATCGGGTGTATCAGATAAAATAGATGTAATGTCTTCATAGAATCCCATGTTTAACATTTCATCAGCCTCATCTAAAATACAAATTTGTATGTTTTTAATGTTAACAAGGTTTCTGTTAATCATATCCTGCATACGTCCTGGGGTAGCTACGATAACCTGCGCCCCTTTTTTTACTTCTCTTGCCTGCTCTGTAATGCTGGCACCACCATAAACAGCAACTGTATGTAAACCCTTTACATATTTAGAATACTGTTTAATCTCGTTTGTAATTTGTAAACACAATTCTCTGGTAGGCGATAGGATCAATGCCTGTGTGCTTCTGTTCTCTGGATCAATTTTCTGAATCAGAGGGAACCCGAAAGCAGCTGTTTTCCCAGTACCTGTTTGCGCTAGTGCAACAATATCCGTGTCTTGTTGCAATAATAAGGGAATAGCTTTTTCCTGAACCTCTGAAGGGTTTTCGAAACCTAAGTCTTGAATTGCTTTTAACAACAATTCGTTTAATCCTAATTCTTGGAATTTATTCATATAATATTTAAAATATTTGCAAAGGTACGGTTATTTTTGCGAATTTTAATCTTATAGTTAGGTTAAATTATTTATTTTTGAATTTTATTTGTTTTTAAGAAGAATTAAATTTTATGGTATTAAGATATTTTTTATTGTTTGCTTTACTTTTTTCAAAATCAATTGTCGCTCAAACTTCAAATGAAAATTTTAACAGTCAAATACAAAAAATGAAAAAATTAATGTTGAGTGAAGATTATGTTGAGTTTTCAAATTTTGTTCATCCTAAAGTAAAAGAAATGGCTGGTGGTAAAAAACAATTAATTGAAATAACAAAAAATACCTTTTTGAAGATGAAACAAGAAGGGTTTTATCTTTTAGATATTAATTATTCTGACCCTTCTGAATTTATATATTTTAATAATGAAATTCAGATAACTATTGTTGAAGAATTATTATTACAAACTCCAAAAGCTAAAATTCTTGGCAAATATATGTTGATAGGTATTTCAAATGATAATGGAAATAATTGGACATTTATAAATACATCGGGAAAATCATCTGACGATATAAAGAAATTTTTTCCAAACTTAAGTCCAAAAATTCAATTTAAACCAAGCTCAAAAGAGATTGCAAAATAATTTTACTCATATCTAGCCAAAAACTCAATCAATTTTTCAACAGCTCTTCCTCTATGGCTTAATTTATTTTTTTCATCAATAGTCATTTCGGCAAACGTTTTGTCTAAATTTTCAGGTTCAAAAATAGGGTCATAACCAAAACCATTATGTCCTATTTTTTCATTTCTAATCTCGCCTTCTACAATTCCGGTGAATAAATGTTGTCTGTTATTAATGTTTAAAGCAATTACGGTTTTAAACTGTGCTTTTCGGTTGGTTGAATTGCTTAATTTTTCTAAAACCAAATCCATGTTTTTATCGGCATTTTTAGCTTCGCCTGCATATCGAGCTGAATAAACCCCAGGTTCACCATTTAAAGCATCAATTTCTAGTCCTGTATCATCAGCAAAACAAGGTAAACCGTATTTCTCTGTGATATAATTGGCTTTAATTATGGCATTTTCTTCAATAGTTGTTCCCGTTTCTTCTATGTCTTCGGTACAGCCAATTTCGTCTAAAGTTACAATTTGAATTGATTTTGGTACTTGGTTCTGAATTTCCTGTACCTTGTTTTTATTGTTTGATGCAAATATGATTTTCATACGTTAACTTATATAATTCCAAATATTATTTTTCTTTGCCAGCATTTCAAACACAAATTTTAGTGCCTGATGTTCTGGTTTTTCAAGATTAATGTCTTCTTTTAATAGTTCGATTGCTTTTGTTCGTGCCAATTTTAGTATGTCTTGATCTTTAACTAAATCGGCAATTTGTAAATTTAATACACCACTTTGTTGTGTTCCCATGATATCGCCCGGACCACGGAGTTTTAAATCGATTTCTGATATTTCAAAACCATCGTTTGTTCGGCACATGGCATCCATTCTAACTTTGGTATCGGCACTTAATTTGTTTCCGGTCATTAAAACGCAGAAACTTTGTTCGGCTCCTCTTCCTACCCTACCTCGTAACTGATGCAGCTGACTCAACCCAAAACGTTCAGCACTTTCTATAATCATTACCGATGCATTTGGCACGTTCACACCAACTTCAATCACTGTTGTTGCAATCATAATATGGGTTTCGCCTTTTACAAATCGATCCATTTCTGCATCTTTATCTTTAGAATGCATTTGCCCGTGAACAATACTTATTCTGTATTCTGGAAAAGGAAAATCGCGTGAAAGCGCTTCGTATCCTTCCATTAAATTCTTGTAATCTAACTTTTCGCTTTCCTGAATCAACGGATACACAATATAAACTTGTCTGCCTTTTGCAATTTCTTCTTTAATAAAATGCCAAACCTGCAAACGTTTATTTTCAAAAAAATGGAGTGTTTTAATAGGTTTTCGTCCTGGTGGCAATTCATCTATTACCGAAACATCTAAATCGCCATACAAACTCATAGCTAAAGTACGCGGAATTGGCGTTGCCGTCATTACCAAAACGTGCGGAGGCAACGTATTTTTCTTCCACATTTTTGATCGTTGTTCTACACCAAAACGATGCTGTTCATCGATAATCGACAACCCTAAATTTTTAAATTGAACTTTATCTTCTAACAACGCATGCGTTCCTATTAATATATGAATGGTTCCGTTTTCTAATTCTTCATGAATTTGGTTGCGCTCTTTTGTTTTGACAGATCCGGTAAGTAACGACACCTTAACATTAATCTTATCAGCCAATTCTTTAATGCCTGCAAAATGCTGATTCGCCAAAATTTCAGTCGGAGCCATTAAACACGCCTGAAAACCGTTATCTAAAGCCAGCAACATACTCATAAAACCCACAATGGTTTTACCCGCACCAACATCGCCTTGTAACAATCGATTCATTTGGGCTTCGTGTGCCATATCAATTCTAATCTCTTTCAACACTCGTTTCTGTGCATTGGTCAACGGAAACGGTAAATGATCGTGATAAAACGAATTAAAATAATCGCCCACAACATTAAAAGCAAATCCTTTAATTTTATGTTTGCGAACCAGATTTTTAGATAGCAACTGTAATTGGATGAAAAACAATTCTTCGAACTTTAAACGAAATTGCGCTCTATTTAACAATTCGGCACTTTTAGGAAAATGAATATTAAAAAATGATTCATTTTTAGGAAGCAATCGTAACTCGTTGATTAAATTTTCAGGAAAAACTTCTTTAAACAAATGATGTGTTTCTATAAAAACCTGTTGCATCATTTTAGTAATGCTTCGATTGGAAATATTTTTCTGATTTAATTTTTCGTTCGATGGATACACCGGTTGCAGTGCGGACTGCAGACTTTTTTTATGCTCTTCAACCGTTTCCATTTCTGGGTGCGGCATAGAAAATAATCCGTTAAAATGATTGATTTTTCCAAAAATAACATAGGGCGAATTCAATTGTAAATTTTCTTTGATCCACTTATGTCCTTGAAACCAAATCAATTCCATTTCGGCAGTTCCATCTGTAAAAACAGCTACTAAACGACTGCCTCGTTTTTGTTCTACCGTTTTTAATCGAACAATTTTACCTACAAGCTGAACTTCGGCATTAATTCCCGAATTTAATTCGTTGATTTTGTAGTATTTTGTTCGATCTAAATATTTATAAGGATAAAAGTTAACTAAATCTTTATAGGTAAATATTTGCAATTCTTTTTTTAGTACAGCAGCCCTTTGCGGTCCAACGCCTTTAAGGTATTCAATAGGTGTGTCTAAAATAGTTTGTTGCATTTTTAGTTTTTTGGTAAAGTTAAAAGGAATTATTTACTTTTTAAAATTTGTTCTTAAACACATTTAAAGACTTAAGTTTTACATATATTTACAAATAATTAACAACAATTTTAAAGATGAAAAAGCTATTAACCTTAATTTTACTTTCTTCTCTTACATTAATTTCATGTAAAGATGATGAAAAACCGGACGAACAACCTTCAAAAATCACTATAAAAACTTTTGATAACGCAAAAGTTGCTTTTGGTGAAGGTTTATCGCAAAGTGCTGAAGGAACTTTTAATTTTCCTGCAAATTTAGATGATGTCAAAACCATAAAAATGTATATTAAAGACATTTGTCTAAACAAAGATTGTGATGAATGGGACAGATATGCCAATTTATATGCTAAAGACAAAACTACTGGTGAATGGTATGAATTAGGACGTTTTATTAATCCATATTGGGTTGGAAATGAAAAGCTTGAAAGAGGTTATGAAATTGATGTGACCGATTTTAAATCGCTTTTAAGTGGTTCTACCGAACTAAAAATTTACACAGAAACTTGGAATGCTAAAGGAAGAAAATATAGTGTAGAATTTGATTTTGAAAAAGGCACACCTGATTATAAATATTCTGCTGTTGTACCCGTAATTCAATACAATAAGTCTTCAATTGATGGTGTTCCTTACGGTAAAGAATTTGATACCAATAAATTTGACCTAACAAGACAAATTAACATACCAAACGATGCAGAAATCGCTTATTTTAGAACCATTATTTCTGGTTGGGGTCATGCTTTACCTGGAACTTGTGCTGAATGGTGTGTAAAAACACATAACATAAAACTTAATAACACAAACACTTTTCAACATAAATTAGAAGGTATAGGTTGTGCTAAAAACCCTGTTGATAACCAAGAACCGGGCAATTGGAAACCCGATCGTGCAGGTTGGTGTCCTGGAATGGTTGTACCTGTACGTTTTAATAATATTCAAAAAAGTATGTTTGGTACGGCTTTTACCTTTGAATATGAATTTGAAAATTGGACAGACAACGGAAGTAATAAAGAGGGCGCATATTACGCAATATCTACCTTTGTAGTTGTTAAAAGTAATTCGCCAATTAATAAACCAACAATAACTAATTAATAATAAAAAAGAGTTCCAAAAATTTGGAACTCTTTTTATTTTAATATCTGCTGTGTGTGCTCTTTGGTTTTCACTTTTGCTATAATATCTTCAATTAGACCATCTTCGTCAATAATAAAAGTAGTTCGGTGAATACCATCAAATTCACGTCCCA
>Ga0233380_1000910_pt1 | contig 14170 bp, 5 predicted proteins | sample ElkDunMinimDraft_9_FD_191541 | JGI IMG/M metagenome (GOLD analysis project Ga0233380, IMG submission 191541) | Fecal eukaryotic communites from dung pellets of Tule Elk in California, USA - Elk Dung F36 | ecosystem: Host-associated > Mammals > Digestive system > Large intestine > Fecal | place... | reverse complement strand
GTCGTCACTGGCTTCGAGTTCGGCCGGCGTGCCCTGGAAGACGATGCGGCCGTTGGCGATCACGATCGCGTGGTCGGCCACCGGCAGGGTCTCGTGCACGTGATGGGTGACGATGATGCTGGTCAGGCCCAGCGATGCGTTGAGGCGGCCGATCAGGCTCATGATCACCCCCGAGGCAATCGGGTCCAGACCCGTCAGCGGCTCGTCATAGATCATCAGCGGCGGGTCCAGTGCCAGCGCGCGCGCCAAGGCCACGCGGCGTGCCATGCCGCCCGACAGCTCGCGCGGATAGAGGTCGCCGGCGGCGCGCAGGCCCACGGCCTGCAGCTTCATCGCGACCAGCCGCGCGATCACCGGCTTGGGCAGCTTCGTGTGCAGGCGCAGCGGCAGAGCGATATTCTCGCCCGCAGTGAGATCGGTCAGCAGGCCGTTGCCCTGCAGCAGCACGCCGATGCTCTTGCGCAGCTCCAGCAGGTCGCGCATACGGGTGGGTACGCGCTGGCCGAAGACCTCGACCGTGCCAGCAGCCGGCACCAGTTCACCGGTGAGCGCCGAGAGCAACGTCGACTTGCCGCTGCCCGAGGGCCCCAGCACCGCGGTCACGCTGCCGCGCGGCACCGACAGATCGATGCCCGACAGCACGCTGCGCCCGCCCCGGTCGAGGCGGACATCGCGCAGCAGCACTGCAGGGGCGGTGACGTCGGGCATCGGACTCGCAAATGGTCAGGAAGACGCACGCGGTTTTCCGGCGCGCGAAACCCGCAAAGAATGGCGGGAACAAACTGAATCTTAACCCAGTGACTGTACTAGCAAGTACAGAAATTATCCCAGCCACGGGTTGGAGCGTCCCAGGCCGAGAGCGCGAAGGCGATCGGCCGGCGGCGTACCTGTCCTGTCTATCGCGTGCGCGGATGCAGTGGCGGCCGCGTGCGGTACCGCACAGCCTGCTGCATGCCTGCCAGGCTGCGCACCCGCGACCGGCTGGCCCGCCGTGTATTGCACTTGCACGCCGAAACCTCGCGGGACTCGCACAGTTCACCGCGCCACATTCGAGCCGGGCGGGAATGCCATGCAGTGATAGAAACGGGGGCCGTTTTGAAAGCCCCTGCGATTCACGCCTGCGCGACAAAGACGGAGGTCTATTAGCCACGCCGGACACGGCACACTTAATCGGAGAAACCAATGAACCAGAACAACCAGAATAATCAGAACCAGAACAACCAGAACAACGAGAATCGCGACCAGCAGAACGAGCAGAACGAGCAGAATCAGCGGAATCAGCGGAATCAGCAGAACGAGCAGAACGAGCAGAACCAGCGGAATCAGCAGAACGAGCAGAACCAGCAGAACCAGCGGAACGAGCAGAACCGCAACAACGAACGCCAGCAGCGTTGACGTTTGCGACAAGCCGCACGCCGGCCAGAGCGCCCGCCCATCGCGGGCGCTCCTCAACCGGGACAGGAATCACCCAAGTGGCTCCATTTGAAATTGAAGATATCTTCGAGTTTCAAAACCTGCATTCCATATCGGGCTCGACCGAACATTCCAGAACGGTTTTCGTTGTTTCACAGGCCGACCAGGAATCGGACGCTTATATATCCACACTTTGGACGCTTGATATTGCCGGCGATGACGGTCCGCGCCAGCTGACACCATCGGGAGTAAACCCATCTTCCCCGCTGCTCGACGGAGCCGGCCATCGGGTCGCCTTCCTGTCGCGCCGTGGCAACGACAGCCTCCTGCAGGTGCACGTGCTCGCCTTCAAGGACGGTGAAGCCCTGCGGCTGACCGACTCGAGACGCGAACTGCAGTCGATCGTCGCCTGGTCCGGGGACGGCAGCCGCCTGCTTGCGACCGCGAAGGTGCCTTGGGCGGAAGACGCCGGCGACGACACCGCGATGACGGACGGCCGCCCGAAGGTCGTGACCTTCCTTCCCTACAAGCTCGACGGCACTGGCACCGTGGTCGGGCATCGCACGCATCTGGTCTCGATCGACGCCGCCACCGGCGACGAGCGCTTGCTGGTCGGGGGTGATTTCGACATCGCTGCCGGGCAATGGTCGCCCGACGGCAACAAGCTCGCCTTCGTGCGATCGCGGTCGGGCACGCAGCGACATCTCCAGGACCTGTGGATCGCGAATGCCGACGGCAGCGACCCGCGGCAGGTCACCCGCGACCTGGTCACCATCGGTGGCATCCGCTGGTCGCCCGACGGGCGTTCGATCGCTTTCGCCGGCAGCACCCGCGAGGGCGACTCGGTCAGCCACCTGTGGGTCTACGACCTCCATCGCGACTGCGCGGTCCGACCGTGCGGTGAAGACCTCGAGCTGGAAGGCGCGACATTCGTCTGGCATGGGGATGGCCGCCGCCTGGCCACCATCGCCATGCATCGGGGTCTGCATCAGGTCGCGACTGTAGACATGGCGGCGGGGACGGTCCGGTATCTCGATCCGGGGCTGTGCCACGTCACCGCCCTGTGCGCGAACGCCGACCGGCTGCTGACCGTCTCGGCCAGCCTGCGGTGGCCGGACGAACTGGTGTCCATCGACTGGGAAGGCCGCGACCGGCGCGAGCACGGGGCGTTCAACCGTCCGTGGTTCGAGACGCGGGAGCGCCCGCGCGTCGAGAAGCGGGCCTTCGACGTGCCCGACGGCGCGGGTGGCGTGGAAACCATCGACGCCTGGGTCCTGCGACCTGCCACCGGCGATGGTCCCTTCCCGCTGCTGCTGGATCTGCACGGCGGCCCGCACAGCGATGTGCTGATCGACTTCGCCAGCCACGTCTACTGGTACCGGCTGTTGTCGACCGGGTGGGCGATCGTTGCGCCCAATGCGGTGGGCAGCGCAGGCTACGGCAGCGCTTTCGCGCGTCGGCTCATCGGCCGTTGGGGCGAGCTGGACATGCCCCAGCACCTGGCGGTGGTACGTGCGCTCCAGACGGAGGGCGTTGCCAGCCAGCGCGTCGCCTGCGCCGGCAAGTCGTACGGCGGCTACCTGTCTGCCTGGGCGCTCGGCCATTCCGACATCTTCGAAGCGGCGGTGATTTCCGCGCCGCTGGCCAATCTCGAATCGCATACCGGCACCTCCGACACCGGCTACTACGTGGGTCCCTACGCGATGGGCGCCGAACTCGATGGCGACCGCGCCCGCTATCACCGGCTCTCGCCCATCCAGGCGCTCGACCCGGGGGCGACGCCCGCGCTTTTGCTGCAGGGCGAGGACGACCAGCGTTGTCCACTGGGCCAGTCGGAGGAACTTTTCGCCGCGCTGATCCGCCGCGGCAATACCGACAGCAAGCTCGTCGTGTACCCGGGCGGCAGCCACCTGCTGGCCGGAACCGGCCGGCCGAGTCACCGCCTCGACTACCACCGCAGGCTGGTCGGCTGGGTAGACGGCACCGCACGCGGCGGCCTGCATCCGGATTGAAGAACGCGGCGGCCATCTGATGCCCGGCTCGCGACTCTGGCGAAGGCCGTGCGCAGCGCTTGGATCATCCCCTCGTCGCGCACCAGAGCGTGTAGCCCGAGAGGAGGCGCGGCTCCTTGGATGCGCAACGCGATAACCCGGGCTTGACCGCGCACGCGTGCCGTCACGTTCGCCGCCACAGAACACTTTCACGAACGCGGTAGGCACCGCCGCGCGGCTGGCCTCCACGCCGTGTCGCCCCCGGGCTCGGGCCGCTGGTCGCGCCGGCGCTGGTCCCGGGCCACGCCGAGCGGCGTGGCGTCGCTTCTGCATCGCGCACTCTTGCTGATCGCACCCCGCCTGATCGCACCCCGCCTGATCGCAGGCTGGCGTATCGCAATGCCTCAGGGCAACGGGGCCGGGGGCTCGTCTCGCGGCGCATCCGCGCCCGGCTGCCCTGCGTCCTCACGGGCACGTTCGACCAGACGTGTCAGCAGATCGAGCTGGGTCTGCTGCTGGGCGAGCAGCAGCATGATCTGGTCGGTGCGCATCGCGTCCATCTTCTCGTGCAGCGCCATGATCTCGAGCTCGGCCTTGAGGTTGACCGCGTAGTCGTAACCCGCCATCTCCCGGTCCTTCGACGCCTGCCGGTTCTGGCTCATCATGATCACCGGCGCCTGCAGCGCCGCGACGATCGACAGCATCAGATTGAGGAAGATGTAGGGAAACGGATCGATCGCATGGCTGCCCAGCGCCGCGGTGTTGAGCGCCACCCAGGCGACCAGCGCGCCGACGAACAGCGCGATGAAGGTCCACGAGCCGCCGAACGCCGCCACGCGGTCCGCGAGCGCTTCGCCGAGCGTTGCCTTGTCCAGCAGCCTGCCCGGATCCGTGGACGTGACCCCGCGGTCGATTGCCAGTTGCACGATTTCGCGGGTGGCCGGATCGAGTTCCGGGCGCCTGCCGCCGAGCCAGGCCCTGGCGCGGGCGAGATAGTCGAAGGATGGCTTGGGCTGCATGCGGGCACTCCTTTCCTGAGGGTCACCGAGCACGGGCGCCGCAGGTCTGCCGCGCCCGGCGCCGGCATCGCCGGCGACAGCGGCAGTCTGGCCCTCCGGGGCGCATGCGATGCGAAGGCGCGGTGGGCGGTTCGCGGCATCCGTTCCCGGGCGGCAGGCGTCACGCCGAAGGCGAACTACGCGCCGGGTGCCGCCCGGCGATCTGCGGCGCATGCCGGAACAAGTTGTTGGCGGACACGTGCGCACGGCGATCAGGCCTCGGGAGACCACGTCCGCCGCGCGGCGCGCACACGCGAGGCGGCCGGCGCGCCGACGGGCACTCATATGGCATGGGGCGCTGACGCGTGCCGCGTGCGCAGGGCTCGGCCGCGCATTCCGTGCGCCCGCTTTCCGCCCCTGCCTCCGCATGGTTCGAACGCTTGGCTGACCGACATCCGGCAATCCCAGCTGCGACTGCGTCGGAAAACCGTGGGAGCGCCATTGCGGACCTTAACCAAGGCACTCCCGCCGCCGGGAGCCACGGGTTTTCCAACAGTTCTCCAACATCTTCGCGCGCATCCTGCTGCCGGCCAACATCGTCCGCGTGGCCGGCGCGCGTGGTCTGGAGTCCCGTGATGTTCCGCTCCGTCCCGCGCGCAGTCTCCGCGCTCACGCCATTCCTGCTGGTGTTCATGGCCGGACTTGTGCTGCTGTCCGCGTCGCGGCTGGGCCTGTCGCTGTGGCACGCCGATGCGGTCGACGCGGCGGATGGCTGGAGGTCCGTACTGCTGCAGGGCCTGCGCGTGGACGTGGCCACGATGTGCATGTTCCTGGGCGTGGCGGCGGCCCTTTACCTGCTGCTGCCCGCGGGCCTGCGCAGGCGCGGGGCGGTGCGCGCGCTGTTCGCCGCCTGGCTGACGCTGGCACTGGTGCTGCCGTTCGCACTGGAGCTCGCGACACCGGCCTTCATGCACGAGTACGGATTGCGGCCCAACCGGGTGTTCGTCGAATACCTGCTCTACCCGCAGGAAGTCGTCTCGACACTTGGCAAGGGTCATCTCGGCAGCAGCCTGCTGACGCTGGCGCTGACCGTGATCGCCGCCGTGCTGGGCTACCGCCTGCTCCGCCGCGGCATGGCACGCAACGCCGACGCAGGCGGCAGCTGGACGCTGCGCGCAGGCCTGGCGGTACTGGTGCTCGCACTGTCGGCGCTGGGCATCCGCTCGACGCTCGGGCACCGACCGATGAACCCGGCGCTGCTGGCATTCTCCGGCGACGCCACGGTCAACACATTGCCGCTGAATTCGTTCTACTCGGTTGCGTTCTCGGTCCGCGACCTGCTGCGCGAGGACCCCGGCGCGCGGCTCTACGACGTCACCACGCCGGATGCCGCGGTGGCGGCCTACATGCGCGAGCGCACCGGCTCGGCGCGCGCGGCATCGAGTTCCGCGCCGATGCTGGTCGGCCGCGCGCCGGCCTATACCGGCCGGCCGCGCAACCTGGTCATCGTGCTCGAGGAGAGCCTGGGCGCGCAGTTCGTCGGCAGTCTCGGTGGCCTGCCACTGACGCCGAACTACGACCGCCTATCCACCCAGGGCTGGGCGTTCGACCAGCTCTATGCGACCGGCACCCGTTCGGTGCGCGGCATCGAGGCGGTGATCAGCGGCTACACGCCAACGCCTTCGCAGGCGACCGTGAAACGTCCGCGTGCGCAAGGGAACTTCTTCACCCTGGCCAGCGTCCTCGCCCGACACGGCTACAACACCACGTTCTACTACGGCGGCGAAAGCCACTTCGACAACATGCGCGGCTTCATGCTCGCCAACGGTTTCGAGCGCGTCATCGATCGCAAGGACTACGCCGCGCCGGCATTCGTGGGCTCATGGGGTGTGTCGGACGAGGACCTGTTCGATCGCGCACATGCCGAGTTCACCCGGCTGCATGCGCAAGGCAAGCCGTTTCTCGGCTTCGTCTTCACCTCGAGCAACCATGACCCCTTCGAGTTTCCCGATGGCCGCATCGAGCTGCACGATGCGCAGAAGGCCACGCGAAACAACGCCGCCAAGTACGCCGACTACGCGCTCGGTCGCTTCATGGACCAGGCGATGGCGTCGCCCTATCGCGACGAGACGGTGTTCCTGATCGTTGCCGACCACGACTCCCGGGCGTTCGGCCGCACCCTGGTGCCGGTCGACAACTTCCACATTCCCGGGCTCATCCTCGCTCCCGGCCTCGCGCCGCGACGCGACGGGCGCCTGGTGTCGCAGATCGATCTCGGCCCGACACTGCTTTCGCTGGTCGGCATCGCCGATCCCACGCCGATGATCGGCGCCGACCTCACCCGCGCCCAGGGCCCGGACCGCGCGCTGATGCAGTACGACGGCAACTTCGCCTACATGACCGGCGACGCGATGGTGGTGCTGCAGCCGTCGCAGCCCGCCCTGGTCTTCTCGCGCAGCGCCGACGGCACCCTGCTGCCGCGCGCCTCCGCGTCACCCGGCCTGGTGCGCGACGCGACGATGCACGCGCTGTGGGGCACGCTGGCCTACGAGCACGGCTGGCACACGTTGCCGGGGCCTGGCGGCGGCAAGGTGCCACCCGTGACTGCGTCCCGGGCCGCGGACGACCGTTGAGCGCGCCCGGGCGGGCACCGGGGGCGGCACCGTGGCAACGCCCGGTTTTCCGCCGTAGACGCACACGCATGGCCCCGTGCGGGGCGCCAGGTCGCAGCCGCTGAGATGCGCTCGGGCACAATTGCCGGATGCAAGCACTGCCAGTTGGCGACTTCCGCCTCTATCACTCCAACGCACTGGACGTGCTCGCCGGCCTGATGGCCGCCGAACTGCGCAGGCCCGCGCCCGGGCAGTCGCTGCTGGCGCCGGACATCGTGCTGATCCCGCAGGTGGCGATGCGCCGTTGGCTGCAGGCGACCCTCGCCGCGGCGCACGGCGTGGCGGCCAACCTCGAATTCCTGACCCCCGGCGAGTTCGTGCGCCGGGCGCTGGACGCCAATCCGATGCCCGGACAGCCCGGCAACGAGGAGCTCGACGCCGCGACACTGCGCTGGCACCTCTATGCCGCCCTGCGCGATCCCGGCTTCATGGCCCAACCCGCGCTCGGCGCGTTGTCGGCGCACGTCGGCGGCGACGACCCCTTGCGTGCCTGGGCGCTGGCCGGGGAGCTGGCCGGGGTGTTCGAGAAGTACCAGGCCTGGCGCCGCGACTGGCTGCTGCGCTGGGAGGGCGGCGCCGACGCCGACGATCCGCAGGCACTGCTGTGGCGCCGGGTGTCCCGGCAGCGCATGCACCGCGCGCGGCGTATCCAGGGCTACCTGGACCGTTTCGAGGCCGCCGGCGCGCCACTGCCGCTGGGCCTGCCGGCGCGGCTGTTCGCGTTCGCCACGCTCAACGTCTCGCCCGACGTGCTGCGCGTGCTGGCCACCCAGGCGCGCGTGGGCACGCTGCATTTCTACGTGCCCTCGCCCACGCGCGAGTACTGGGGCGACCTGGAGCGCGCGCGGCCCGGCGCGTCGGCCGACCTGCCGCCGGAGAACCCGCTGCTGCAGGCCTGGGGCGCGGCCGGGCGCGATTTCATGGCCGTGCTCGGCAGCTACGAAGTGGTGCATCCGGCCGGCGAGATCGCCGCGCATGTCGATCCCGATACCCGCGGACCGCAGGGCGGCCTGCTGCAGCGGCTGCAGTCCGACCTCTTCCACCGCCGTGCGTCGCCCGGCGCGCCGCTGCGGGCGGCCGTCGACCGCAGCGATGCCAGCCTGCAGGTGCATGCCTGCCACACGCGCCTGCGCGAACTGCAGGTGCTGCACGACCAGCTGCAGGCGATGTTCGATCCGGACTCGCCGCAGGGCCGCCGGTTCGATCCGCCGCTGCAGCCGCGCGAGGTCGCGGTGCTGGCGCCGGACATCGATCCCTACATCCCGTATCTCGACGCGGTGTTCGGCGGCCGCGGGGGCGACGACGGCGCTGGCGGGCAGGCACTGCCCTACGCGCTGGCAGACGCCAGCCCGCTGGCAGGCGAACCGCTGGCCGAGGTCTTCGTGCGGCTGCTGGCCCTGCCGGTCGCGCGCTTCGGGCTCAACGAAACCCTCGACCTGCTGGCGAGTCCGCCGCTGGCCGAAGCGGCCGGGCTCGACGCCGCGGCCTTCGACCGCCTGCACGCCTGGCTCGGCGCGGCCGGGGCGCGATGGGGGCTGGATGCCGCGCACCGCGCGCGCTTCGACGCGCCGGCCGACGACGCCTACACCTGGGCGTTCGCACTCGACCGCCTGCTGCTCGGCCACGCCAGCGGCAGCGAAGCGCCGATCCACGCCACCAGCGGGCAGCCGGTCGCGCCGTTGCCGGACCTCGAAGGCAGTGCGCTGGACGCGCTCGACACGCTGGTACGGCTGCTGCGCGTGCTCGCGCGCAGCGCACGCGATCTTGGCGAAGCGCTGACGCCCGACGGCTGGCGCACACGCCTGCTGGAACTGCTCGACGCGCTGTTGCCGCGCACCCCGGGTGCGCCCGCCACGCAGCGCGCGCTCGACCGCCTGCGCACGCTGATCGACGCATTCGCCAGCGATGCACGCCGCGCCGGATTCGACGCGCCGGTGCCGCCGGAAGCGGTGCGCGCGCATTTCGCCGGCGTGCTCGGCGAGGCCGATACACGTGCGCCGCTGCTGACCGGCGGCATCAGCGTCGGCCGCATGGTGCCGATGCGCCTGCTGCCGTTCCGCGCGATCTGCCTGCTGGGCATGAACGACGGCGACTTCCCGCGCCGCGATCCGGCCGCCGGCCTCAACCGCCTGACCGCCGAGCTCGGCAGCGCGCACCGGCGCGTCGGCGACCGCTCCACCCGCGATGACGACCGCTTCCTGTTCCTCCAGCTGTTCGCCGCCGCGCAGGACGTGTTCTACGTGAGTTTCCAGGGCGCCGACCCGCGCGACGGCAGCGCGCGCGAGCCCTCGGTGCTGGTCACCGAACTGCTGGCCGCGGCCGCCGCGCAGCACGCGCCCGATGCCGGCGCGGCGGAGGCGCTGGTCGTGCGGCATCCACTGCAGGCCTTCGCCCCGGCCGCGTTCGGCGCGGGAGACGAGCCGCGCCGCTTCTCCTATCGCCGCGCCTGGTGGCCGGCCGCTTCGACGCCGACACAGCGCCGGCATCCGCTGGCGCCCTGGTTCGATGGCGCGCCGCTGGCGCCGCTGGCAGCCGACGACAGCCTGTCGCTGGACACGCTGCGGCGCTTTTTCCAGGCGCCGGCTGAGGCCTTCCTGCGCGAACGCATGGGCCTGCGTTTGGCCGAGGTGGAGGCGCCCGATGGCGACATCGAGCCGCTGCTCGCGCCGGGCCGCGGGCTGGAGAAGCAACGCCTGCAGCGCGCGGTCTTCGAGGCCGGCCTGCGCGGTGACGACGATGCGACCACACAGGCGCTGCTGCGCGCGCGCGGCCTGCTGCCGTCGGGGCCGCTCGGGCGCCGCACGCTCGAAGCGGTGCGCGGCGAGGTGGATCCCTATGTCACCGCGTTCCGTGACTGGCGCGGCGACGCGCAGGCGGACGCGCCGCGACTGGAGATCGATCTCGATGTGCCCGGCCAGGGCCCGCTGCGCCTGCATGGCCGCCTCGGGGATGCATATCCCCACGGCATCGTGCGGCTGCGCTTCGCTGCGCCCAACGGCGGATCGACGATCCGCGACGGACTGGACTGGCTGCTTGCGGAAGCGGCCGGCATCGACGTGCCGATGGTGCAGTTCCACGAGGACAGCGACCACGGTGTCGGACCGCACCTGCGCCGGCGCATGGCGCAAGCCGAGGCACGCGAAGTGCTGTCGCAGCTGGTGGGCTTGCGCGCGCACGGCCTGCGCGCGCCGCTGGTGTTCGCCCCCGCCAGCGGCTGGGCGCTCTACAGCGCAGCGACGCTGGAAAAGGGCCTCGAAGCCGCAGCCCGGACCTGGCGCGGCAGCGACCGCGGCTGGAGCGAGGGCGGCGGCGAGGCTCTGCGCCTCGCACTGCGTGGTCGCGATCCCTTCAGCGACGAGGCGACTCGGGTCGCGTTCGTCGAGCAGACGATGACGATCTACCTCGCCGTCGCAGCGGGGCAGCGCTACGACGGCACCGATCTCGACGCGATGCAAGCGATCGCCGCCGGTCTCGACATGGAAGACGACGAATGACCGTGCCCGCCGATCCCTACCTGAGTCTGCCGCTCGATGGCGTGCGCGCGATCGAGGCCTCGGCCGGCACAGGCAAGACCTTCACCCTGGCGACGCTGGTGGTGCGCCTGGTCGTCGAGCGCGGCCTGCGCATCGGGCAGATCCTCGCGGTGACGTTCACCGAAGCCGCGACCCAGGAACTGCGCAGCCGCATCCGTGCGCGACTGGTACTGGCGGCGGATCTCGTCGGCGCCGACGCCGACGCAACGCCGGAAGCCAGGCTGACGCGCGCGGTGATCGACGCGCATCTCGCACAGGGCAGCGAATCGGCCGCGGCCCTGCAACGACGCCTGCGCGCGGCGGCCGACGAGATCGACCTCGCGGCGATCTTCACCATCCACGGCTTCTGCGCGCGGGTGCTGCGCGACCATGCGCTGGAATCGGGCCAGGGCTTCGACGCGCCCGAGCTGATGGCCGACGACACCACGCTGCGCGAGGCGATCGCCGCCGACCTGTGGCGTGCGCATGGTGCCGAGGCCGACGCGGCCGACGATCTGCTCGGGCTGTGGCCGGGCGGGCACGCGGCGTTGGCCGGGGACCTCTCGCCGCTGGTGCGCGAGCGCGTGCTGCGGCCGGCACTTGCGGAGCTGCCGGACGATCCGTCGCCGCGCCTGCGTCGGGCGGGCGCCGCCCTGCGCGAGGCGGTGATCGCCCAGGGCGACGACTTCCGCGCGGCGCTGCTGGCGGCGGTCGAGGGCAAGGTGCTGCACGGCGGCAGCTACCGCGCCGAGTGGATCGGCGCGCTGTTCGATGCGCTGCGCAGCTGGTGCGATGCCTGCGACGATGCCGCGCCGTTCTCGCACGCCAAGCTCGCCAACCTCGCCCGCGACACGCTGCAGGCCCGCACCAGCAAGTCCGGCGCCGGGCGCACGCCGGACTCGTCGATCTGCGACGCGGTTCCGGCCTACATCGACGCTCTGGACGAGGTCGCCCGGTTCCAGGATGCGCGCCGCGTGGAACTGCTGCATCGCCTGCGCGGCGACGCCCGCAGCCGCGTCGCCCGGTTCAAGCAGCAGCAGCGCCTGCAGACCTATGACGACCTGATCGACCGCGTGGCCGACGCAGTCGAGGGCCCGCAGGCCGACGCTCTGGTCGCGAAGCTGCGCGCGCAATACGCCGTGGCACTGGTCGACGAATTCCAGGACACCGACGCGCGCCAGTGGCGGATCTTCGACCGCACGTTCGGCGCCGCCAGCGACCGTCTGCACGGCCAGACGCCGGCGCTGTTCGTCATCGGCGATCCCAAGCAGGCGATCTACGGCTTCCGCGGCGGCGATGTCGAAACGTATCTGGACGCGCGCAGCACCGCGCAAGCCGCGCCGCCTCTGGCATCGAACTTCCGTTCGCGGCCCGGCGTGCTGCGCGCGATCGCGGCGCTGTATGCGCAGGCGCAGCGCGCACACGACGCGGCGCCGGACAAGGTCGTCCCGCCCTTCGTCGATCCGCGCATCGCGTTCTTCGAAGTGGCGCCCGGTGGCGTGCGGCAGGACACCGACTTCCTGCGCGGCGGCCAGCCCGCCCCCGCGCTGACCCTGTGGCAGGCACCGCCGTCGGACGCGGTGGACGCCAAGGGCAAGCAGAAGCCGCACAGCGCCACGCGCTCGCGCGAGCTCGCAACGCAGGCCTGCGTTGCGGCGATCCATGCGGTGCTGTCCGATGCCCGCACTGGTCGCGCGACGATCGAAGGCCGCCCGGTGCAGCCGGGCGACATCGCGGTGCTGGTGCGCAGCCACGCCGAGGCCACCCGAATCCGAGGTGCACTGGCCCAGGTCGGCATTCCGGCGGTCGCGGCCGGCAAGCAGAGCCTGTTCGCGACGCCCGAGGCGCGCGACGTGCATGCCTTGCTGCTCGCCCTGCTGCACGGCGCCGACGATGGCCGCCTGCGCATGGCGTTGTCGACGGTGCTGGTCGGCCAGGACGCCGCGTGCATCGCGGCGCTCGATGAAGATGGCGCCGCCATGCGGGCCTGGCAGCTCGCCGCATTGGGCTGGCGTGACCGCCTGCAGCGCGGTGGCCCGCTGGCGCTGGTCACCGCGCTGTGCGCCGAGCACGCCGGCCGCCTGCTCGGCCTGCTCGATGGCGAGCGCCGGCTCACCAACTACCTGCAGCTGGCGGAGCTGCTGCAGGAAGCGCAGGCGCACGCGCTGGGCCTGCACGGCCTGGTCGACTGGCTGGCCCGCGCGATTGCCGGCGCCAGCAGCGACGACGACAGCCAGCTCCTGCGCCTGGAGTCGGACGCGCGCCGCGTGCAGGTGGTGACCCTGCACAAGAGCAAGGGCCTTGAATATCCACTGGTGTTCCTGCCGTTCGCCGGCATCGGTGGCAAGCCGCGCGATGCCGGCCGCCACGTCAGCGTGGCCGGCGACGACGGCCGCGTGCTGCACTGGAGACTGCTGCAGAAGAGCTCGGGCTGGGACGATGCGAAGACGCGGTGGGCCAGCGCGCAGCGCGCCGAGGATGCGCGCCTGCTGTATGTCGGCCTGACCCGCGCGCGGCATGCGCTGTGGACCGCCGGCGGCGAGTTCTACGGCCACGACAAGGCCGCGATCGCGCGGATGATCGACACGCCCGAGGCGCTGCAGTCCGCGCTCGGCGATGCGCTGCATGTCGACCGCAGCCTGCCCCCCGACACCCTGCCGTGGCTCGCGCCCGAGACCGACGAACACGTCCCGCCGGCACGCAGCAGCGCGCGCAGTCTGGCCAGCGACTGGTGGGTGTACAGCTTCACCCAGCTGGCGGGTGCCGATGCCGGCCATGACCCGTCGAGTGCCTCGACCCAGCCCGCGCCCGGCGGCCAGGACGAAGCCGCGACCGCGCGCGACCTCGCGCCGGATGCCGAAGCCTTCGATCCGCGTTTCGCCGGTGCACGCTTCGGCGTGGTGTTGCACGACGTGCTCGAGCGCAGTGATTTCGCCGCGTGGTCGGACTGGACGCCGGGCGCCGCGGTCCCCGCGTCGGAGACCGCGATCATGGTCGAGCGCCTGCGCGCAGCCGGCTACACCGGCGAGGAACTCGACGACGGTCTCGACGTACTGACCCCGCTGGTCGGGCAGACGCTGACCGTGCGCCTGCCCGAAGGCGTCCGCCTGGCCGATGTGCCCGGCGGGCAGCGCAGGCCGGAGATCGAGTTCCAGTTCGCACTCGCCCCAACCCGCGTGGACGGCTTGCTCGAACTGCTGCACGCCCATGGCGTGTCCGCCGCGCGCAGCGGCTTCGGCCTGCGTCGCCGCCTCGAAGGCCTGATGACCGGCCTGATCGACCTGACCTACGTGCACGACGGCCGCTGGTACGTGCTCGACTACAAGACCAACCGTCTGCCGGGCTACGGCGCCGCCCAGCTCGAAGAGGCGATGGCACACAGCGAGTACGACCTGCAGGCGCTGATCTACACCGTCGCCCTGCATCGCTGGCTGCGCTTCCGTCTTGGCGACGGGTATGACTACGCCCGCGATTTCGGCGGCGCGCGTTACCTGTTCTGCCGCGGACTGGATGCAAGCCGCGAAGACGCACCGGGGCTGCGCGCGTGGCGGTTCGAGCCGGAGCTGGTGCATGCACTCGATGCC
>Ga0233380_1000908_pt1 | contig 14176 bp, 16 predicted proteins | sample ElkDunMinimDraft_9_FD_191541 | JGI IMG/M metagenome (GOLD analysis project Ga0233380, IMG submission 191541) | Fecal eukaryotic communites from dung pellets of Tule Elk in California, USA - Elk Dung F36 | ecosystem: Host-associated > Mammals > Digestive system > Large intestine > Fecal | place... | reverse complement strand
GTAGCGGGCTCGCCGCCTGGCAATGGGCGGAGCGAAAGGTGGTGAAGTCGTGGCGGCCTACGAGAATCTGCGCCGCCTCATGCATCGCCCCGGCATCGAGCGGCTGTATCACCCGCCAGGCGAGGCCCGCTTCCCATGTCAGCGGCGCGCGCCGGTTCACGATATGATATTCGTAAGCGCGCCCCACGCAGGAAAAACGCGCATGCCAGTCGTCGGCCACCGCCTCGCAGGCGAGGATAGCGACCGGATCGGGGCGCAGACGCGCGTTGAGTGCCTCCATCAGGCGAAAGGGCGCGAAGGGTTTTTCGATGTCGGCGTGCGCGCGCATCGCGGCGCCATGGACGCCCGCATCGGTGCGCCCCGCCGCGTGGACCGCCACGCTCTCACCCGTTATTTCCCTGATGGCACGCTCAATGGCGCCCTGCACGCTCGGCCCATGCGCCTGCCGCTGCCAGCCCATGAATGGGCGGCCGTCAAATTCCACCGTAAGCGCGAAGCGAGTCATGAACGTGTGCCGTCAGTCGTCCACGCGGCTGCCGGCGGGCATGGCGAAGCCGCGCAGCAGTTCGCCGGCCGACATCGCCGCCTTGCCGGCCCGCTGCACGACCGTCGGGCGGATCGAACCATGACCGCAGCCGATCAGCAGGCTGTCGTCGAGCAGTTCGCCCGGCGCGCCGCCACGCTCCTCGACATGGGCGGCGTGGACGCGCAGCCTCTCGCCGCCATAGGAGAAGAATGCACCCGGCGCCGGATTGAAGGCGCGCACCTGCCGTTCGACATGATGGGCATCGCGCGTGAAATCCATGCGTGCTTCGGCTTTTTCGATCTTGGCGGCATAGGTGACGCCATCCTGAGGCTGCGCCATGGGCGGGTGGAGCGACAGGTCGTCCAGCACCTCGACCATCAGCTCCGCGCCAGCCTGCGCGAGCTCTGCGGTGAGCGCGCCGGCGGTCTTGTCCTCGATCGGCGTCACATGCTTTGCGCGCATGGGCCCGGTGTCGAGACCGGCTTCCATGTCCATGATGGTGACGCCGGTCAGATTGTCACCGGCGAGGATCGCGCGATGGATCGGCGCCGCACCGCGCCAGCGCGGCAGCAGCGATGCGTGAATGTTGAGGCAGCCTCGGGCCGGCGCGTCCAGAATGGCGCGCGGCAGGATCAGGCCATAGGCGGCGACCACGGCGACGTCGGCGCCCAGCGCGGCGAACTCAGCCTGTACGTCCGCATCCTTGAGCGAAAGGGGGGTGCGCACTTCGATACCCATCGCCTCGGCCTGTTGCTGCACGGGGGAAGGGCGCAGCCCTTTGCCGCGCCCGGCGGGACGGGGCGGCTGGCTGTAGACGGCCGCGATTTCATGCCCTGCCTGCGCCAGCGCGACGAGCGCGGGCACGGCAAAATCGGGCGTTCCCATATATATGATGCGCATACCCCTCCAAAGCCCTTGTGCGGCGGACTTGCAAGCCCCTATCTCTGAACCATGGCTTCACCCGAGATCGAGACACTGACGCAGGCGCTGTCCCGCTTGCCGGGCCTTGGTCCCCGTTCGGCACGTCGGGCCGTGCTGCATTTGCTCAAACGCCGCGAGGGCGCGCTGGAGCCGCTGCTGCGCGCGCTGGAGGCGGTGAATGAGCGGCTCGTCACCTGCGGGACATGCGGCAATGTCGATACGACCGATCCGTGTGCCATCTGCGCCGATCCGCGCCGCGACGCGCGCGCGCTCTGCGTGGTGGAGGATGTGGCCGACCTGTGGGCGCTCGAACGTTCGCGCCTGTTTCCCGGTCGTTTTCATGTGCTTGGCGGTCGGCTCTCGGCGCTCGACGGCGTCCGGCCGGAGGATCTGGCGATCGATGCGCTGATCGCCCGGGTCGAGCGGGGCGGGGTGGACGAAGTGGTGCTCGCCACCAACGCGACACTCGAAGGACAGACGACGGCGCATTATCTCGCCGAGCGGCTGGAGGCCTTTCCGGTCCGCCTGACTCAGCTTGCCCATGGCATGCCGGTGGGCGGCGAACTCGACTATCTGGACGAGGGAACATTGGCCCAGGCACTGCGGGCGCGGCGTCCGGTGGCTTGAATTTCCAGCGCTTTTCCTCTATTTTAGGCCGCTATGGCTATCCTTCCCATCCTTGAAGCACCCGATCCGCGCCTGCGCACGCTTTCCAGCCCGGTGGAGACGATCGACGACGATCTCCAGCGGCTGATCGACGATATGTTCGAAACCATGTACGACGCGCCCGGCATCGGCCTTGCCGCCATCCAGGTCGGCGTGCCCAAGCGGGTGCTGGTCATCGACCTGCAGGAACCGGAGTCGGATGAGGAAGGCGCGCCGCCGGTCAAGCGGCCGATGGTCTTCATCAATCCCGAAATCCTCAGCGAATCAGAGGATGTGACTCATTATAATGAGGGCTGCCTGTCGGTCCCCGACCAGTTTGCGGAAGTAGAACGCCCGGCGTCCATCCGCGCGAGCTGGATGGACCGCGAAGGCCGCATTCATGAGGAACAGCTCGAAGGGCTGCTGGCCATCTGCCTGCAGCATGAGATGGACCATCTGCAGGGCGTGTTGTTCATCGATCATCTGTCGCGGATGAAGCGCGACATGCTGCTCAAGAAACTGACCAAGGCCCGCCGCGCCGCCTGATTAGGCGTCGGCGATTATCGGCGCGAAGGATGCGGACGGACCGCCCTTCGCGCCGACACGCCTGTCTTAGTTGGCAAAGCCACGGGGCGCCGGATCGATGACGGCGGGCGTTCCCGCGCCGACTTCCGACACTTCGAGTGCGCGTTCAGCGACGCCATTACGCGCGAAGCGGAATGCGCCGTCGATCCCCGAAAAACCACCGCCGTCGCGCAGTCGCGCCACGGGGAATGCAGTGCCGGGCTTCCAATCCTGCGCGATGCGCACGGTCAGCAGCACCGAATCATAACCGAGCGACGACAGGCGGAAGGGCGCCGAACCGAACCGTGCGCGATATTTGGTCGCGAGCTGGCGATAGAGGCTGTCTGACACGCTGGCGAACCAGGCGCCGCGCAGCGCCGGGCTGTTGCCGATCGACGTGTCGGTATTCCACAATTCCGTGCCGAGCAGACGCGCGGTCGGGCCGCCGTTCTTGCGGACGATCGGCGCGACCTGCACCGCCACGCGCCCGCTGTCGGCGATCAGCAGCGCGTCATAGCTGGACGAGGCCTTCAGAGCCTTGACCGCCGCTGTCATCGACGCCGGGCTGCGGTCGAAGGTCTGCATCGACACGACGGTCCCGCCGGCCTGCTCCACCGCGCGTAGCAGGGCATTGCCCGACCGTTCGCCATAGGCACCGCGCGGCACCAGCGCGCCGAAGCGCGACAGGCCCTTGCCCTTCGCATAGTCGACGACGCGTTCGATCGACTGATTGGGGTTATACCCCATGATGAAGACGCCATTGCCCGCGACGTTCACATCATTGGAGAAGCTGATGACCGGCACGCCGCCCCGCGCGGCGATCGGCGCGACGGCGCGCGCGTCGTCGGCCAGCAACGGCCCGAGGATCAGCCTGTTGCCCTCGGCCAGCGCCCGGTTCGCGGCGGCGGCGGCGCCCAGATTTGTGTCATAGGTGGTGATGCGGACCTTGTCGGCCTTGGTATCGAGCAGCGCCAACGTGGTGGCATTGGCGATCGACTGGCCGACGCCCGCATTGGGTCCGCTCATCGGCACCAGCAGCGCGACGCGGTGTCGCGCGGTGTCGGTCGGCAGGCCCTGGGTCACGTCGGGGCCGCTCGGCCGGGTCGGACCGGTGGGCTGCGCGGGGCCCGGCCCCCTGGGCACGACGGACTGACACGCGGCCACGAGCAGAGCGGTTGCCGGGAGCGCGATCCGCCCTCCGCGCTTCAAGACGGCGAATATGCCTGCTTGCCGGGGGGCGTGCGTCTCTGTCATCTGGCGTCCTTATGGAAACTTCGTCTTCCGGGCTCGAACCCGGTCTCTACATCGTCGCAGGGCCGATCGGCAACCTTGGAGACCTGACGCCCCGCGCCGCCGACATATTGCGCCGGGCCGATGTCATTGCGGTCGAGGATACGCGCGTCAGCGCCCGGCTGCTGCGCCATGCCGGGTCCGACCGGCCGATGATCCCCTATCATGACCATAGCGCGGAGGGAGTGCGCGCCAGACTTGTCGATCGCATGGCGGGCGAAGCGGTGGCGCTGCTGTCCGACGCGGGCACGCCCCTGATTTCCGATCCGGGCTACAAGCTGGTGCGCGATGCGCGCGCGGCGGGACGGATGGTGACGACCTTGCCCGGCCCCAGCGCCGCGATCGCCGCGCTGACGCTGTCGGGCCTGCCGACCGATCGCTTTCTGTTCATGGGCTTCCTGCCCGCAAAGGCGAAGGCGCGCGCCGACACGCTGGCCGAGGTCGCCGCATTGCGCGCCACGCTGGTCTTTTACGAAAGCGGTCCGCGCCTTTCCGACAGCCTCGCGGCGATGGCGCAGGGGCTGGGCGACCGGGAGGCGGCGGTGAGCCGCGAAATCAGCAAGGCGTTCGAGGAGACGGCGACCGGGACGCTCATGTCCCTCTCCGCGCGCTATGCCGATGCGCCGCCCAAGGGCGAGATCGTCGTCATCGTCGGCCCGCCGGGCGAAGCGCCGCCTGCGACGGCTGAGGATGCCGACGCCGCTTTGCTCGAAGCGATGACGCGTCTGCCCGTGTCGAAAGCGGCAGGCGAGGTCGCCAAGGCGCTGGGGCTCGACCGCCGCGCGCTCTATGCGCGGGCGATGGAACTCAAAGGGTGAAGCGGCAGGTTGCCGAACAACGCGGGCGGCAGGCCGAACGAATCGCCGCCTGGTGGCTGCGCCTCAAAGGATGGGAGATTGTCGGACGCCGCCTGCGCAATGCTGCCGGCGAAGTCGATCTGGTCGCGCGGCAGGACGGGATGCTCGCCTTCGTCGAGGTGAAGGCGCGGGCGAGCGCGGCCGAGCTTGACCTCGCCATCGACGCACGGCGGCTCGCGCGGGTCGCGGCGGCTGCGGAAATTTTGTGGCATGAACTGGCCTTGCCCGGCGAAGACATGCGGATCGACGTCATCCTCCTTGCGCCGGGCCATGCGCCACGCCATCTGGCGAACGTCTGGCATGGCGGGTGAAGGTCCGCTTGTCCGAAAAGATCATAAGGGGCTTTGCGTAATGACCGAACTCAACCCGCTGACCGTCGCCGTTCAGATGGACCCCATGGAGGGGATCGGCATTGCGGGCGATTCGACCTTCCACATCATGCTCGCCGCCCAGGCGCGTGGGCATCGCCTCTACCATTATCTCGCGCCCGATCTGACCTTCCGCGATGGCCGCGTGCTGGCCTATGCGCGGCCGGTGAAGGTGCAGAAGGTCCAAGGCGACCATTTCGCCTTCGGACCCGCCGAAACGCTCGACCTCGGCCGCGACGTCGATGTCGTGCTGATGCGGCAGGACCCGCCCTTCGACCTTTCCTACATCACCGCGACCCATTTGCTCGAGCGCGTGCAGGCCGAGACGCTGGTGGTGAACGATCCCGGCGCGGTGCGGAATGCGCCGGAAAAGCTGTTCGTGCTCGACTATGCGCGCTTCATGCCGCCGACGATGATCACCCGCAGCCTCGATGAGGTGCGCTCCTTCCTCGCCGAACATGGCGAGATCGTTGTGAAGCCGCTCTACGGCAATGCCGGGACGGCGGTGTTCCATGTCGATGCCAAGGGCTCCAATCTTTCCGCGCTCGTGGAACTGTTCAAGGCCTCGTGGGTCGAGCCTTTCATGGTCCAGGCCTTCATTCCCGGCGTCGCGCATGGCGACAAACGCATCGTGCTGATCGATGGCGAGGTCGCAGGGGCGGTCAATCGCATTCCGGGCGCTGGCGAGATTCGCTCGAACCTTGCGGTCGGCGGATCGGCGGCGAAGACGGAACTGACCGACCGCGAACTGGAAATTTGCGAGGCGCTGCGCCCGGAGCTCAAGGCGCGCGGCCTGCTGTTCGTCGGCATCGACGTGATTGGCGGGGAGTGGCTGACGGAGATCAACGTGACGTCGCCGACCGGGATCGTGTCGATCGATGCGTTCAACGGCACTGACACCGGTGGCATGATCTGGGACGCGATCGACGCCCGGCTCGCCGCGCGGGTGGCGTCATAGCATTTATGCGCCCCGGCGGGATCACCGGCCTTCGCGACGAGGGTGAGCGATGAGCGACTGGGTGCTGCGTCTGATCGACGCCGGCGGCTATTGGGGCATTTGCCTGCTGATGGTGCTGGAAAATGTCTTTCCGCCCATCCCATCCGAACTGATCATGGGCATTGGCGGCATTCGCGTCGGCCAGGGTCGCATGGCGATGGAATGGCTGCTGCTCGCCGGCACTGTCGGCACGACGATCGGCAATTATTTCTGGTATCTGGTCGGCCACATGCTCGGCTTCGAACGGTTGAAGCCGCTGGTCGACCGCTATGGCCGCTGGGCGACGCTCGAATGGCGGGACGTTGAGGCGCTCGACCGATTGTTCGGCAAATATGGCCAGATCGTCGTCTTCGTGTTTCGCTTCCTGCCCGCTTTCCGCACCATGGTGTCGCTGCCCGCCGGGCTGTTCCGCATGGGGCATGTCCGCTTTCTGTTGTGGACGGCGGCGGGCGCGTTGATCTGGAATATCGTGCTTGCCTATGCCGGTTTCCTGCTTGGCCGAAATTTTCAGGAGATCGACAAGTATGTCGGCCCGGTCGCGACGGCCTGCATTGTCGGCGCCGTTATCCTCTATGTCTGGCGATTGCTGACCTGGAAGCCCAAAGGGCCGGTCGAGCATTAAGCGCCGGCACGGGGATGCGCGGCGCGATAGACGTCGAGCAGATGCGCGGCATCCACCTGCGTATAGATTTGCGTCGAAGACAGGCTGGCATGGCCGAGCAGTTCCTGAAGGCTGCGGAGGTCCGCGCCGCGTCCGAGGAGATGCGTGGCGAAGCTATGGCGCAGCGCATGCGGCGTGGTCCGTTCCGACAGGCCGAGGCGTCGCCGGGCGCCCTGCACCGATCTGCGGATGAGCGCGGGCGATAATGGCCCGCCGCGCGCACCCCTGAACAAGGCGTCGTCGCGGGTCATGGGGAATGGGCAGGCGGCGACATAGGCTTCGATCGCCTCCTTGACCTTGGGCAGCAGCGGCACGGCGCGCTCCTTCCCCCGCTTGCCCATGACGCGCAGCACCTCGCCAAGGGGAAGCACCGCGCCCGTGAGACTCATTGCCTCGCCGATGCGCAGGCCAGCGCCATAGAGCAGCAGCAGCACCGCCCAGTCGCGCGCGCCAATCCATCCCTCGCGGGCGGTTTCAGCGATGTCGGCGGCGAGCGCCACGGCCTCGTCAGGCGAAATCGGGCGCGGCAGGCCGCGTTTTACGCGCGGACCTTTAAGCTGCGGGACATGCGCATCCTCGCCGCCGGCAAAGCGCAGGAACCCGCGCACAGCCGATAATTCGCGCGCGGCGGACAGATTGCCGATGCCGTCCATGCGCCGCGCCGTCAGAAAAGCGCGCAGATCCGCCTGGTCCAGCCCACCGAGCAGCCCCGCCGTCACCGCCTGCCCATGATGCTGGCTCATAAATTCGACTAGCCGCTGCGCCGTCGCCGCATAGGCGCGCACGGTATGGACCGACCGGCGTCGGTCGAGCGTCAAATGGTGCCGCCATTGTTCGACGAGGGGGTGATCGGTCATGGACGGCAGGATAGGGCAGGAGGGGCGCACTTGAAAATCCCCCGAAAATGGGCACATCACAGGCGATGGCCTCTCCACCCGATATGACCAGCCTGCCGGTTGGCAGGTGCATGCAGCTGACGCCGCTTGTCGCGCGCGTGCTGGCACCCAATCCGTCGCCCTTCACCTATACGGGCACGCAGACCTATCTGGTGGGCACGGGCGATATTGCCGTGATCGATCCCGGTCCGGACGAGCAGGATCATCTCGACGCCCTGGTCGCAGCGATCGGGGAGAGGCCGGTAAAGGCGATCCTCTGCACCCATACCCATCGCGACCATAGCCCCGCCGCCAAGCCGCTGAGCGCGCTCTGTGGTGCGCCCGTCATAGGCTGTGCCCCGCTGACGCTGGAGGATGACGGCCCGCGCGCCGACGCCGCTTTCGACGCGGCCTATCGCCCGGACCGGGTGATGGACGATGGCGAGCAGGTGGAGGGCGAGGGCTGGACGCTCGAAGCGGTCGCGACGCCCGGGCACACCTCCAATCATCTCTGCTTCGCCCTGCCGCAGGAAGACGCGCTCTTTACCGGCGATCATGTCATGGGATGGTCGACGAGCGTCATCTCCCCGCCCGATGGCGACATGGCCGCCTATATGCGCTCGATGCAGCGCCTGCTGGGCCGCGACGACCGCGTCTATTATCCCGCTCATGGCGATCCGGTGGAAAACCCGCAGCGTCTGGTGCGCGGCATGATGGGCCACCGCAAGCAACGCGAAGGACAGATCCTGCGAATCCTCGAACGCAACGGCGCGAGCAGCATCCCCGACATGGTGGCGGAAATGTACAAGGGCGTGGACAGCCGGCTTTATGGCGCCGCAGGCCGCTCGGTACTGGCGCATCTCATCGAACTGGATGGGCGCGGCGTCGCCGGGCCGCTGGACGATGGTCGATGGCAGATGCGCTGAAGCGCTGGGCCGCGCCGGTTGGGCTGGCGCTGCTGATCCTGATGGTCGGCGCGGCCATGCTGGTCGGCTGGCAACGCTATGAGCGCGATTATGTAGTCAGCGTCGAGGATGACGGGTCCGCCGTCACCAAGGTCATTGCCGAGCGGATCGCGGGTGCCAGCAGCCTGAAAGTTTCCGAGCTTAATGGCACGGTGCAGAGCACGGCGCGCGACGTGCGCGGCTTTGGCCTGCTGAAGTCCGATCAGCTCGTGAAAATGCCTTACTCGGTCGACTATTTCATCGATGTGGGGAGCATTGGCGCAGGCGATCTGGAATGGAATGCGCAGACCCGCACGCTGATCGTTCATGCCCCCGACGTGAAGCCGGCTCGTCCCAATGTCGACGAAAGCCGCCGCACGCTGGTGCGCACCAGCGGGGTCTATGTGACGCGGGAGGCGAGCGAAGAACTGTCGCGCTGGGTATCTGCCCATGCCCAGGCGCGGGCCACCGCATCTGCCAGCGCACCCGAGCGTATGGCGCAGGCGCGCGAATATGGCCGTGCGGCGCTGGTGAAGCTGATGGGCGGGCCGCTGGGCGCAGCGGGGTTCGACGACGCGCGCGTGCTCGTCACCTTCCCGCCCGAGCGCACGGGCCGTAATACCGAACAGTGGGACGTGACGACACCGGTAAACGAGGTGCTGGCAAAGAACCGGCAGGGCCGCTAGTGCGGCGATTAGGGACCAAGGAGCAAGGGTAGCCATGAACGCAATTACGGGCATCCCGCAGGGCACGGACCTGCGCGCCGAGATCGACCGCCTCCGCAAGGAGCGCAATGCCGTGATCCTGGGTCATTATTACCAGAAGCCGGAAATTCAGGACCTGTCCGATTTCGTCGGCGACAGCCTTGAACTCTCGCGCCGCGCGGCCGAAACCGACGCTGACGTCATCGCCTTTTGCGGCGTCCGCTTCATGGCCGAGACGGCGAAGATATTGAGCCCGGAAAAGATCGTCGTCCTGCCCGACATGGACGCCGGGTGCAGCCTGGAAGACAGCTGCCCGCCCGCCCAGTTCAAGGCGTTCCGCGAGGCCCATCCTGACCATATTGCGCTGAGCTACATCAACTGCTCTGCTGAGGTGAAGGCGCTCAGCGACATCATCGTTACCTCGTCCTCGGCCGAGAAAATCCTCTCGCAAATTCCCAAGGAGCAGAAGATCATCTTCGGCCCCGACAAGCATCTGGGCGGCTATCTGTCGCGCAAGCTGGGGCGCGAGATGCTGCTGTGGCCCGGCGTGTGCATCGTCCACGAAGCGTTCAGCGAAACTGAACTGGAAAAGCTGAAAATCCAGCATCCCGGCGCCCCGGTCGTCGCGCATCCCGAATGCCCGGGCAATATCGTCGAGCTGGCGGATTATGTCGGGTCGACCAGCGGCATTCTCGACTATGCCAAGTCGATGCCCGGCGACACGCTGATCGTCGCGACGGAGCCGCACATCATCCACCAGATGGAAAAGGCGATGCCGCACAAGAACTTCATCGGTGCGCCCGGTGCGGACGGCAACTGCAACTGCAACATCTGCCCCTATATGGCGCTCAACACGATGGAGAAGCTTTATCTGTCGCTGCGCGACCTCCAGCCGCGCATCGAGATGGAGGAGGGGCTGCGCCTCGCCGCCAAAAAGAGCCTCGACCGCATGCTCGAAATGGCGAGCGGCACGGTCGGGCAGGGCGATCTCGGCGCGCGGAACGGCTGATAGCTATGGATTTTTCGCTGCCCGGCTTTGATCTCGACGCCTTCGTCGCCGCGACCCTTGCCGAAGATCTGGGGCCGGACAATCGCGACGTCACCAGCGAAGCCGTCATCCCGGCCGACGCGATCTTCGACGGCGTCATGGACAGCCGGGACGCGGTGACGCTGGCCGGATTGCCCATCGCCGCCGCCTTCTTCCGCACGCTCGACCCTGCGGTGGAGATCGAACTGCTCGCGCAGGACGGGCAGCGGGTGGAACCGGGTACTGCCCTCATGCGGATGCGCGGGCGTGGGCGGGCGATGCTGACGGCGGAGCGTTCGGCGCTCAACACCGTCCAGCATCTGACCGGCATCGCCACGATGACGCGTGCCTATGTCGATGCGATCGCGGGCACGGGCGCCACCTTGCTCGACACGCGCAAGACAATACCGGGCCTTCGCGTACTGGAGAAATATGCCACGCGTCAGGGCGGCGCGACCAACCACCGCATGGGCCTGTGGGACGCGGCGATGATCAAGGACAATCATGTCGCCGTCGCCGGATCGGTCGAGGAAGCGGTGCGCCGCGCCGTGACCGCCGGAGTCGAGCGCATCATCGTCGAGGTCGACCGGGTCGATCAGATCGAGCCCGCACTTGCCGCCGGGGCGACGCATCTTCTGCTCGACAATATGCCGCCTGAAATACTGCGTGGTGCCGTGACTCTCGTGGGTGGGCGCGTGCCGACCGAAGCATCGGGCGGCGTGCGGCTCGACACGATCCGCGCGATCGCTGAAACCGGCGTCACCTATATCAGCGTCGGGCGCCTGACCCAGTCCGCGCCGGCCGCCGACATCGGCCTCGATTTCGGGGGCGCGGGCGCTGCTTAAGCCGCTGCTCGCAGTCGCGCTGGTCGGATTGCCCGGCACGGCGCTGGCGCAGGCGAGCCAATGTCGCCTGCCCGAACGGATCGCACGTCCGCATGTCGAGGGGCCCAGCGCGCGGGAGCCCAAACGGGTGGTACCGATCGGCTCCTATACGCTGGCGATAAGCTGGTCGCCGCAATATTGCGCGACGGCGCGTCGGGGGGCGAAGGACGCTCTACAATGCCGGTCGGGAAATCGCTTTGGCTTCACACTTCACGGCCTGTGGCCCGACGGCCGGGGTAAGGAGTGGCCGCAATATTGCCGGCCGGCCTCTGCCCTGCCGACAAAGCTGATCCGCGAGCATCTCTGCGCGACGCCTTCTGTCCAGCTGGTCCAGCATGAATGGGCCAAGCATGGCACGTGCATGGATACGACGCCCAAGGAGTATCTCGCCTTGTCCCGCCGTCTCTACGGCGCGCTGCGCTATCCGGACATGGCAAAGCTAGCGGCACGGCCTGTTCTTACGGTGCGCGATTTCTCCCAGGCGTTCGCAGCGCAAAATCGCGGGATGACGGCGGACATGCTGCGGCTCAACGTCACACGCGGCGGGATGCTAAGCGAGGTCTGGGTCTGCCTCGATCGCCAGATGCGCTATGCCCGCTGCCCGGTGCATCAGCGCGGGCCGCGCGCCACCGCGCGCCTCAAGATAACGCCTCGGACCTGACGCGATCACTGCTCGATCGTTGCGCTCGACGGGTGATGCCGGTCGAGATGGCGACGGATGATGCGCAGGTTCTTCGTGTTCGACTTGTAGAAAAAGTCGAACAGGTCGCCGGCAAAGGGGATCGCGCCGATCAGCGTATCGACACCGACATTGGCCGCCATGCGCGTCAATTGCCATTTCGACATGCCAAGGTTGCGCGCTTCCCACACGATCCAAGCACCCATCGCCGCCGAAACGACATCACCGATCACCGGCACCAGGCCGACCAGCCCGTCCAGTCCCACGCGCCGGTTGGTGCCGGGAATGACGAACAGACCCTCCAACAGGGCCTCCATCGTTTCGATACGACGCCGCACCGACGCGGGGTCGTTGCCCAAGCCGGGCATATCCCGCACCATTCGGGTGAATTGTTCCTGCGACAAGGCCATGCACGTTTCTCCTTTCGCTTAATTGGTGGCGCGGAACAGATGGTTCAATGGGTGACGCGCGCGCGGCGACGGTGCAAATCCAGTAAGCCTGGGCGAGACCAGTGACCAGCGCAGCGGCTGCCCCAGCGGCACATAGCCATTATGCGCCTGCATCAGAGCCTGAGCCTCCCGCATCATCGTGGAAACCTCGTCCACCGTGCGGGCATGGCGCATTTCCTTGAGCCGGGCGTTAGCCTCTGCGCTGCAGCTGATTTTGCGGGCGCAGCCGATGCGGCCCATGTACCAGAGCGCGCTGTCATAGGCTGCCACCTCGTCGATCAGGCTAAGGTCGGCCTGCTCCTCCAGCGGCACCAGCCGCGCGGCCAGGCCGATCGATGCCAGATCGCGCGCGATATGTGCGAACAGCAGGCGCGATCCCGAGCCTGAGGGCAGTGCTATGCGCAGCGGTGGCGGGTCACCATTTTCGCTCCGCCAGATCGACACCGCTGCCCGGCCCTGCGCCTGCCTTTCTGCCAGGGGGAAGGCAGCCCAGCGCGGCGCGGCAGGCGGTTCGGGCAGGTCGAGCTGCGCCGGTACGACACGATCGGTCGTCTGCCAGCGGCCGATCGGCAGGGCAGCGGCGATCTGTTCGCGGTCGATACTCATGGTGATTGCTTCGCGAATGGCAGCATTCTCGATCAGCGCGCTTTTCCCGGTGAAGGCGAGGCCGAACATTCCCTGCACGGGGTCGATGCGTACCATGTCCTTGTCGATCCCGGCGGGTACGAGCAGCGGAAGATCGGAAAAGCGCCCGCCCAGAACGAGCGCCGATCTGCCCTCGCGGAAGCGGATCACCGCGAGGGCCGCAGTTTCGGCGCGCAAGACGCGTGTCTGGTCGGGCGGGATGCGGGGCGAGCCTTCTTCCTCGTCAATGCCGGTCAACGGGTCTGTTGGTTCGAGCAAGAGCCCGTCATCGCTGCGCATCGCGCGATAGGGCCCCGTGCCACCAGCGCGCGACACGATCCCCATTTGCGGCTGTGCGAGCATCTGGAGGATCAAGGGACGCGGCGCCCCCAGGCGCAGTTCGATCACTTCCCCGGTCATTGGGACGATGGAGAGGACCGCGTCCAAAGGTCCATGGGGATCGAGCCGGCGCAGCGTGGCGATCCGGCTGTTGAGGAGGCGCGCGACGTCCGCAGCAGTGACGCGCCTGCCGTCAGGCCACGCGGCACGGCGAAGGCGGAAGATGTAGGAGCGGCCCTCATCCTCGACGATCCAGCGCTGCGCGAGCGCGGGCAATATGTCGCCCGCCGCGTCGAAAGCGACCAGCCCCTGCGCGGTCGTTTCGAGCATGAGCTTGGCGCCCGGCCGAGGCAGATTTTCCATCGGTTTCGCAAGGTCGTTGCGATCGCCGATCACGCTGACGACCACGGGACCGCTATCGGCGTCCGAACAGGCGGAAAGGATAGTCAGCAGCGCGGCGCATGCCGAAACCAGAAAGAAGGGACGCGGGAGCCGGTGAGCCATCTTGGCCGAGTCTAGCCTGTGCGGTCCTCTTAGCCAACGCAGGATGCGCGGCGAGGCGCGCCTTTTGGCGGCGAGCGCAAAAGAAAAGGCGGCGTCCTTGCGAACGCCGCCCGATCTGTTTCATGCATCCCGCACGAAGCGGTTCTGTGCGTCCCGCACGGGGCGGGACGACCATGATTACTTGAGTTCGACGCTCGCGCCGGCTTCTTCAAGCTGCTTCTTGACCTTCTCGGCCTCGTCCTTGCTGACGCCTTCCTTGACGGCCTTGGGCGCGCTTTCGACGAGCGCCTTGGCTTCGGTCAGGCCCAGGCCGGTGAT
>Ga0233380_1000905_pt1 | contig 14185 bp, 13 predicted proteins | sample ElkDunMinimDraft_9_FD_191541 | JGI IMG/M metagenome (GOLD analysis project Ga0233380, IMG submission 191541) | Fecal eukaryotic communites from dung pellets of Tule Elk in California, USA - Elk Dung F36 | ecosystem: Host-associated > Mammals > Digestive system > Large intestine > Fecal | place... | reverse complement strand
TGAGGACCTGCGCGAGCTTGAGGCGCAAGCTTTCGCCCGGCTATGCGCGAGCGCGCCCGCACCCTCTTTGCCCGCGCCCTGGAAACCCCGGGCGGGCTGCGCATCAACACCATTCACGCTTTCTGCGAAAGCGTGCTGCACCGGTTTCCACTCGAAGCGCGGGTGCCCTTCGACTTCTCCGTGGTGGAAGATGACACGCGCGAAGACATGCTGCTCGGCGCCCGCGAAGCGGTGCTGGCCGAAGGCATCGGCGTTGAAGGCGCCGTCGAAACCCTCTTTCGCACCCTTTCCGATGACCAAATCCGCAAGGCCATCGGCGATGCCCTGGCCGATGGGCGCAAGCTCAAGACCGTGCTGCAGCATCCTGATCGCGCCAGGGCGAATCTCCGGCGCCTGGTGGACGCCGGCAACCGCTCCAGCGCCGAAGTGGAAGCCGAACTCCAGAACGATACGCTGCTCGACGCGCTCAGCTGCCGTGATCTCGTGACCATATTTACCGGCGATCCCCTCAAGGGGGTGGGTGCGCGCTTTGTTGACATGCTTGCCCGCTGCAATCCCGATCTGATCACCGCGGGCGAGTTGCGGCGCCTCTTCCTGACGGACAAGGGGCCGCGTTCGCGCCTGCTCACGGCCGCCCAACAAGCCAAGCGCCCCGATCTCTTCGATCTGCTGACCCGCGAGCAGGAGCGCGTGGTTCGGCTCGATGCGGAATTGAGCAAGCTCGAACTGGTTGAGCGTAGCGAGGCCTTTCTTCAGATCCTGGGGGCCATCCACCAACGCTATGAGGATGCCAAGCGCCGACAGTCCAAGCTCGATTTCGACGATCTGGTGGAGCGGCTTGCCGATCTCTTCGAGCGCGAAGCGGGCGAATGGGTGCGCTACAAGCTCGATGCCGGGATCGATCACATCCTCGTCGATGAATCCCAGGATACCAATGGCGAGCAATGGCGGGTGGTCAAGGCGATCACCGCCGAGTTCTTTGCCGGTGAAGGGGCGGTGACGCGGCCGCGTTCGCTCTTTGCTGTGGGCGATCAGAAACAATCCATCTATTCGTTTCAGGGCGCCCAACCTGAACTCTTTGGCGAAACCGGCCAGCTCTACCGCCGGCTGGCCGCCGAAGCCGACGCTCCCTTCCTGCCGGTGCCCCTGCGCACGAGCTTCCGCACCCTGCCAGAAATCTTGCAGGCGGTGGACCTCGTTACCAACAGCCCCGAGATGCGTGAAGCCCTGCTGGAAAACGAGCCGGTGGAGCACCAGGCCGCCCGCACTATGCGCGGGGGTACGGTGACCCTCTGGCCACCGCTGCAGCAGCCGGCGGGCGGCAGGGAGGACGATGAATGGCCCACCAGCGTTCCCCCCACCGAGCAGACCGCGCCACGCCAAGTCGCCGAACGCATCGCCGCGGAGGTCAGCGGTTGGATCAAGGGGGGGCGTCCCCTCACCGGCCGCGGCCGCCCGGTGCGGGCCGACGACGTCCTGATTCTCGTGCAATCACGTGGTCCGCTTTTTGCCGAGATTATCCGGGCGCTTCGCAAATGGGACCTACCCACCCCGGGCGCCGACCGGTTGGGGGTCACCAGCCACATCGCGGTCATGGACCTCATGGCGCTCTGCGACGTGCTGCTGAATCCCGCCGACGATCTGCAACTGGCGGCCTTGCTGCGCTCGCCCTTGTTCGACATCACCGAGGATGATCTGTTCGGCCTCAGTCATGGGCGGGCGCAGGGGCAAAGCCTGTGGCAGGCGTTGGGCCGATGTACGATTGCCCCTTGCGCCAAGGCGTACGAACGGCTCCATCGCTGGCGCGGCGAGCTCGATTTCGAGCGCCCGTTCGAGTTTCTCGCCCAGGTGCTTTATGCTGAAGACGGGCTTGCGCGCTTTCACGCCCGGCTCGGCAGCGAAGTGGACGACGTGCTAGCAGCGCTGCTGGAACTGGCCCTCGCTCACGAGCAGACCGAACAGCCTTCGCTGCTGGGATTTGTGGCCGCCATGCGGGGGCTTGGCGGTACCGTCAAGCGGGAACTGCCCGAATCGGGGGCAGGGGTGCGCATCATGACCGTGCATGGCGCCAAGGGGCTCGAGGCCCCGATTGTCATCCTTGCCGATGCCGTCAACAAACCACGCCCGCAACAGGTGGGGCGGCCGATCTACCTCGTGCCTGACTATCCGGGCCCGCTCCTGATCCATGCGAGCGGGGCGAACGGGCACCTGCCCGAAACCTCGCCTCTTAAGCAGCGGATCGATGCCAATCTGCTCAACGAATATTGGCGCAAGCTTTATGTCGGCATGACTCGGGCCGAGGACGAGCTTTACCTGACGGGTGCGCTCACTCCCGGGACCGACGCCGGAAAGCAGCTCGAGGGCAGTTGGTATGCAACCGTGGAAGCCGCCCTCCGCCCTCTAAGCCAAAGCGTCACGGATACCGATGGCGTTGAGACCGCGCTGGTCTTTCCACGCGATCGCAAGCAACCGGCCGGCTTGGCCGGAGGGACTACCCAAGATACCCAGAGCGCGGGCATGCTTGCGCTTGCGCCTCTGCCAACATTCCGCGCCATTCCCACCGTCACGCCGGCTGGAGCCGGCACGCAGGGCGCGCCACGTACCCCCTTTAGCACCGCGCTTGAAGGGGTGCGTGATGCAGAAGCTTCGCGGCGCGAAGGCATTGCGCTCCATGCCCTGCTGCAGCATCTCGGCCGGGTGGAGCCCGCGCTTTGGCCCCGGGTGGTGCCCAAAGCGGTCGCTGCGCTCCTACCCGAGGCGCCGGAACGACAACCGGTCGTGGGCGCCAAGGCCATCTCCATCCTCACCCGGCCCGAGCTGGCGGGGCTCTTCGGCGCCTCGAGCCGCGCGGAGGTGCCATTTCTGTTTGATGCCGCCCAAAACGGCGAGCCAATTCGGCTGGCGGGGCGCATGGACCGTATCGTCGTCGATGCCGACGGCGTTCTGGTGATCGACTTCAAATCCGACGCCATCGTTCCTGATGCACCTGAACTAGTGGCGCGGAACTACCTGACCCAGCTGGGGTTGTATGCACTGGTTGCAGAACAGCTCTTCCCTGGACTGCGGGTGCGGGCCGCCATCCTGTGGACGACGCTGGAATCATTTATGTATCTTCCACCCCACCTCTTGCACGAGGCGCGCGAGGGTTTCACCATCCGGTGAGTCTGCTTGCTGAAACGCTAGACTCTTCCCAGCTTTGGGAGCAAACAAAGCACCGCTTTCAACCAAAAGGCAATTTTGATGACCAAACACGTTTCCGACGCCAATTTCGGCGAGGAAGTTCTGAATTCCAAAGAGCCCGTTCTGGTCGATTTCTGGGCCGAATGGTGCGGGCCCTGCCGGGCGATCGCACCCGTGCTCGACGAGCTGTCGACCGAGTTGGCTGGCAAGGTCAAGATCGTCAAGCTCAACATCGACGAAAACCCCTCCACCACCGTCAAATACGGCGTTCGCTCCATCCCGACCATGATCTTGTTCAAGGACGGCGAAGCGGCCGATATGAAGATCGGCGCCGGCACGCCCAAGGCCGGCCTCAGCAAGTGGCTGTCTTCGCACGCCGCCTAAGCTGATCGACCGATCACGAGATTAGCTGACACCGCCGGAGCGATCCGGCGGTGTTTTTGTGTGCGGTGACGCTGCTTAGTGGGGCGGCGTGCCATTGAGCGCCAGCGCGTGCCCGGCAAGATAGAGCGAGCCGCAAATCACGACCCGCGCGCCCGGAACACCCGCGGCCTTGCGGATCGCGGCACCAAGCGAGCGCTGCGGGGTGGCCTCAAGGCTAAGTGCCTGGGCGGCTTGGGCGATAGCAGAAGCCTCGTGGGCGTTGGCTTCGCCGGGGATGGTCAAGCCCAGAACCTTCGGATTGAATTGCCTGAGGGGCTCAAGGAAGATTGCAGGCGAGCGGTTGTTCATCATACCCATGATCAGCACCAGCGGGGCTGGGCGTTGGCCCTGGAGAACCGCGAGCGCGCGGGCCAGTGCGGCAGCGCCATGGGCATTATGGCCACCATCAAGCCAGAGTTCTGCATCGGGGGGCAAGGCATCGCGCAACTTGCCCGTGAGCGGGGTCATGCGCGCGGGCCAGGAAACAGTCCTCAGCCCCCTTTCAAGTGCCTGCTTGTCCACAGGCAAACCGAAGCGCCGTACGGCGGCAATGGCGAGGCTGGCATTGTCCACCTGGTGATCGCCAACGAGGGCTGGCGGGGGCAGATCGAGGAGGCCATCGCCATCCTGGAACACCAAACGCCCATCTTCCAGATGCCCGTGAAAATCCTCGCCTTGAAAGGCGGGTTGAACGCCAAGCCGGCGTGCCGCCCGCTCGATCACGTCGCGACCTTCGGGCTGCTGATAGCCGATGACGGCCGGGCTGCCGCGCTTGAGAATGCCAGCTTTGCTGACGGCGATTTCGGCTATGGTGTTGCCGAGGAATGCCTGGTGATCGAGGTCCACGGGCGTGATCACGACGCCACGGGGCTGGGCCACGACATTGGTGGTGTCATAGATGCCGCCCATGCCCACTTCGAGCAGCAGGAAATCCGCCGGTGTTTCGCTGAAGAGCAGCAGCGCGGCCGCGGTGGTCACCTCGAAGAGGGTGATGTTCTCGCCCGCATTGACCCGCTCGACCCGCTCCAGCGCCTCGTTGAGACGGCGCGTCGGCACGAGCTGTCCACCAAGCCGGATGCGCTCGTTGAAGCGCACGAGGTGAGGGGAGGTATAGACATGCACCGTGTGCCCCGCGGCCTCGAGAAAGGCGCGCATGAAGGCGATGGTCGAGCCTTTGCCATTGGTGCCCGCGACATGGATCACCGGCGGCAGCCGATCCTGTGGCCGCCCCAAAGCCTCAAGCAGCCGTTCGATGCGCTCCAGCCCTAAATCGATCAATTTGGGATGAAGCCCCGAAAGGCGTTGCAAAATGAGGTCGGTACGCGACATGAGGCCCCCTGACTGGACGGCACTCCCTAGCCCCGATCTCGCCGCCGCTCAAGCGAGCAGCGCGAGATCGGCTGATCGGTCGCAATCAGCGCCTGGCGCTACTCGGCATAGGCCGGTGGCTGCGGCCGCGCCTCGTCATCGGCCTCTGCCGCGACGGCCACTTCGCGCAGGGTTACCTGCTGCAGCAGCGGCGAGGACGAGGCGAGTTCCGCTACCGGCTCGGTCTTGGTGAAGATGCCGGCAAGCGAGCCGATGGTGGAGCGCAGATTGTGGCGGTGCACCACCATGTCCACCATGCCGTGCTCATAAAGATATTCCGAGCGCTGGAAGCCCTCGGGCAGCTTTTCGCGAATGGTCTGCTCGATCACGCGCGGCCCGGCAAAGCAGATCAAGGCGCCCGGTTCGGCAATATGCACATCGCCCAGCATGGCGTAGGAGGCGGTGACGCCGCCGGTTGTGGGATTGGTGAATACCACAAAGAAGGGCAGCCCCGCCTCGCGCAGCCGCAGCACGGCAACTGTGGTGCGCGGCATCTGCATCAACGAGAGGATACCTTCCTGCATGCGCGCGCCGCCCGAGGCCACAAACAACACCAGCGGCGTTTTGCGCTCGAGTGCGGTTTCAAGACCGGTGATGATGCCCTGACCGGCGGCCATGCCAAGCGAGCCGCCCATGAAGTCGAAGTCCTGCACCGTCACCGTGATGGGGTGGCCATAAAGCGTGCCGGTGGCGACGATCACTGCATCTTCGTGACCGGTCTTGGTGCGATTTTCCTTGAGGCGATCAGTGTAGCGCTTCTGATCGCGGAATTTCAGCGGGTCCTGCGGCACGGCCGGAACAGGCACCAGGTCATAGCGACCTTCGTCCATAAAGGTGGCGAGCCGATCGGCCGGCTTGATCTTCATGTGGTAGCCCGAATTGGGCACCACCCACTGATTGGCTTCCAGATCGCGATAGAACACCATCTCGCCCGACTCAGGGTCCTTGACCCAGAGGTTTTCCGGCGTGTCGCGCTTCGTGTTGAGAAACGAGCGGATTTTCGGGCGGACGAAGTTATCGATCCAGTTCATGCGAAAGCCTCGGCGGATTGGTCGCGAAAGGATGGCTTAGGAGACGATTGTGGCATTGTTATCAGCGGCGACCACAATCGCCAATGCGGCGAGGTTTCAAGCGCGGGCGCGCCGCACGCCGCCGGCAAGGCTCGCCACTAGGTCGCGCACTGCCCCGACGGTTGCGCCGGTAGCCTTGCCGTCTTGCAGCGAATTGCGCACCGCGTCCACCAGGACTGAGCCAACCACGATGCCGTCGGCATGGCGCCCGATTTCGGCGGCGTCTTCTGCGGTCTTGATGCCAAAGCCAACGGCGACCGGTAGATTGGTATGGGCCTTGATCCGGTCAACCGCCTCGCCGACAGCGCCGCGCGACTTGATCGCCGAGCCGGTTACCCCGGTCATCGACACGTAATACACAAAGCCGGACGTGTTCTGCAGCACCTTGGGCAGGCGTTTGTCGTCCGTCGTCGGCGTGGTCAGGCGAATGAAGTTAATGCCAGCCGCGAGCGCAGGCAGGCACAACTCCTCGTCCTCCTCGGGGGGCAGGTCGACGATAATCAGCCCGTCAACGCCTGCTACCTTGGCGGCGGCGACAAAACGCTCAACCCCAAACGAGAAGATGGGATTGTAGTAGCCCATCAGCACAACCGGGGTGGTTTCGTCCTTGCGACGGAAATCCTCCACCATGCCAAGCACCCCCCGTAGCGTTTGGCCGGAAGCCAGCGCCCGCTGACCAGCCAACTGAATGGCAACGCCATCGGCCATGGGGTCGGAAAACGGCATGCCCAATTCGATCACATCGGCGCCCGCCTGCGGCAAGGCTTCAAAAATGGCCTGGCCCGTGGCGAGATCAGGATCCCCCGCCATCACAAAGGTTACGAGCGCCGGGCGGCCCTCGGTCTTGAGCTGGGCAAAACGCTTGTCGATACGGGATTGAAACATGAATGGTTCCGATGGGAGCAGCTGGGCGGTTTAGGAGCAGAAGCGGGCGGCTGTCAACGACAGCTGCTGTCACGTCAGAGCAGACCCAAACGTCGGCCAACGCTCTCCACATCTTTGTCACCCCGGCCCGAGAGGCACAGCACCACCGACTGGTCCTTCGGCATGGTGGGGGCGAGCTTCATCACCTGGGCCAGGCCATGGGCCGATTCCAGCGCCGGGATGATGCCCTCAAGCCGCGTACAGAGCTGGAAGGCTTCCACGGCCTCGGTGTCGGTGATCGGCACATAGGTGACGCGCTGGGTGTCGTGAAGGAAGGAGTGCTCGGGTCCAACGCCGGGATAATCGAGGCCGGCCGAGATCGAATGACCTTCAAGGATCTGCCCGTCGCGGTCCTGCAGCAAATAGGTGCGGTTGCCGTGCAGCACGCCGGGGCGGCCACCCGTCATTGAAGCGGCATGGCCGTTTTCCACCTCGATGCCATGGCCGCCTGCCTCGGCGCCATAGATGGCGACTTCCGGGTCATCAAGAAAGGCATGGAAGGTGCCGATGGCATTGGAGCCACCGCCGACGCAGGCCACGATCGCTTCGGGCAGCTTGCCCTCAGCTTGCCGGAACTGCTCCTTGAGTTCGGTGCCGATCACCGACTGAAAATCGCGCACCATCTCGGGATAGGGATGGGGACCGGCAGCGGTGCCAATCAGGTAATATGTGGATTCAACATTGGTCACCCAGTCGCGCAGCGCCTCATTCATGGCGTCCTTGAGCGTTCCGGCGCCAGCGGTGACGGGGCGCACTTCGGCGCCCAGCATCTTCATGCGCAACACGTTCGGCATCTGCCGTTCGACGTCGGTCGCGCCCATGAAAATGGTGCAAGGCAGGTTGAACTTGGCGCAGACTGTCGCCGTTGCGACGCCGTGCTGGCCGGCGCCGGTTTCGGCGATCACCCGCGTCTTGCCCATGCGCTTGGCCAGGAGAATCTGCCCGAGGCAATTATTGATCTTGTGCGATCCGGTATGGTTGAGCTCTTCACGCTTGAACCAGACCTTGGCGCCGCCAAGATGCTCGGTCAGCCGCTCGGCAAAATAAAGCGGGCTCGGCCGTCCGGCATAGTGGGTCGAAAGATCAGTGAGTTCGGCGGCAAAGGCGGGATCGTTCTGTGCAGCCCGGTAGGCAGCCTCCAGATCCAGGATCAGCGGCATCAGGGTTTCGGCAACAAAGCGGCCGCCATAAGGGCCAAAGCGGCCCGCTTCATCGGGGCCATTGCGGAGTGAGTTGATGCCGTCCATGGGGTCTCGCCAATCGATCGCAGAGCAAAAGGAAGCCGGAGCTTGCCGCTTCAATAGGCCCTGCAGCGTCCCAATTGCAAACTCAAAGCGCGGCGCGGGCGTTCCGGATAAAGGCTTCCACCAACCGCTTGTCCTTGACCCCCGGCGCTGATTCTACGCCCGAGGACACATCGACACCCATCGGGCGCACGGTCTGGATCGCGTCGGCCACGGTGGCAGGGGTCAGTCCGCCCGAGAGCATGAAGGGAATTGCCGGGTCGAGAGCCCCGAGCAAGGACCAGTCAAAGGTTTCCCCCAGTCCCCCCGGACGGTCGGCTCCTTTCGGCGGCTTAGCGTCGAGCAGGATGCGATCCGCTACATCGGCAAACCCGGACACATTGGCGACATCGTCGGCAGACCCGATCGGCACCGCTTTGATGATCTCGACACCCGCTTCGGCGCGGATCGCCTCAACGCGATGCGGGCTTTCGGGCCCATGCAGTTGGATCCAGTCCGGCCCCAGCGCCGCCACTTCGGCTACGCAGGAGTTATCGGGATTGACGAGGAGTACGCAGCTCTCGATCCGTCCGCGGGCGGTGGAAATGAGCCCGGCAATGTCTTCGATGGTGCAGTGGCGCGGCGAGCGCACGAAATGCACGAAGCCCACCATGTCGGCGCCCGCCGCAATGACGGTTTCGAGCATATCGGTGGTTTTAATGCCGCAAATCTTGATGATGAGGGGGTCTGCCATCGCCTGTCACGAATTGGGGGGCAAGCTGCGCATCAGCGCAGTTCCAGAAGATCGTCGACTTCAGCAAGCGGAGTGCTTGCGCCCGCTGCCGGGGTTTTGCGCAAGCTTTCAAGCTCGCTCTGAAATGCATAGGCTTCACGCCGCCAATGCCGCTCTCCGCTCCGATGGCGCGCCTGGGCGAACCAGGTCGCGATGCCGCCCAGCAAGACGCCGATCAGCAGCACGACATAAAGCACCACGAACAATGGCACGCCATAGCCGGGGGTCGCCATGGACTCCACGGGCACAAAGGGATTGAAATTGATGAGCACGAAGTGGCGGTTCGCCAGCGCAAACACGATCAGAAGAGCGCAAAGCGGCACCAGAACCAGCCAGCCGACGATTTTCTTGACCATAAATGCGCTGCCTTGGGCGTCCTGCCCGTTACGAACGGTTTAGCCGCTCGCGGATTTCTTTGCCAGCCTTGAACTGGGGAACGTATTTCTCCCCCACATCCACCTGCTCGCCAGTGCGCGGATTGCGGCCGAGCCGCGCCGGGCGGTTCTTGACCGAGAAGGCGCCAAAGCCGCGTAGCTCGACGCGGTCGCCGCGCGCCATGGCATCGCCGATCTCATCGAGGATGGCATTGACGATGTTCTCGATGTCGCGCTGGAAGAGATGCGGATTTTCGGCCGCAAGTTTCTCGACGAGTTCCGACTTGATCATGTCCGGCTCCAAAGGTGCCCTAATCCGTCCCCACTCACGAGGCCGGGTCAACCTGCCAAAGCGAGACCAGCCCGTCAAGCGCGATGGCGCCCGCAGGCGGTAGCCCCAGGGCCGCTCGTGCCTGGCCCGAGATCAACGCGCCCAGCCAGCCCAAACCCTGGTCCGGCTTGGGCCATGCGGTTACAAGCTCCAGATCCTCGGCGATACCGCGCTCCGCCATCAGCCATTCGACGGCTTCCGGCTCCGAGCCGATCGCGTCGATCAGTCCGCTCGTCAGCGCCATGCGGCCTGTGACAATACGTCCATCGGACAGCGCCAGCGCCTGGGGGCGTGGTAGCCCGCGGCGCTCCGCCACCACATCCACGAACCACTCGAAACTGTCATTAACGAGAGCCGCGATCGATTCGCGTGCGGGGCCAGTAAGGGGCTCGTTGAAGTCCGGCTCGGCCTTGAGCGGTCCCGACGCCACTTTGTCGAGATTGATGCCGATCGTATCCATCAGCTTGCCGGCATCCACATGCTGGTAGAGCACCCCAATGGAGCCAACGATCGACAAACGCCGCGCCAGGATATGGTCGGCGGCAATGGCGGTCATGTAAGCGGCCGACGCGCCCAGTTCCTGCACCACGGCAACCACCGGCTTGGTTTCGCGCAGCCGGCTCAAGGCCTCATAAAGTTCCTCGCCGCCCGCAGTCGTGCCGCCAGGTGAGTTGATGGCTACGATGACAGCGGTGACGCTGTCGTCCTCGGCGAGCTCTTCCAACGCTTCCAGCCGATCACGATTGGTGCTGATCGCGCCATCGATCACAACTCGGGCAATGTGGTCGCCGACCACACCATCGCCACCGGTGAAACGACCCAGTAGCGCCAGAACGGCCACGACAATGGCAACCGCGGCAACAATGCGCCACCAACCGCGTGACCGGCGGAAATGGACGGCAGCAAGCGCCCCATGCGGATCGGGTGGGCGGATAGGCTCTGGAGAAGGCTGCTCGGTCATGATCGGCTCACTCTTTGCCCGCCAAGCGGTAGCGAGGCGAGCCCGGGAAAGCAAGCATGCGGCGGGTCAGCTCAGTTGCCGCACCATATATTGCGCGGCGTCTTCATAGCTCAGCAGCGCTTCGCGCAACTCGGGCACATCAACAGGGACGAAGCCGTAACGGCTCCAGAACGGTACCGAGCCATTGACGGCGGCAAGGCTAGCCGTGGCAAAGCCGGCGCGCTTGGCATGGTCCAGCACCTGCTCGACGATCACTCCAGCCGCCCCATGGCCGCGAGCCTGGGGCAGAAGTGCCAGATCGTGCAGATAATAGGTTTGCGGGCCGATCGGCAGAGTGCCGTAAAGCTGATTGAGCTTCGGCATGGTGCCGGCAGTCCAAGGGTGGGTGAGGAAATAACCGCTGGGTGCGCCGTTGATGTCCAGCAGCCAGGCGCCATCTGGGTACAAGGCGCGGCGTTCGGCAAACACCGCAAGATCCTCGGGAAAGCTGGGATGCACGCAAGCGGCAATAGCTTGCACCGCCGGCAGGTCCAGCGTCGTCATGCCCCGCCAGTGAATACCCTTGCTTGTCATGGCATACCCGCAAAAGAAAGGACCCGCGCTGCAAAGCGCGGGTCCAGATGGCGATAAGCCGATCTTAGTTGTTGTCGCGACCCTTGAGCGCAGCGCCCAGGATGTCGCCGAGCGAAGCGCCCGAATCGGAGGAACCGTAATTGGCCACGGCTTCCTTTTCCTCGGCAATTTCCAGCGCCTTGATCGAGAGCTGGATGCGCGAGGTCTTGCGATCGTACTGGGTGACGCGTGCGTCGACCTTTTCGCCCTTGCTGAAACGCTCGGGACGCTGGTCGTTGCGATCGCGCGACAAGTCGGCGCGACGGATGAAGGCCGTCATGTCGCTGTCGGCCAGCTTCACTTCGATGCCGCCATCGTTGACGTCGATAACGGTGCCGGTGACCACAGCGCCCTTGCGGATGCCGCCGGTCTCGCCTTCAGCCGAGGATGCAGTCTCGCCGGTGGCCAGCTGCTTGATACCGAGGGAGATCCGTTCCTTCTCGACATCGACGTCGAGCACCTTGGCCTGAACCATGTCGCCGCGGTTGTAGTCGTCGAGCGCGATTTCGCCGGACTTCTGCCAATCGAGGTCGGACAGGTGCACCATGCCGTCCACATCGCCTTCGAGGCCGATGAACAAACCAAATTCGGTCTTGTTCTTGACTTCGCCTTCGATGACCGAACCCACGGGGAACTTGTCAGCAAAGGATTCCCATGGATTGGCCAGGGTCTGCTTGAGGCCAAGCGAGATACGGCGCTTGTCGGGATCGACCTCGAGCACCACCACTTCCACTTCCTGGGAGGTGGAGACGATCTTGCCGGGGTGGACGTTCTTCTTGGTCCAGCTCATTTCCGAGACGTGGATCAGGCCTTCGATACCTGGCTCCAGCTCCACAAACGCACCGTAGTCGGTGATGTTGGTGACGCGACCGGAGAACTTGGCGTTGATGGGGTACTTGGCTTCGATGCCTTCCCACGGATCGGCCTGCAGCTGCTTCATGCCGAGGCTGATGCGGTGCGATTCGTGGTTGATGCGCACGATCTGGACCTTGATGGTCTCGCCGATCGTGAGCACTTCGGACGGGTGATTGACCCGGCGCCAAGCGATGTCGGTGACGTGGAGCAGACCATCGATACCGCCGAGGTCCACGAACGCACCGTAATCGGTGATGTTCTTGACCACGCCGTCGACAACCTGACCTTCTTCCAGCTGCTGGACGATTTCCGAACGCTGTTCAGCGCGGGATTCTTCCAGAATGGCGCGACGCGACACGACGATATTGCCGCGGCGCTTGTCCATCTTGAGAATTTGGAAGGGCTGGGGAACGTTCATCAGGGGAGCGATATCGCGGATTGGGCGGATATCGACCTGCGAGCGCGGCAGGAAGGCGATGGCGCCTTCGAGGTCGACCGTGAAGCCGCCCTTGACCTGGTTGAAGATCGTGCCTTCAACGCGCTCGTTGTTGTTGTACATTTCTTCGAGCTTGACCCAGCTCTCTTCACGGCGGGCCTTTTCGCGGCTCAGCACCGCTTCGCCCATCGCGTTCTCGACGCGATCGACATAGACTTCCACGACCGAGCCGACGGTGATGGTGCCGTCACGGCCAGCCTGGCCGAATTCCTTGAGCGCAATGCGCCCTTCGGTCTTGAGACCGACATCGATGATCGCCAGATCCTTTTCGATCGCGACCACGGTTCCCTTGACGACGGTGCCTTCCAAAGGCTCGTTGTCGATGAACGAGTCCATCAACAGGGATTCAAAATCTTCTTTAGTCACAGTTTGCTGTGCCAAAATCATCTCCAGATGCGCCGGCGGTTGGGGGTTGGCATTGTCGCAATGGGGGCTCGCCATCTGTTGGTCAGATGCCGGCGCGCGGGCGCCCGATCGGAACGGCAATGTTGGGTATTCTGCCCGGCAGCCGAAGCCTGCATGCACAAGGATTGAATTAGGGCACGAGCCCTGCCTTGCGCCTGATGGCTCCATCGACAATAGCGATGGCCGCGCGGAGTGCGGCTTCTATATCGAGAAGCGTGGTGTCGAGCAAGTGCGCGTCCGCTGCCTTGTAAAAACCGCCATGGGGATTGGCCATGTCCCGGGCATCCCGCTCCTCTATTTGGTGATAGAGCGCGTAGCGATCAACCACCTGACCGCGCATTTCCAGCTGGCGGGCTCGCCGTTCCATGCGGGCCTTGGAGTCGGCCTGGATAAAGAGCTTGGCATCCGCCTCGGGGCAGATCACCGTACCGATATCACGACCATCGAGCACCGCGCCGCCATCCTGGAGAGCGAACTGACGCTGATAGTCGAACAGCGCCTTGCGCACCTCCCCGATTACCGCGACCTTGGAAGCCAGCTGCCCGGCCCGGGCGGATAAAAGCAGTTCGGGCTGCAGGGCCGTTTCATCGAGGCTGCGCGCCGCCTCGATCGCGCGCGCTTCGAATTCCGGGGTGTCCTCCAAGCCGTCCACAGCTTGCCCCACGGCGCGATACAGCAGCCCCGTATCGAGATGCGGTAGCCGGTAATGGCGCGCAAGACCGCTGGCAAGCGTGCCCTTGCCCGAAGCGGCGGGTCCATCAACGGCAATGATCATAGGGTTTCTCCGGGCGGCTGGAACGGCGGGGCGGGCTTAGCATTTTCGGTTTGACAGGGGCAAGGTTTGCCCATAACCGGACGAGCCAAAGCGGGCTTTGTCCCGCGCTCTCCCCATCCACGAGGACCATCCATGGCCAGTTCCGAACGCGGCACCAAGCGGACCGATCCCGATACCGGCAAGAAGTTCTACGACCTCAACATGGACCCGATCGTCTCGCCCTATACCGGCAAGAGCTATCCGCGGTCCTATTTCGAGCAGGTCCTGGTCGGCAAGGCTTCTCCGGCAACCACCCGCAAGGTTGAGGACGAAGACGAGACGGAGGACGAAGACGAGGCGGTGGACGCAGCAGCGCCCGAAATCGTCTCCCTCGAAGATGCCGATGCCGAAGAAGC